>Ga0153928_1001348_pt1 | contig 11048 bp, 10 predicted proteins | sample TSNJ012MetaG_FD_106656 | JGI IMG/M metagenome (GOLD analysis project Ga0153928, IMG submission 106656) | Attine ant fungus gardens microbial communities from New Jersey, USA - TSNJ012 MetaG | ecosystem: Host-associated > Fungi > Mycelium > Unclassified | place: USA: New Jersey, Wharton State... | reverse complement strand
TTAATTGTTATATCTAAGTCCGTTTCTATAAGCTGCCGTTACTGTCACCCACTAATTTGTGCGGGGCTTGTTTGCTATACTCTTTTTTATTGGTTTACCTCTATTTCTTTGTTTCAAACTTCCCTTCCTCCAAAGCTAGTTATTCTCTCAGGCAGCGCACTACCCGCTTTTCCTCCAGCTCCGCAATCTGCTCATCATCCAGTCCAACCATTATTTTCAGAATTTTCTCCGTATCCTGTCCCAAGCGGGGCGCCGGCTTATTTATGATGGCCGGCGTATCACTCATCTCGATCGGCGTGCCAATCACTTTTAAAGGACCAAACTTCGGGTGCTGCACTGTGGCTACAATTGCCTCACCATTCTGATCCGCTGTTTGAAAAGCCTCTTTTGGCGTTACGATAGGTGATGAAGGGAGCCCAGAAGCCTGCATCCGCGCATGCACCTGGGCGGTTGTCATATGTACGAATTTATCCTCGATAATGGTGGTTAGCGCCTCCCGGTTCTCCATCCGGGGTGTTACCTTGCAGAAACGTTTGTCGTTGACCAGTTCCGGCATCTCCAGCACCTCCTCTGCGAATTTCGCAAACAATTTGTCGGAGGAGGGGACAATGCAGATAATCCCATCTTTGGTACGAAAACCACCATTCGGAGCGGATTCCACATGTTCAAGTCCGTTGCGGCGAACATCGTACTCTGGAACCCGAAGCAACGACGTCACATGCTGTGCAAACAGGAACATGGACGCATCCTGCATGGTCACCTTGACAAATTGGCCCTTACCGGTCCTCTCCCGGTGAAAAAGAGCCAACATGATTCCTTGTGTCATCACCAGCCCGCCAGTTACATCTGCAGCCGAAAAAGCCGTCTTACAGGGGGCGTCCGGAAACCCAGTGCTCCCCACGATCCCGGATGCCGCCTGCACCACGAGATCAAACCCGGCCTCATTCTCTCTGCCTTTTTCCCGAAAAGCAGAGATTTCCCCCACTACCAACCGGGGATTCAACGCCTTCACCGCATCATAATGCAGCCCCATCTTTTTGGTGGTTCCCGGGCGATAGTTGCTCAACAATACATCCGCTTTTTTCAGCATCTCCCGCAGAATTGCCTTTCCCTCATCGGTTCTTAGATTGATGCACATGCCATCCTTATTTCGATTAATTGCATTAAAAGAATCCCCTCCATTAATGGGATCCATTTCCAATGTCCTGTCGTAATTAATGCCTCGCGACATATCCGTTCCATCACAGTTTTCAATCTTAATCACCCGGGCCCCCCAGTCCGCAAGAAAATCTGCGCAAATGGGGCCAGAAAGAGCACGGGTAAGATCTACCACAACAATACCATCTAAAGGTCTTTTATTATTTCCCATAGTCTTCTCCTGCCTTTGATTTAAATAACAAATTTATCTTCACTTTAATTATAGGTTATGATGAATTGTTCTGTAAACTTCCAATATCCTTGTATCCATATCACATAAAAGTTATACAAGACTCGCACAAATAATAGGATTTACCAATTAAGTGTAATCCATAGTCGATCTTCTCGATTTTTTATATGACTTCATCTCCATAAGTATTATATCAATTGTCAAATAGCCCTTATTTAAACAGAAAACTTGCTAGTATCTTATAAATTGCCTGTGTCTTTGTAGCTGTCAAATGGCGGGCTTGACAGCATAATATAACTTTGAAGTGATAATTATATTAGCTATTAGGAAGTGGGCATTCATATTGTTTTGTGGTATGTTTACAATATGATTAGGATGAAAGATGGTTTGCATGAAATCAGCGAGGAAAGGAAAAGAGTAAGATGATACGCTATATTGTAAAAAGAATCCTCCTTATGATTCCGGTTATTTTAGGAGTGACGTGGTTGATTTTTACGATCATGTATTTTACTCCTGGAGACCCGGCGCGTATGCTATTAGGCAGCGATGCAACAGAAGAGGAAATTGTAGCGAAGCAAGAGGCGCTGGGGCTGAATGATGGTTACGTGGTTCGTTTTGTCAGTTATGTGAAACAGGTTTTTGTAGACTTTGATTTAGGGAATTCCTATGTCAATAACCGAAATGTAGGAACAGAAATCGCCCAGCGATTTCCTTATACTTTCCGGGTAGCAGCTATCAGTGTTGTGATCGCGGTTTTGCTGGGTATGCCGTTAGGGATTATGGCAGCGGTAAATCAATATACGTGGAAGGATAACTTTTCCATGTTATTGGCTCTGATGGGTATTTCCATGCCGGGATTCTGGGTAGGCCTATTGTTATCTTTGCTGTTTGCACTAACGCTGGGGTGGCTTCCCGCTTCCGGTGTCGGCGGTATAGCATATTATATTCTACCCTGCCTGTCCATCGGGGTAAACGGCTGTGCCTCTATTGCCAGGCAGACCCGTTCCGGAATGCTGGAGGTGATTCGCCAAGATTATGTTGTTACTGCAAGAGCCAAGGGACAAGTGGAGCGGAAGGTTATTTATGGGCATGCGTTGCGGAACGCTTTGATCCCGATTATCACTCAGATTGGTACCATGTTTGGGATACAGTTAAGCGGCGCGATGGTTGCTGAGACTATTTTTTCCATTCCGGGAATCGGTACTTATATGGTGAGTGGCATTAAGAGTCGGGATTACCCGGTTGTACAGGGGAGCGTATTGTATGTGGCCATTGCGTTTAGTCTGATTATGCTTTTAGTGGATTTGGTATACGCTTTCGTAGATCCTAGAATACGGGCTCAATATCAGAAGAAATCCAAACGGAAAGGAGGAGCGTAAGCATGCGTGGTGACATGAAAAGCAAAGGATTTAAAAAGGAAAGCATGCTATCAACGACCTTCCATCGGCTGCGAAAAAATCGTATGGCTGTTCTGGGGCTGATCTTTATTGTTGCTATGGGTATTATAGCAATTTCAGCGCCGCTCATTGCGCCTTATGGATATGAAGAACAGGATTTATATAACATATTTTCCAAGCCCTCGGCAAACCATTGGTTTGGAACGGATAGTTTGGGCAGAGATATATTTAGCCGAATTATCTACGGAGGCAGGTATTCTCTTCAGATTGGATTTGGAGCGGTGGCGCTTGCTTGTAGCATCGGGGTAATGATGGGCTCTTTAGCTGGCTTTTATGGTGGGAAATTGGATCTGATCCTGATGCGCGTGTTGGATGTGATGCAGTCGATTCCAGGCTTGTTGATGAGTATAGCGGTTTCCGCCACTTTAGGATCTGGTATCGGCAATTGCATTATCGCCCTGAGCGTCTCCACTATTCCTGGGTATGCCCGGATGATGCGTGCGACAATGCTGAATATCCGGGATATGGAATATGTGGAGGCGGCCCGTTCCGTAAATGCCAAAGATTCTAGGATTATTTTTCGACACATGTTGCCCAATGCTTTGGCGCCAACGATTGTCCAGGCAACCATGGGAATCGCGCAGGCCATTCTGGTTGCCGCTATGTTAAGCTTTATTGGTTTGGGCGTACAGCCACCGACACCAGAATGGGGAGCTATGCTTTCGGAAGGCCGCAATTATATCCGGGATTATCCGCATCTGGTATTGTTCCCTGGTCTGGCAATTGTGCTTGCAGTGCTGTCATTGAACATGTTGGGCGACGGGTTGCGTGATGCCTTGGATCCGCGTCTGAAGAATTAAGGCTGGAGGCGAAGAGATGAGCAGTGAAAACAAGTTGCTTGAAATAAGAGATCTAGCAATTCAATATGTGGCGGAAAACGAGGTTGTCAGGGCGGTTAACCATGTAAATCTGACGATGAACAAGGGCGAGACACTTGGGTTGGTCGGCGAGACGGGGGCTGGGAAGACGACGATTGCAAAATCAATCATGCGTATTTTGCCGGACCCACCGGCTAAGGTTAGTGCAGGCGAGATTTATCTGGAAGGAAAGGATGTTTTAAAGCTTTCTGAAAAGGAGATGCGGAGAATCCGTGGTAAAAAGGTTTCCATGATTTTCCAAGATCCAATGACAGCATTGAATCCCATCTATACGGTTGGTGAGCAGATCGCAGAGGTGGTTCAGCTGCATGAGAAGGTTAACAAGAAGAAGGCTGCCCAGCAGGCGATGGAAATGCTGGAGATGGTAGGCATTCCAGCAGCTCGTTATCACGATTATCCCCATCAATTTTCCGGTGGAATGAAGCAGCGGGTGATTATCGCCATTGCCCTAGCCTGCAATCCTGAACTTTTATTGGCAGATGAGCCGACGACAGCTCTGGACGTTACGATTCAAGCCCAGGTTCTGGACATGATCAATCAATTGAAAAAGGAGTTGGGAACCTCAGTAATTCTGATTACTCATGATCTGGGAATTGTGGCGGAGGTTTGTGATCGGGTGGCTGTGGTTTATGCCGGCGAAATCGTCGAGGCCGGGTGTTGTGAGGATATTTTCGATCATGCTTCCCATCCTTATACAGAGGGGCTGTTTAACTCCATCCCGGATATTGACGGGGATGTGGAACGGCTGAATCCAATTCAGGGGCTTCCGCCTAATCCGTCAGATTTGCCGCAGGGCTGTAAGTTCCATCCACGGTGCAGTTATGTGTTGGAATGCTGTCGGACAGGTCATGTCCCTTATCAGGAGATTTCGCCGGGTCATTTTGTACGTTGTCATTTGCAGCATAAGGAGGGGAAATGATGGCTGGCATTTTAGAGGTCCAAAACTTAAAAAAGTATTTTAAAACGTCTGCTGGCGTTCTCCATGCGGTAGACGGTGTTTCCTTTACGATTGAGAAGGGGAAGACGCTGGGCGTAGTGGGTGAATCAGGGTGTGGCAAATCAACGCTGGGACGTACGGTTTTGCACCTTTTGGACAGCACGGATGGGAAGATTTTTTTTCAAGGAGAAGATATCACAGTAGTCGATAAGAAAAAATTGAGAGGGCTGCGGGAAAATATGCAGATAATCTTTCAGGATCCGTTCTCTTCCTTGAATCCACGAATGTCTGTTTCTACGGCGATTCAAGAACCCTTAATTCTGGCAGGCCGTTTTTCCAAGACAGAAATTGCGGAACTGACAGGCCGCCTGATGGATACCGTAGGGTTGGCAGAACGTTTGTGGAATTCTTATCCTCATGAGTTGGATGGAGGACGAAGGCAGCGGATCGGGATCGCCCGGGCTTTGGCGCTGAACCCACAATTCATTGTCTGCGATGAGCCGGTATCCGCATTGGATGTATCAATTCAGGCTCAGATTCTAAATCTTATGCAGGATCTGCAAGCGCAAAGGCAGTTGACGTATATTTTTATTACCCATGACTTGTCGGTAGTCCGGCATATTTCCGATGACATTTGTGTGATGTATATGGGCCAGCTGGTGGAAAAGAGTCCGGCAAAGGAGCTGTTCCGCCATCCTTTGCACCCATATACAAAAGCATTACTGTCGGCGATTCCGGTTCCAAACATTCGCCGAAAGCGTCAGCGGATTATTCTGAAGGGTGAGGTGACCTCACCAGTGAATCCGTCACCTGGCTGCCGCTTTGCAAAACGTTGTTCCTATGCGGCGGAAGTCTGCGCGAAGCCTCAGGAACTTAAGGAAATTACCTCAGGACATTATCTGGCCTGTGGGCGCTATGAGGAGATTAGTGATTGACCATTATCCACAGCCTGTGTGGTGGCGGAAAACTGTTTTCCCTCATTTGGGAAGAGGTCCGGGAAAAGGACTTCCCATATAGTATAAAACATTTAGAAGGAGGAAAGAAGATGAAGAAAAAATTGACCCTGTTGGTAGCGTTAATAATGGCTGTTTCAACCTTATCCGCCTGTGGTGGTAACGCAGACGTAACATCAGCAGCAACCACAGAATCTAGCGGCGGTGAGTCGACAGTGGCTACCACCGGCAGTGGAACAGAGGATTCGCGGGATGTTGTTGTAACTGTTCAGCTAAAAGCCGATGTGGGAACTTTTGATCCTTTTGGCCAGGCCAGTGAGGCGGCTCGCCGTTTGCGCTTCATGGTCTTCCAGACCCTGTTCCGCTTTAATGACTATGGTGCAGATCCGGAGCCGTTGCTGGCTAAGAGTTATGTGCAGGAGGATGAGCTGGTTTATATCATCACGTTGAATGAAAATATTTGTGACAGTGCTGGGAATCCCTTTACAGCTAACGATGTTATTTATAGCATAAAGACACAAAATGAAACCGGATATCAAGCCAATACATTAGATCATGTAGATCTGGAGGCCTGTGAGGCAGTGGATGATACTACGGTGAAGGTGGTGCTAAAGGATCAGGCGGTAGAGGTATGGGAGGCTCTCATCGGTCGTATTCCGATGGTCACGGAGGCAGCGTATTCCTCAGATGCCGATAATATGACGAACAATCCGGTTGGCACGGGCGCTTATATGCTGGAGTCCTGGACTGGCGGCAGCGAGGTTGTTCTGGTAAAGAATGACCAATACTGGAGAACCGGCGGAAATGATCAGAATGTGGATAAGATTGTCTTTAAGGTGATTTCCGAGTCCGCACAGCGCGGCATTGAAATGGAGACCGGGGTAGTGGATATTTTGTATGATTGCGCGATAGATGATTTGCAGCGCTTTTTAGCAGATCCTGATAACTACAACGTTTATATTGAAGAAAGCCCCAATATGTCTTTACTGTTCTTTAACTGTAGTGAAGATTCTGTATGTACAGACGTAAGAGTCCGCCAGGCAATTGCATATGCGGTAGATTCCAACGCTGTTGTAGCTGCGGTATACAGAGGATATGCTGCTGTTGCCAATACCTTGTGTTCTCCGCTATATTCGGAATGGACGGATTCTATGAAGGACAATGATTTTTACATTGTGAATATAGAGAAGGCCAAGGCTCTGCTGGAGGAAGCCGGATATGGGGACGGGCTGGAGCTGAGGTTTATGGTAGATGAGAGCGCCAATAGTCAGGCAGTTGCTCAGATTGTTCAGGCAGCTGTGAGTCAGATTGGTGTAACCATTACGATTGAGTCCTATGAGACTGCCGTTTATTCCACCAATATTTATGATCCCACCGTATTTGATATCTATTTTGGTACGTTACGCGCGGATGTCTCCGCTATGGCTTTGTTTAACAATCGTTTGAATGCCATCAGTGGCTCAAATCGCGTGTGGTATAATAATGCGGAATTCCAGGCACTGGTAGAGGAGTGTGTAACCGGAACGGCCAGCAAAGAAAAGATTGATGAACTATATGCTATGTTCAATGAGGAAATTCCAATTTATCCCCTTGCCTCTCTGCAAGAGATTTATGTTACCACAAAGGGGATTGAAGACTTCCATGTAGCAGTTGGTTCTTATCTGTTCCCTGGATCGTTTGCTTACACAGCAGATTTTAAGAAATAAACTTGGACCTTTTTCCCAGCGCGTTGCCGGCTTAAAAGTCCAATCGCAATAATATACGAGGAGGAACGGACAATGGCAATGCTACGGGCAACAACAGAGGGGGGCGTTGTCGAGGGGATCCCAGCAGGAATTCAGGCAATTAGTGTTTTTCGCGGAGTTCCCTTTGCGGCGGCTCCGGTCGGCGAGCTTCGGTGGCGCCCGCCGCAGCCGGTAGTGCCCTGGGAAGGGGTGCGGGCTTGCTATCAGTTTCCACCGATCGCGCTGCAAGAAGAGGCTTTGGAAAGGGAAGAGCCCTCTATCGCTAAAGCAGGAAAAAAGCCGGGGAAGGATCCTTATCTAAAAGTAAATATGCCCATGGAGGCTGGAGAATACAAACGACCTGCTACTGAATTTTACACAAGGAAAAAACAACAAAGCGAAGATTGTTTATACCTGAATGTGTGGACACCGGCAGAATCACCGGAGGAAAATCTGCCGGTAGCAATTTATATTCATGGGGGCGGCCATTTTAAAGGCTATAGCTACAAGGATCTCTATGACGGAGAAGGCTTTGCCAAGCGAGGGGTAATCCTGGTAAGCATTTCTTACCGTCTGAATCTCTTTGGCTATTTGGCCCACCCGGAGTTGGGTGCAGAGAATCCTACAGGAACCTCCAGCAACTACGGCATTTTGGATCAGGTGGCAGCGATTGCCTGGGTAAAGAGGAATATCCGAAGCTTTGGGGGGAATCCGGAGAATATTACAGTATTTGGTCAATCTGGGGGGGGCGGCCAGCGTGCTATCTATGGTTGTGACACCGCTGACAAAGGGGCTTTTTCAAAGAGCGATTATGCAGTCTGGCGGTGGTTTGCGAAAGCCCTACAGCCCCTGGACTAGCTCCTTGCAGACAGCGGAAGAGTTGGGAGTGAAATTCCTGGCCTATATGGGCTACAGCTCTATTGCAGAGGCACGGGCGGTTTCTGCAATAGAGCTTTTAGAGGGCTTTCTGCGGTTTAACAAGCTTCCCTTGGGGGAGGATGATCCCGTAAGTATGGATGGGAAAAACTATATGCGCTTTTCCCCGGTGGTGGACGGTTACGTGCTTCCGGACAATGCCATTTCTCTTTGCTTGCAGGGAAAACACCCGGAGCTCGATTACCTCTTGTCTTCGGTCGACGGGGAAGGGGAAATCCAGACCATTCAGAACCTGGCATGGGCGGAAAACGAGTGGAAGCTGGGACGAAAGCCCAGCTACTTAATGTATTTTCGTTACGCTCCGCCTGGGGCAAGGAAGGCTTATCATTCGGTGGAGCATCCTTATGTGTTTCAGACACTTCATCGTTCGCCATTGCCGTTTACCGGCTATGACCTAGAGCTGTCCAATCAGTTGGCGGATTACTGGGCCAATTTCATGTGGTCGGGAGATCCAAACGGGGACGGACTGGTGGGGTGGGAACCTTTTACTAAGTCAGCGCCACGAGCCTTGGAGGTTGGTCAGGAAATTCGTATGGCCGCAATTGTAGAGACGGATGAGATGATTGCGTGTAAGGAAGACTTAAAAGCAGGGGCAGTTCTCCTGATAAAAAATGTGAAACACTTTACGATTCTATAAAATATGCTTTGGCAAAGTCAAGAAAATCCAGTGCTGCAGTGGATAGAGGGATATCTTCCTTCCAGCTCAGGTATAGTGGACTTTCCACTACCTCCTTTAATGGAAGGACCGCCAGGTCTGGGAAATAGGGCTCCAGATATTCTTTTAAATCATCATTCACAAAACCGATTGCTGCCTTGTGTATCAAAAAATAGAGCTTTAGAAGCGGTTGATCCACAGTGTAAGTAATTGTGGGTATAAAACCACTTTTTACGCACAGGGTATATGCCCGCTCCCAGTTTCCATTAGAATAATGAAAAAAAACGAATTTTTCTTTGGAAAGCTGTGATAGAGAAATTTCGGGAACCGTGGACAAAGGATGTTCCTTAGGTAAAACGACATAAAGCCTGCGATGGGAGATAGGAATGGAGGCGTGTATATCTTGAAAAAAGGGGTGATAGTTAGTGGAAAGTAAAAAATCCTGCGTAGGCAAGAGTGTATCTAAGAACTGGGAGTCCAGAAACAAGTGGAAGGAAATGTCGGGATTTTGGCTGCGATATTCCCCTAAGCATTGGAAAAAAGCCAGGTCAGATTGGCCAATCATGATGGACAGATTACCGGCCAGGTTGCTGGGAATTTTGCTAATTAAGCGGTTGGTGGTGAGCAAAAATAGAACTTGACGTGTAGTTTTAAGAAATTGATTTCCAGCATTATTAAGAAATAATTTCTTTCCTACACGGGTGAAGAGTGGAGTATCAAGTTCTGTTTCAAGTCGATTGATCGAGTTGCTGAGGGCGGATTGGGAAATATTTAGTTCCTTTGCAGCCCTGGAAATGTTTTCATAGCTGGCAATACGCTCAAAATATTGAAGCTGTTGGATTTCCATAAAACCAGTACTCCTCTCATTATTATTAGTAACAGACTCAGAAGAGACAAATGCTTATTTCGACAGAATATCGAGTACAAATGTTTGAAAAGATAGGGCGAGTGGAGAATGCATAATAGAATCTGACCAAGCGAAGTAAAGCCGGGAATCAATTGTTGGATGGAGAATGCGGATTAACTGTAGGTGTGGTTGCTTAGAAAGTAGCGCCATGTCTGGTGACGGGACGATGCCCAGACAAAGGCCTTGCTGCAAGATGGTTAATTTCAGAGATAGGGAGTCTGTCAGGTAAGAAACATGGGGAGAAAACCCGATTTCTGTGAACATCCAATAAATGTTTTCAAGCTGATCCTCCCGGCGTTTCATAAAACAAAAGGGCAATTCTGCAAAATGCCGAGGGATGTCCTCGAAAAGAATTTCTGGCTGGGAAAATAGGGCCAGCGCTTTGGGGACCACCAGATAGAAGTTGCTATCCTCAAGAACCACATAATGGTACTGGTCAGTAGTTGTGGTGCGGGAAGTGTCCGAATATAACAGGAAATCGACATTGGAAAATGAAATGTCTTTTTTTAGGCGTGAACCGGAAATAATCTCAAAGGAGATCCCTGGGTTTAGTCGTTCATATTGCTCCATATAATTTGCAATGGTCATACTGTGTGTGTAGAATGCAAACGATAGCTTACCGAAGATCGCTGGTGACGATGTCAACGTACGGCGGCTTTTTTCTAGAGTGTTTAGAATCTGTTTTGCCGTTTTGTATACTTGAATTCCATAATCATTTGGTGTCAAGACATTATTTTTACGCTCAAAAAGAGGGACCCCGATGTTGCTTTCCAAGCGTTTCAAGGTATTACTCATGGCAGGTTGTGAAATATGCATCTCTTGTGCAGCCTTTGTAATGCTTTTGTTTTCCACAATTTTACAAAAATATTGAAGCTGAAGTAATTCCATTGCGATCTCCAATGTAATGGTACGTTATTCTTATTGAAAAATGATTGTTAATGTTAATATCTCAACTTTCCCAGCTGAATTCTCCAAATAAAGCCTGAATAAACATGGCTTGGGACTTCATCCATTCGGTCACTTTACATTTGATGATATTTGTGATTTCAGTCGGAATATTACAAAGCTGCTCCACAAATAGAGTCATCAGACTCTGCAGTGCATTGGTTAAATCCATGTCCTGTATATCCTCACAGAGCATGAAAAATAATTCGCCATAGGTTTTCTGGTCATTCTGGTTTCTTCGTATCCATTCCAGCATGATATATCTGGTA
>Ga0153928_1001346_pt1 | contig 11067 bp, 7 predicted proteins | sample TSNJ012MetaG_FD_106656 | JGI IMG/M metagenome (GOLD analysis project Ga0153928, IMG submission 106656) | Attine ant fungus gardens microbial communities from New Jersey, USA - TSNJ012 MetaG | ecosystem: Host-associated > Fungi > Mycelium > Unclassified | place: USA: New Jersey, Wharton State... | reverse complement strand
GAATGCCCATTGGGCGTTTACCATCCTCATAATGAACTGCACCATATCAAAAAGGAAAATATCGGATTGATTGAAGTAATGGGACTGGCTGTACTTCCGGCCCGGTTAAAAGATGAGATGGAGCGGCTGGCACAGGCAATTTTACAGAATGAAGATATTTACAGCATTGAAGAAATTGCCCATCATGCAGTATGGGCAGATGTTATTCTTGCCCGCTATGATCAGATTGATGAAAGAAATGTTCATGAAATTCTGCAGGAAGAAATCGGAAAAGTGTTTGAACAGGTACTGGAAGATGCAGGTGTTTTTAAACAGGACGAGGCAGGTCAAGAGGCCTTTATGCGGTTTGTCAGTACATTGTAAGGAGATTGGATATGGCGAAAATTGAAAAAAGGTTATATGAGAAAACAAAAGCGGGTATGCAGACAGAATTATATACCATTACTAATGCCCGGAATGCATCGGTAACGATATGCAACCTTGGCGGGATGGTAACCTCATTGATTGTTCCCGATAAAAATGGAGCGATGCAGGATGTAGTTCTGGGCTATGAACATATCGCCGGATATGAGGAAGCAGATGGTTATTTTGGTGCTCTGATTGGAAGGTTTGGAAACCGCATTGCAAAAGGCAGATTTGATTTGGACGGAACAACATATCAGCTGGCGATAAATGATGGTGAGAATCATCTTCATGGTGGGAAGAAAGGTTTCGACAGCCGGTTCTGGGAAGTAGAAGTTTTGGGTGATAGTCTGCACCTAACGCTTCTAAGTGAAGATATGGAAGAAAATTACCCGGGAAATCTTGAGGTGGAAGTAGTTTATACTCTGAATGATAATAATTGCCTGGGCATCTCTTATCAGGCAGTTTCGGATAAAGATACAGTCATCAATCTGACTAATCATATGTATTTTAATCTGAGCGGACATGGCAGCGGAGATGTGAGAGAGCAGGTAATGAAGCTATATGCATCAGCATTTACGCCTACCGATGCAGGCAGTATTCCTACCGGCGAGATTCGGCCGGTTGAGGAAACACCCTTTGACTTCCGTGAGTTTAAGCACATTGGCAGGGACATTGAGGATTCTTGTGAGCAGCTTCGTTTTGCAGGTGGATTTGACCATAACTTTGTATTGGATAAAGAAGCTAAAGTTATGGCACCGGCAGCAGAAGCATACAGCGAAGAAAGCGGAATCACCATGCTTTGCGAAACGACCCAGCCGGGAATCCAGTTTTATACCGGTAATTATATTTCTAATGAAAGCCCATTGGGAAAAGGCAGCATTTCATATGGAAAAAGACATGGCTTCTGCCTGGAAACACAGAACTTCCCGGATGCGGTGAATCATGAGAATTTTCCATCGGCAGTATTAAAAGCAGGCGAAAAGTATCATGAAGTGACAAAATACACTTTTGGAATCGTTAAATAATATAAAAATTGTATAAGTGATAATTGAAATCCTATACGGAATTGTGAAATAGTATATAAATTTCATGGTTTTGTATAGGATTTTGCATGTAAAATCAACAATGCCTTGGTTTATAATTTTATCAGGTTCAGGAAATGGTTTCTGAAAGCAAAGTGATAAAGGAGGAAGCGATATGAAGAAAAAATTGGTAGGATTATTGTTATGTTTGGCAATGGTGTCAATGACCCTGTCAGGGTGCGGTAATAGTAATTCATCCGCAGATACCAGTGATACTAATGAAGAATCAACCGAAGAAGTTGCAGAACCAACTGAAGAGGTAGCAGAAGAAACTGAGGCTCCAGCTGATGATCAGACTGCTGATACAGCTGACGGACTTGAGAGCCTAAGTGGCAAAAAGGTAGGCGTTTGTATTTACAAATTCGACGATAACTTTATGACGCTATATAGAACTTATCTGGATGAAGTATTAAAGGGTGCCGGTGCTGAAGTTTCTATCATGGATGGAAAGAATGATCAGTCAGAGCAGGCAAATCAGATTGATAACTTTATTACTCAGGGAGTCGATGTTCTGGTTATCAACTTGGTGCAGTCTTCGGCAGCGGAACAGATTGCAGATAAGTGTGCAGCTGCTAATATTCCGGCAGTATTCATTAACCGTGAGCCGGATGAAACTGAGCAGGAAAGATGGTCAAATGATGGCATTAAGGCAGCTTATGTAGGTGCCGATGCAAGCCAGTCAGGAACTTTCCAGGGCGAATTGGTTCTGGATACAGAAGACAAAGGTGACATTAATGGTGATGGAAAAGTAAGCTATATAATGGTGCAGGGTGATCCGGAGAACATCGATGCGAAGTTAAGAACTGAATATTCTGTAAAAGCACTTACTGATGCTGGTATCGAAGTAGCGGAATTAGATAAACAGCGTGGTGACTGGGACCAGACGAAGGGTCAGGAAATTACCGCAAATGCTTTGACTGCTCATGGTGATGATGTTGAAGTAGTATTCTGTAACAATGATGCAATGGCTCTTGGTGCAGCACAAGCGATTGAGGCGGCAGGCAGGACTGTTGGCGAGGATATCTATCTGGTAGGTGTTGATGCGCTTACCGATGCATTGGAAAAAGTAATTGCCGGTGAGATGACAGGAACTGTATTTAATGATCATATCGGTCAGGCCGACGAAGCTGCAAAAGTTGCGGCAATGATGGTTGCCGGTGACGATACAGATGTGTACTACGGTGTCGATTACATTAAAGTAACAAAGGATAATGCGCAGGAAATCTTGGATCTTCTAAAATAATCTTATCCGCCAGGTGTTAGAACGGGGTGTAGTTGCTGCACCCCGTTCTAAATACGAACAGCACACTGGCAGTTCCTAAGGAAAAGTGAGGTGTATAGATGGGTGAGTATGTATTAGAGATGAAAAGTGTATCCAAGAGTTTTCCGGGCGTTAAAGCACTTGATGATATCAGCCTGAAAGTTCGGCCAGGTACAGTACATGCGCTGATGGGAGAAAATGGAGCAGGCAAATCTACCTTGATGAAATGTTTGTTTGGAATCTACCATATGGACGAAGGAGAAGTACTGCTGAACGGAGAAAAAACAACCATTGTTAATCCTGATGATGCCCTGCATAAAGGTTTGGCTATGGTGCATCAGGAATTGCAGCCGATTCCGGAAAGAAGCATTGCTGAAAATATCTTCTGTGGCCGTTATATTACTAAAAAGTATGGTCCCCTGCAAGTGGTGGATCATAAAAGTATGTATGAAGAAGCAGAACGCCTCCTCAAAGAGGTACATATGGAATATGATTCGAAAGCAAAGCTTGGAACGTTATCCATTTCCCAGATGCAGTCAGTGGAAATCGCAAAAGCAGTATCGATGGAAGCGAAAGTTGTGATTATGGATGAGCCTACGTCTTCGCTGACAGAGACAGAGGTGGAGGCTTTATTTCGGATTATTAATGAATTACGGGATCGTGGAGTAGCCATTATCTACATTTCCCACAAAATGGATGAGATCCTTAGAATCTCTGATGAAGTAACAATTATGCGTGACGGTCAATATGTAGGGACGTGGCAGTCTTCGGAGATGACAACGGATATGATCATAGCTAAAATGGTTGGCCGCGAACTGACGAACATCTATCCGCCAAGAGACAATGAACCAGGTGAGGTGATTTTGAAAATAAAGAATCTTACCAGCATCCAGCCAAGTTCCTTCAAAGATGTAAGTCTGACCTTACGAAGAGGGGAAATATTAGGATTAGGCGGCTTGGTAGGGGCGCAGAGGACAGAATTAATGGAAGCTGTTTTTGGAATTCGTCATATTGCTTCAGGAGAAATAACTTACAAAGGAAAACCCCTTAATATCAAGCGCCCTCAGGATGCGATCAGGAATGGAATTGGTCTGATCACGGAAGATCGCCGCGGTACCGGTATCTTCGGTGTGTTGTCGGTCACCGATAATGTAGCTATTGCTTCAATTGAGAAATATCTTGATGCAGGGTTTATATTGAACACTAAAAAAGTAGAAAAACTAGTAAAGGATAATGTGGACAAATTAAGTATTAAAACACCTGGCAGTAAGACGTTGATTCAGTCACTGTCTGGCGGGAATCAGCAAAAAGTAATTATCTCCAGATGGCTTGCTAACAATCCGGATATCCTGATTATGGATGAACCTACACGCGGAATTGATGTTGGTGCAAAATATGAGATTTATCAGATTATGATTCAGCTGGCAAAGCAAGGAAAAGCCATTGTTATGATTTCTTCAGAAATGGCAGAGCTTATCGGAATGTCAGACCGAATTGCGGTAATGTGTAATGGCCGAATTACCGGGGAACTAACGGGTAAAGAGGCAACGCAGGAAAAAATCATGTATTATGCCACCAAATTTGAATAAGGGAGGGTATCGGGATGAGTGAAGAAAAAAGATTTAACGCGAAAGAATTTATATTGAATAATGCAATTGTATTTATTTTATTAATTCTTGTTTTAGCAGTAGGATTTACGAAGAAAAATTTCTTTTCAATTAATAACTTTAATAATATTTCGACTAACGTTGCCGTACGATTTATAATTGCTCTTGGAGTCAGCGGCTGTCTGATCACCAAGGGTACCGATCTTTCTGCTGGTCGAATGGTTGGGTTGGGTGCTTGTATTTCCGGCACTTTACTGCAAAAAGCAGAATATAGCGGGAAATTCTTTCCCAATCTGGGCGAGTTCAATATATTTGCAGCATTATTGATTACCATTGCGATTTGTGCAGTGTTCGGTATTTTAAATGGAGTGATAATTGCATATTTTAAAGTTCCTCCGTTTATTGCGACTTTAGGTATGCAAACGATTGTTTATGGAATCTGCCTTGTATATACTGGTGCAGAACCACTAGGGGGATATACAAAGAAGTACACTAATGTAGCCACTGGAAAGCTTGGTGTTCCATATCTGTTCTACATTGCCTTGGTTTTTGGACTTTTGATGTGGTTTCTATATAATCGGATGCGTCATGGTAAATATATGTATGCAATTGGTGGAAATGAAAGTGCTGCAGAAGTGTCTGGTGTAAATGTAAAGAAGACATTGATACTGATTTATCTGCTTGCTGCATGTATGTACGCTGTAGGCGGATTCCTGACTGGAGCAAAAGCAGCCGGTGCCACGGTTAATACCGGGATGGGCTATGAGTTGGAAGCAATTGCAGCATGTACTATAGGTGGTGTTTCAACAAACGGTGGAGTAGGTAAAATATCGGGAATTTTTATTGGCGTGCTGGTATTTGAGCTACTGAAGGTATCACTGCAGTTCCTGGGAGTGGACCCATCCTATCAATATATCGTACAAGGTCTTGTAATTGTTGTGGCAGTAGCAGTTGACCTTAGAAAGTATCTTGCAAAAAAATAATAATTGACAGTCATTTCAACTTTTATCTGAGGTTGGAGCATATTTTCATGCGCTGGCTTTAGAGGGTTCATATTTTAAAAGGTTAAATAGTTTAAAGTTGGCAGCCAGGACGCCGCTGTTTACGGAAGCTATCCCATGCCCTTTGTCCGCGTCCGTCTGACTATTAACCAATATACTTTTAAAATATGCACCTAGCTTTAGATGTAAAATTGAAATTGTTACGTATTTAAAGTATACTATTATAGAAGACAGATTAGGGGGCAATGTCGATGAGTTTATACAGTGTCATGTTGGTAGATGATGAGGAAGAAGTAAGAGAAGCGATTGCCAGAAAACTGGACTGGGAGTCGATGGGATTTAAAGTGATTGGAACAGCCGAGAATGGGGAGGAAGCGCTGGAAATTGCGGAGCAGCTTCGTCCGGATGTTGTGATGACCGATATTAAGATGCCATTTATGGATGGCCTTACATTTTGCCGGCGGCTAAAAGAAAGTCAGATGAATACGAAAGTGGTGATCTTCTCTGGATTTGATGAATTTGATTATGCAAAGGAAGCAATTAAGCTGGAAGTTGAGGAATATATTTTAAAACCCATTAATGCAGCTGAACTTCGTGAAGTCTTTGAACGGCTAAAAGAAACCCTGGACAGGGAAATAGCTGAAAAATGCAATATGGATTACTATTACCGTTATTATCAGGAAAGCCTTCCGATTATGAAAGATCAGTTTCTTGCTGGTCTGATTCAGGGGCAGATTCCGCCTGATCGGATTGAAGAACTGAGCAATTCTTATCAGCTGCCGCTTGAGGCTCCTTTTTACAGTGTTGCTGAGATACATATGGATTATACAAATAACAATGGCAGCTATGGGCATGATTTGGAAACCTGGAAGCGAATGCTGGCTGTATCAGGAAAACAGATTCTGGATGAGCAGATAGCAGATATGTTTCAGTTTCGTAGTTTCCTGCATCTGGACTGTATTGTTGTGATTGGGATGCTGCAAGATTCGTCAGGGATTCGCCGGATGATTCATTATCTGGATCAATTTTGTAAAATTTGTAAGCGTGTATTGAGTGTTAATACTACAGCGGGCATAGGACAGATATGTGAGAGCCTTGTGCAGCTCCCATTTTCATATAGCGGAGCAGTGGATGCGGTAGAAGCGCGTGTGTTGATAGAGCCCAATCAGGCGATCTACATTAAAGACATTGAGCCCAATTCCAGGGCGGCTTTTATGTTGGAAGATCAGGATGTACAGAATATCATGCGTGCCGTAAAGCTGGGGACAGAAGAGGAACTTAAGAATGAAGTTCAAAGTATGATCCGGCATATGAAAAAGTCCATATTGAATGTGAATCAATATCAGATTACCCTGATGGAAATTGTGACGGAAACTTTAAAGGTGATTGGGGCATATGGAGTAGAAACAGTGCAGGTATTTGGTACGGACTTTGATCTGTATCGTGATCCGGCTCAGTTTGAAACCCTTGAAATGCTGGAACACTGGCTTTTGGATACCATGCTTCGGCTGCGGTCTTTTATTCGAAGGGAACGGAAAGATACAGCCAAGTTGTTGGTGGAGAAGGCGATACAATATATTGATGAACACTATGGCAAGAGTGAGTTGTCAGTAGATATGCTCTGTAATCACTTGAATGTCAGTCCGGCATATTTCTCTAGTCTTTTTAAGAAAGAAACAGGTATGACATTTGTGATGTATCTGACTCAGATTCGGATGGAACGGGCAATTTATCTGTTGGAAGCAACCGATCAGAAGACATATATGATTGCAGCGTCGGTGGGATATACGGAAGCAAATTATTTTAGTCATGTATTCAAGAAAAAATATGGTGTTTCGCCATCCCGTTATCGCCTGCAGAAAATGGGTGACTAATGATAGAACGACTAAGAGGGCTTATTAAGAACAATCATAAGGGGAAAAGCATTCAATTTATGCTTTCGCTGTCATTTACTTCGATTGCTGTACTGGGTATGGTTTTTGTAGGGTTTATGCTGTATGCACGTTTTGTAGCCAGCTCCAGTGAGGTGATTATTGAGGATAATCAACGGTTGATTGAACAGGTTAGTTTGAACTTGGATGCCTACATTCGAAGTATGATGCGTACGTCCGATGCAATGTACTATACGGTCATTAAGAATATCGATATAAGCACTGAAAAGATGGATAAAGAAATGAATCTGCTTTATGAAGTCAATAAAGGCTCTCTGATTGGGGTGGCATGCTTTTCGGAACAGGGAGAGCTGCTTGGTGCGGCTCCTGTTTCAGATTTAAAGCCTGGTGTTGATGTGACTAAGCAGGAGTGGTTTATCAATGCGAATGAGAAGATTGAGAATCTTCACTTTTCCACCCCTCATGTAAGGAATCTCTTTGACGAAAGCAACTATCGATATTACTGGGTGATTTCTTTGAGCCGTGTAGTAGAACTGACAAAAGCTGGGTATACCAGCAGGGGTACCTTGGTGGTGGATATGAGTTTTAGTGGCATTGAGCAGCTGTTTTCAAAGGTTAATACAGGTGATGGTACTTATGTATATCTAATGGATGGAGAAGGTGAAATTATCTATCATCCTCGGCAAAAGTTGATTTATTCTAATTTGTTTCAGGAAAATAACCAAGGAGCTGTGGTATATGAAGACGGTAATCATATCGAAAAATTTGAAGGGGTAGAACGGTCAGTGGTTGTGCATACAGTAGGGTATACCGGCTGGAAAATCGTCAGTGTCACGCCGGTCAGTCAATTTTCTATGAGCTTGGGGCAGATGCGATTTTTTATGGTTGCAATACTGGCGTTTTCCCTGATTCTGATTACTTTTCTGAACCTGATACTTTCGGCTCAGATTGCCAATCCGATAAAAAAGTTGGAGAATTCGGTAAAAGATCTGGAAAAGGGGAACCTGGGATCTGATTTGGACATCTATATTGGTGGTTCCCATGAAGTTCAGCATTTGGGAAGAACGGTGCGCAGTATGGTTGAGCAAATGCGGCGGTTGATGGATGGCATCGTACAGGAACAGGAAGAAAAACGAAAAAGTGAACTGGATGCACTGCAGTCTCAGATTAATCCTCATTTTCTTTATAACACATTGGATTCTATTGTGTGGATGATTGAATGTGAGCGATACGATGAAGCGATTTCGATGGTAACAGAACTTGCCAGCTTATTCAGGATAAGTTTAAGCAAGGGACAAAATGTCATTTCCATAGATAAAGAATTACAGCACGCCAGGAATTATATTAATATTCAAAAGGTGAGGTATCGAAACAAGTTTCAGGTTATTTATGATATTAATCCGGACATTCTTACTTTTGGCACGATGAAATTGATTCTCCAGCCAATTCTGGAAAATGCCATTTATTATGGTATGGAAGCAATGGGCGACGAGGGCCTTATCTATATCCGGGGATACCAAATAGATGAAGAAATCTATCTGGAAGTGGGGGATAATGGACTGGGGATGCCAGAGAGTATGAGCGAAAAGCTTCTGGATGAGCATAACCAGTTACCTAAGCGCGGGTCCGGTATTGGTCTTTTGAATGTTCATCAAAGAATACAAATTTGTTTTGGCACAGATTATGGGCTGCAGATCAAGAGTGAGCCGGATGTGGGGACCAAAGTCATTATACATCTTCCGGCGATTCTCTACAGTGAATATGTGGTGAAGGAGGAAGAGACAGATGAAAAAGCGTAGAATATGGATCTTTTTCATAATCGCCAGTTTGCTTTTGCTGATGTGGGTGATTTCCTATTCCTACATTAATCAGGAAAAGAGTAATGATGACAGTAAAAAGATATCTGTTATTGTTCATGGTGAGAATACACAGCGCTGGGAAAATTTTTATCAGGGGGTGCAGCAGGCGGCAGTTGATTTGAATGCTGAAGTTACATTTTTAACTATGACAGATGATATCAGTATCGAGAATCAGATTAGTCTGGTTGAACGGGAGGTTAAAAATAACGTCCAGGGAATAATCATATCTGCAGTAGATAGTGAAGGTATGAGTGAAATTATTGAGGAAACAGCAAAGCATATCCCGGTAGTGATGGCAGAAAACAATATACCTAGTGATGATATCCCTATTGAATATATTTCAGCAGATAATAAAAAAATGGGGGAAACGCTTGCAGAAAGGATTATGGAAGAGAATGATGGTACCACTCCGATATACATCCTGCAGGTGAACCAGCAAAGAGACTGCGTTTGGCAGCGGCGAAGCGGTCTGGAATCAAAACTGCAAAGCAATGGATATGCTATTGAATATTGGGAACCTGCCCAAGGAGATAGTGACCTGAATTTGTTTATTGACAAAATGTTGAAAAAATCTGCCTGGGGAGTAGTTGCGGCCTTGGATGAAATTGCGTTGGAAGGTATAATTGACGGGACACAAGAGTATTTGAATCGGGATAAAGAGGGTGAAATACTGCACCCTGTTATTTATGGAATCGGAAGTACTGCGAAAATCGTATATTCTCTTGATCGGGATTTGATTAAGGGGATTGTATTTCAAGATGAGTATCATATGGGCTATATCAGTATGGTACGTTTATGCAGACAGTTAAATGGTGGTGAAGCACCGCCGGCAGATGGGGATAGTATTGAATTTTACTCAGCAAATAAAGATACCTTACATTTGCCGGAAAAGGAGAGACTGTTATATCCGATTATTCAGTAAAGGAGTAGCGATGGTAAAACGTAAAGTTAGTATAATCTGTATATTGGTCCTGTTGGTTGGAAGTATAAGCGGATGTGCTTTTATGGAGGTGTTTTCCAAAAGGGAGAAGGTAAGTAACACCCTAAAGATTGGAATCAGTGTATATGACCAGTATGATACTTTTATTACCAGCTTGACGAATAGCTTCAATGAATGGGCTAAGAAAATGGAGCAGGAAGAGGATATTACGATAATTATCGATTTGCAAACTGCCGGAGGTAACCAGAGTATCCAGAATGATCAGATGGGGCAGTTTGTCAGTAGTGGCTGTGATGTTGCGCTGATTAATCTAGTGGACCGTACCGATGCCACAGTAGTAATTGATAAAGCAAAAAATGCCGGAATTCCAGTAATCTTTTTTAATCGGGAACTGGTAAAAGAAGACTTGGAACGCTGGGATCAACTGTACTATGTAGGGGCAGTGGCATTGGAATCGGGACAGATGGAAGGGCAGATCTTATTAGATGCATGCAAGGAACGTTTTGATGAGTTTGATAAGAATCATGACGGCAAATTGCAGTATGTCATTCTGGAGGGAGAAGCAGGACATCAGGATGCTTTGGTGCGGACTGAGTATGTGGTGAAAACAGTTACGGAAGGCGGAGTTGAGCTGGAGAAACTGAGCAATCAAATAGCTAACTGGAATCGGGCTCAGGCTACGGCAAAGATGAAGGTATGGATGCAAGAGTTGGAGGACAGTATAGAGGTAGTATTTGCTAATAACGATGATATGGCGCTGGGGGCCGTCGATGCCATGAAAAATTGGGAAATGGAAAAACGTCCGGTAGTTTTAGGCATAGACGGAACTGCTGAGGCGCTTTGGGCAGTTAAAAATGGGGAATTGCTGGGAACCGTATTGAATGATGCAAAAGGACAGGCAAGGAGTATGTTAAACCTGGCGTGTTTTCTTAAATTTAATAAGGCACTTCCGGCGGATATTATCCTTTTGGAGGATAAATCCATCCGGCTGCCCTATAAAATCATAACGATTCAAAATGT
>Ga0153928_1001341_pt1 | contig 11098 bp, 9 predicted proteins | sample TSNJ012MetaG_FD_106656 | JGI IMG/M metagenome (GOLD analysis project Ga0153928, IMG submission 106656) | Attine ant fungus gardens microbial communities from New Jersey, USA - TSNJ012 MetaG | ecosystem: Host-associated > Fungi > Mycelium > Unclassified | place: USA: New Jersey, Wharton State... | reverse complement strand
TTTTCCACATTTGAAATATCCTTGTATTTTCTTCTCCTTCTTGGGTTGTCTGCAATCTTTTGCAATGTGTCTATCACAAATGGCCACTTACTGATTTGTAATTGCTTGATTTAATAATCAAAGTGTTCAAAAAAGCAAAGTTAGACAAGCAGCAAAAGATGTTGTTAAGTCTGAGGTTTATCTTCAGACATATAGTCCTTAAATACATGATTGTGGTGGTCTGTGCACCAGAATAGCCTACCACATGATTACTATCTATTGTTCTACATATAGGAGTGCTATTGTTCTTGAAATAGAGATAACCTAACCATCTTAGGGCAGTCCTTTGTTCTATTCAAGGACAGATGATAATCTATGAGTAAAAATCAATGTCATATGCAAACATTGAGGACCTTGTATCTCCATGGGATCTATTTATGACTGAAAGAAGTACATTGAAGAGAGCTTTATAATGGTCATTGAAGTGAACGATTATGTTAAGCAGTTCCTGAGATATCAGCAATTTAGTATCTGGTGACTTGGTGATTACTGACTGATCTGCTAATAACTCGGTGAATACTGATTGCTTTAAGACATTTTTGGTACTGTTTGAAAGGTATTTTTAAGGGCTTTTGGTGGCCATTTAGATTATCAAAATCGGTCAAGTATTCCTGGAGTTATGGTCTGAATGAAGTTTGTGACAGTGTCTAAACTTGTTGCAATTGTAATACTTGGGTTTATGTCCTTCTATGTTATTTCTTTGTCTTTCTATTTCCATATATTTGCCCATTTCTCTATAGATTATTCCTGAACCTGTTCTATAGTTGTAGCAGATGTTGGTCTATTTGTATTCTTGTTCTACTACTGTAATTGCTACTTTCTATTGTTTTAAACTCTTTGGGGCTTGGCTAGATGGGTATACCATTATTGCTCTGATAATTTCTCTATTTACATTCTTCTTCAGCAAAAATATTGCATGTTAATTGTCTGTCTGTGCTTTGTTTGCTAATGCCATGAATTTAATTAAAAAGTCAGCAATATGCTTTCTTTCTTGTGTGAATGTTTTGATATGCTATTCTACATTGGCTTCTTTTGTCTTGTCACTGTATACCAGTTGTAACTCTGCTTCAAAGGCATCCTAGCTTGGGGTGTTATCTTCTTTATCTATCTTGTTGGGTTTTTGTTGTATAAATGCTCCTACAGTTCTTCCTCTAAACCTGTCTAATATTGCTATAATCTTTTCTTTAGTGTCTGTGATCTTGTTGGCTTTCAAATAGAGCTTCATTGCTCTCCACCAATCTTCAAATGTCTTTCTGTCTCTATTGAACCACCCAGGTTCTGGAACCATTGATTTGTGGTTTACTATTTCTATTAGTGCTGATGCTGATGCCATTCTGGCTACTGGTACTAGTATGCCTGCTTGTGTTCTAGACATATTCTTTTTGGGTTGTTCTACTGATGGTACATCACTTAACTTGTTGAGTTCTTCTTGACCATTTGTTTCATCAGCTTCTGATTCTGATTCTTGTATGTCCTGTTCTTCAGACTCTTCTTGGTACTCTGACCATTCTTTACTAATGTAAACTGAGCTAAGTTGTTTTTTGAGGTCTTTAACCTCTTATGCCCCAATTGTACATTTGGCAGCAATCTTTGCAATATATCAACAGCTGGTCTGCTAAAATGCTGTTCTCCTCATTGCAAGGTAAGTTGGTAACACTTTATAAAATGTTATGACCTTAAGGAGTAACTCAGGTTGCAACACTCAATAAAAACTTGAGAATAAGTTAGAGAGTAAAGGGGAAGGGAATGATACAATTGGTAAAGTATAGAGAATATAGGTGGGTGTCTACTGCTATATATATCTATGTACCATGAAGTAGGGGTGAAGAGAGTACATAGTAGACATGAGGTCTGCTGAGTAAAGAATATACCCCAACAATAAGGTGCTGATTGAGCTACTGTACAAATAGAGAAATATTAATGAAAGAAGTAAAACATGTCTGAGCCTCATGGAGAACTTCTGTGTAACATAAGGTTGATCATAACAAATCCAGAGGTATAAAGTATATTCCATGTTACATTTCCATTGAAAATTCACTGGCAGCATAACACTGTCTATTTGTGGGTACCAGGCTGTGGGGAGACCAACCATATACCTAGTAATCTGTAAAGTTCCCTAGTAAACAGAGCTATGAATTGAGGTCCACAGTCTGAGACGATACATTGAGGAAGCCTATGAAGCTTCCAGATGTGGTGAAGGAACAACTGTGCTACTCCTTCTGTGGTCACTGTTGTCACTTAAGTACACCCTCTAATACACAGTAAATTTATACAAGACAATCCTCAAGCTTTTGGCTTCCAAGACAGTGTTTATGAGTAGAGTATAACTATTAGCTTTTGTCTCCTACAGTTAGTGCCTTTCTTCTTCCTTTCTTCTTCTCTTCCTCTCTTCCTATATTCAAGTAGACTCATTTACCATGGACTGCAATCAAGCACCATGTGATAAATCAGTGGTTTAGAGGGAAAAAGGATGCTCTCTCTTGTATGACATGTATCATGGTGCTTTATGCCAACTCTGGTTGTTCTTGTACATGTAAATCGTAATGAACTTTTTCATGGGTACCACTCAAAATTCTTCTCCTTTTTCAAGGCTTTGGTGAACACACCAGGCGACATGTTGCTGCTCACGCCAAAGCATGAGCAGGCACCTCCTGACATGATGGACCCAAGAATCAATAGGCCATCCTCTTCCTACTTTGTTCAAATTATCCAAGTATACTCTTGTCTCGTTGTCGATGTCTAAGCAAAGCTTGTCAAGCGTTTCCCTCCACGAAGATTCATTCACTGGGGAAATTGTATCACAATGACCAGAAATGGTGTCGCGCCATGTGCGGATGCAACTGTCGTCCTCATGAGAGGGCATGATCCTCGCTTGTGGGATGGCGTGGTACAAACGAAGGGCAGATATCAAGCGAAAAGATGGATGAGCGGGTTCCGGCATTGAGTGTATAGTCCAATCTCTAACAAGATCCTTAATCGATATCCGCACTATGGGAACTGACTTACCCCCAATAACCTGCACTTCTTAAGAGTTGCTCCATACACGTCCCCATTACTCCTCTTGAAGCGAAAAGCCTCAGTATACGCCAAGTTATATCTGCTTCGCAGTTGAGTTGTCCATTTTCCAGTGCGTCTAGGTCTATATTCCCAACGAACCCATATTCCGTGAACAGTGTTCGACTCGAGTGTGCCCCATATTTGAGGAAAACTTCTTCTCCGGGATATATAGACCTATCCTTCGGTGAAAGAAGAACGAGATCATCTCCAGAAGCATGTGGGAATGCCTGGTCACATAACTCGGCCTTGCAGAGTTCAGGATAAGTATGAGGGAGATCACTTGTATGGTTAGCAAAATCTAAGATAGGGCACATGGTTATGTTCCAATCCTGGCGAGTGGGAGAAAGCCTCCGATAAATGCACCGAGTGTTCACTGCGCCATTAAGTTGAAATCAACTTCTGCGGCTGGTACAGAAAACTGACCATTGATCCACCCCCACAAAAATTCGTGTTCAAGGCCTGAGGAATTGAGTGATCGAAGTATTTGCCCTCGTTTCTCAGCTTCAGGGATTATTGATGGATTATCTTGCTGTTGAGGTCAATATAAATTGTGGTGCACTAACTCAGATTTGGGATGTACTCGACTAACCAAGTATCTACATGTCCGCTCCCAGTCCTGGCGAAACCGTGCTGCAACGACCTCTAAAGTGTGCAGGACACCTTTTGGTATGTGTTCTAATAAATCATGACCAATAATCCTTTCCGAACGAGGATCCTGAGGTCTTATGATCCATGTTAAAGGATGTGAATCAAAGTTCGTTGGAAGAACAGAAATATATGGCCCAAAGATAGGGTCCTTTGAGAAGTCATCCGGATAACAAGGTCGGTGTAAAAGAAGGTGTAGTGACATTACTTGTGTCGCCGTTAGTCTTGGTCGTGCCTTCGGATATAGTCCAACAAGGGTACGGCCATTCATCATTGCTTTAGCTGGGACTTGGAAGAGAGGCGTCGACGGGGGAATCTGTTGGACAGCGTAAAGCCCAAATCCAGCCCCTATTGAATATCAGTCAGATTATTAGGACCATCTTGATCAGCATTCACCTTCTGTTCTTCTAGCTTCAACTAGAATGCTGTTTGTATCCATACCTCTTTGTTGAAGCCACTTCAAAAGGGTGTTCCATCGTGGATGTATTTCTGACATTTCTATGCCGTCAATGTGGTAGGAGCCTTCCTATTATCAATCATGATCTCATGACCTCCGGGTGAGATCAGAATGAGAAATTTCTCCACCGACTTATAAATCATTCACGCGCAGAGTGTGATAGGTATTTCTCATATCCCTGTCATGCACGTATTCAATGCTACACGACTTCTTGGGAAGACAGTCCTTGTCACTGGTGCCAGCAGTGGGATAGGTGCAGTACGTGATCTCTACTGTTGAATTCATGACATTAATCAAGCATCTGCTAGGCGACCGCAGTTCTTTTTGCCAAAGTCTAGATAAGTTACTTTTCCACGTTGACAATTGATTTACCTTGTTCTCCACAGGCGGGTTCGAACGTCATACTCGTTGCACGTAGAGGAGAAATACTCAAGCAAGTAGCTGATGAATGCTCCACGGCGTACAAGGAATCTGGATTGTCCCAGGGTGGAAAGTTCACCGCTATCCAACTCGATGTCTCCGATAAGGCACAAGTTGCAAGATTCTGGGATCAGGTACCCAATGACTTGCGTGATGTCGACATCCTTGGTATCGTTCTCTTCCAATAAGGTAATCTAATTGATAAATGACATTCCCTCCCCCAGTCAACAATGCTGGTTATGTGCTCGGCATGGAACATGTCGGTAGCATCGCAGATGAAGATATTGAAGGGATGTTCGCTACAAACGTTCTTGGCTTGATCTCAATCACTCAACTGTTGGTCCGAGGCGAGTGAAGACGTTGGTTCCTTCTTTCTGATATGTTCACTAGTCAATATCAGAATTCAAAAAAAACGAGTTGGTCATGTCATTAACTTAGGTTCAATCGCTGGCAGGGAAGCCTATAAAGGTGGTAGTATCTATTGTGCCACCAAGCATGCTGTCCGAGCATTCACAGGAGCGCTCCTGCGAGAGCTCGTGGATACCCCAATTCGTGTTACGGAGATTGACCCTGGTAAGAATTTATTACTCCAGTTTGGAACATCTCTTATGAGTCTCCTTCTAGGTATGGTGGAAACAGAATTCGCACTCGTCCGATTCCGCGGTGATGCAGCAGCGGCAAAGAAGGTATATGATGGCCTCGAGCCCCGTGAGTCAATGATTTATTGTTCCAGATTTTCGGAAACTTGTTCTCACATATCTTCCATAGTCACTGGTCATGATATAGCAGAGGAAATCGTCTGGGCAGCATCTCGACCCCCTCATGTCAATGTTGCCGAGGTCCTTGTCTATCCTGTCAATCAAGCTAGTGCCATCATCAATTACCGTAACACTAACAAGTAAAAAGATCATTTGTATTTATAACCTGATAAAATGGATTATCCATTCATACCTGCCAAAATCAGGGTGGGATGAAGAAAAAAATCATCGATGGATAGAAAAAAGCAGGTTTTAGATGTGTAGGTGTAGGTATGTATGCAGACAGTCAAAGAACTGACTCAAAATCAATGGAATGAAGGATGTGATCAGGTCTTCTTTTTCTTTGACCTGGATCGAGTATTCCGGACCACAGGTAATACAGGCTCAGGGGTTAATTCAACTTCATCGTCGTACACGAACTTCTTGACGACAATATTCTCTTGGGTCAAACTGCAAAGTTTGTCTTGTTCTATAAGGTTTCCTAAGTTATCAAGTCGCAACGTCTGTGAATAGTTAACCACGCTTACACCCAGGAAGCAGTAGAACATACTTTCGCTGATTGCGTCAAACACCCTTTGGTGGGCACATGCTTTTTCAGTGGCGCATTTGACCCAAGTACGACTTCGTCTAAGAAGACTTCTGTGAATAGGCCCTTGTCCCATTTAACCCTCCTTTTTCCGATCGCCGCCCTGTCAATATTTCTGAGTGGAGTTTCATAGTCTTCTTCGTCACCTGCTCCCTTGATATGAGGTCTCCATAAGTGTAGATCGCACAGATCGCTCGTAAAATCAGTTTTTTTGTATCTTTGATCATCATTTTCTTCATCTCCTGAACTGTCTCCTCTATGCCTCCTCGCTCTTCTAGCAGCCCGCTCCTCTCTTTGTCTGATCTTCTCTTCTTGCTGTCTCTGCGAAATTGTTTTAACCTTGACAGCAGGACTCTCAGGCCTGACACCATCTTTTCTCACAAGCTGGGTCTCAAGCATTGCAACAGCGTAATATTGATTTCGCATTGTGTTATTCGCCGTAAGGGTCTTGAGGGCATTTATACTCATACCAGAAAGTATATCGTCAGCATTCAAACCCGCAGCAGCACTTGTACGGCGATGCTGAAGTGGGTTGATGTTGGAAGTAGTATTGGGTTTACTGCAGAACACGTCAGTGTCAGGCTGAGCTTGACTCGTTTTGCGTCGGACTATCCGACGCATACTGGTCTCCTGAGACTTTGCCCCAACAACGTTCGAAGAAGAAGCAGCTTCAGTCTGGGATACAGGTGAGAGTGGGTCAATTAAAAATACTAAAGGAGCGGCCGGAGGTGGTGGAGAGGAGGGAGGTAGAGAGATCGTGATGGGTGGCGATGATCGAAAGGAGTATGCTAATTCCTTGACGGGAGATGACAGAACAATGTCCTCGTCGGGTACCGACCCAGTGGTTTCTCTACCTGAGAGACGACTCGAACCATGGTCAGGAGGGGGAGAAATAACAGGAGCAAATCTCTTTTCTTCCAAGATGCGAGGAGAGGGAGTTAGAGACTGGTTCAATGGCATCACCCGTCTAAATTTCACCATATTGGGTTTCTGCATTGTTTGACTTCGTGATCGCGACCTAGATGGTGGATTCAAAGTTTTCTCTCGAGGCACTGCGGTTGGATGGCTAACACCCGTTGTAGATGTCGCAGGCCCATGGACTTGACGCAAAGTTGTGGAACACGAAGTATTCACAAGCCCGTTTTTTAAATCCAGCCTTTTGCGTTTCAGACCTCCAGTTATGGCCACCAGCGGCACGGTCTTGGGGCTAGTCAACGAAGTTGTTGCATTCAGAGGAGACGAGGTAAGGGCTTGACCACTCTGATTCCTCCTACTCGATTTGGAGAGATCAACAGCTCTAATGACTCTCGTGCTTGCAGTTGACGTTGCGTTGCTGCGTCCATTCTTAAGTTCATTGGGTTATTATCAGTGTGCTCCCGTAAAAATTACGACCGTCACACTCACGACTGCTCTCTTCGGATTCACAGCACTTGTCAATTTTCTTGATTTTCTGTAGAAACCCACCTCAGTACTCAATACGTCCCCGGTGTAAGTAGTTGAAGCCTTTGTTTCTGACCTTTGTTCTGTTCTTTGTTCTACTCTATGTAGAGCAGGAACAACCTGAGGTTTTGAATATGGCTTTGAACGAGGAATGCGACTCGTGGATTGTTTAAGTGCAGATTTTGCGAAGGTAGTGGAGCCAGAGCGCCCACAGTTTTCTGAGATCGGTTGCATCCTGACAGGAGGTACCAGAGGGAATGGTAATCTCGCAGATCGAGATGTAGGTGAGACTTGCCGAGAAGCGGACATGCTAGTTACGTGATTTGGCAATCGAGTGAAGGGTTCGACTGAGCGATGTATTGAAATATTCCTTGCCTCTTGACCAGTCGAAGATGTGTTGAAGATTCTGCGCGCAGGACTGGTATCGCCTTTTAACTGTGTATTGAGGACTGGAGTTATTTGGCCATTGGATGAAAGAAGAATGGGAGTGCCAGTCTGAGGGAATTTGTGTGGAGAGATGTGTTCTTGCCCAACTAGAGGTATCCTTCGTGCGGGAGTGCGAGAGGGATCATCCATTGATGGGACGTGAGAACCTGGAGGATTAACTGGTATTCTTGTTGGAGTCGGGAAAATTTGATCCATGAACTCTGATGCCGATGAAATATGTGTCCGTTGCGAAACATTCAGTGCAGTTTGAACCTCGCCTAGTGAAGGATATAAGGTAGGTGCTTCTTCAAGGATGCCAGCATTCTTGATATAGGATGACTCATTCGTTGGTAAGATGGACGGTATAGGGTGATTAAGACTTGCTGACAAAATGCCGATTCCTTGTGTAAGCTCTCTGCGAGTTGGGGATCGTGAATATCGTCGTTGAGTCTTTCTGCCAGATGGCTCCCCATCGCACTTCAAAGAACCACCTTGAAGATCATTCTCCTCTCTAGCAGTATTAGTTACAGTGCCATTGAGTGGTATCACAGCCCGTTCTTTCCCTTTCTTGCCCTTTGGTTCTTGCCCGGTTGTTGGTGTTGAACGACATGATGGAGGACTGGATACAGCCAGATACTTAAGTAGGTGAGGTGTTGGACTTTTTCGAGGTCTCAAAGAACGACGTAGAGGTGTATAAGGAAGATTTTCGGCAGTATGTATTTCGAGAGATCGAGAAGCGATTTTGGGGGAATTTGTCGGGCTAAGAGAAGGACCACCAGTGTGAGTTGTGTGAATTCGTTTGAATTTGCTAGCCTTGTTATCACACTCCATCACCGCTAGTGGTGTAATACCCAGAGCCAAATTTCCATCTTCAACGTCTACCAGGATATCCGTATCACCCTGGAACAACTCTATCATCCGGTTATTTTCAGAAACTTGTATATCCAAAGAACCAGGGAACGTGAAAGGACTGGAAGGATCTTGAATTACATCTCCAACTGGTAGGGAAATAGTGGGGTAGTCTATCTGTTTTGAGAGATCGTCGGCACAGTCGAACGTCATGAGGTCAGGTCCACTCGATGAACTGGAGATGGAAGGAGGAGAATTGAATTGAGATCTTGATTCTCGTGGAAGATAGACCAAGGTAGAAGATAAGCTATTGTGCTCTCCAAGTGGTTCTATCCCTTCTTCCATTTTGTCTGCTTTGGCTCCCTCTATCTCGCCATGTATGGATAATGCGGGACAGGGAGGAGGAGAAGGGTTATCAAGAGCACACAGAAGTTTACTTGCCAGCACAGCAGATGGCTCTAAAAAAACAAGGTCAGTGATGCTTTGACAGCAATCATAAAACTATCCTATCTACCGTCATTGTCAGGTAAGTCAGCTCCCTCAGTTCTGGTTCCAGCCCTGATTTCCTCCCATTCCTCTGCAAGGCCAGCTGGCCGCTCAACATCTATGAAGTCATTGGAGTATGTTGATATAGATAGAGTGGGTGAGCTTGGCTTCTGATCTGACAGTCGAATTGGAGGAGAAGAGGAGGTAAGATGAGGGACCGCAGCAATCCCCACAAACTGTTTCCCCAGAGTTTCAAAGGCGCCAAAATAGACTCCGGGGGAATCTTGGTCGGATTCCTCACCTGATGAGCTGGGAGAAGAATGCGGTTGCAGAATTTCTTGAGTCATAATAAGTATTTTCTAATATGCCAATTAGCAAGCAGTTCATATAATATTCCTTGTGTGACTTACAGGCAGATATACATAGGGTATATTGTACTGTCAACACAGTGGGAAACGATGAATCAACACAGTCACATGACTAAGTTTTTTCTAGCAAGCTAGTGCTGAGACACAGAGGGCCTACATGGAGCCCAGCATTAGGGAAGGTGTCTGCAGAAGGCATGTGGCCATAAGAGAAGGGTGTAAGCAAAGTTTGTTAGTGGGTGAATGGGGTAGCAGTAAACATGACTAAGTTTTTAAAAAAATTTATAACAAGGTACTTAATTGCAGTCTGCCATAGCATACAGAATACACTACAAAGTCTTATCTATACAAACACAAGTAAAAATAAGATTACTTAACTGATCCAAACCTTTTGAAGAAAGAAAAATGAAAAAGAGAAAGAGAGTCAGAGATTGTTAGCAAACAAAATACTGAATTTCTGGTTCTTTTTCTTTGTCTTTTTCTTTTCATTTTAATTATTATTATTTAATCTCCTAGTTCCATACTCCTAGTAGTACTCCTGTAGGATCATAGTATAAACTAATTTCTGTCACAAACTTCATTCAGACCATAACTCTAGGAATACTTGATGATCTAAATGGCCATCAAAAGCCCTTAAGAAAACCTTTCCAACAATACCAAAAACATCTCAAAGTGATCAGTATTTACTGAGTTATCAGCAGATCAGTCAGCAATCACCAAGTTACCAAATACTAAATCACTGATATTTCAGGAACTGCTAGATATAATCATTTACTTCAATATTTATCATGAAGCTCTCTTCAATGCACTTCTTTCAGCTATAAATAGACCCTGAGGCAATAAGATCCTATAGAGATATAAAATCCTCAATATTTGCACATAATATTGATCTATTACCTATAAGAACTTAAACTGTAATGTCTTAGAACTACTCTTAGTCTAAGTTGACAAGAAGAACTCAATAGAGTTCCCATTTGGTTGCTGTATACTATTTATATATATTCTGTATTTACTTCTATTTATAAAGTCCCATGCATCTCTTTTGGGTTATTTCCTTTTGCATGTTTGCTAATTATCTAATTAAAGAAAGATAAATAATAACTTAGCCATTTTGGCTATATTATAACATTATCCATAGATTATCATTTGTCCTTGAATAAAACAAAGGACTAATCTAAGATAGTTAGGTTATCTCTATTTCAAGAACAATAGTACTCCTATATATAGAACAATAGGTAGTAGTCATATGGTAGTCTGTTCTAGTGCACAAACTACTATAATCATATATATAAGAACTTTATAAGGGGACTATACTAAGTGTTAAGACTCTAGACCACAAGGGTGAATATATGCTTCAACCTTGAGCCTATGTCAACACTTGATATCTCTTTGCCCCTCTATAAAGGGTCCAGTTAAGGTTTTTAGAAAAGTTATATTAAAAGAATAAATATTGAGGCTTTTAGTTATACTCTACAAGTTAATCCAAAGACTGGAGAGAATATGGAGTTCTAAGAGAAGTATAAAGGGACCATACCAAACTCTACTCCTGATGTACTAGTAGTAGTGCACT
>Ga0153928_1001338_pt1 | contig 11129 bp, 12 predicted proteins | sample TSNJ012MetaG_FD_106656 | JGI IMG/M metagenome (GOLD analysis project Ga0153928, IMG submission 106656) | Attine ant fungus gardens microbial communities from New Jersey, USA - TSNJ012 MetaG | ecosystem: Host-associated > Fungi > Mycelium > Unclassified | place: USA: New Jersey, Wharton State... | reverse complement strand
TGATTCACCCCACGTTCGGTTCTACGGAGTCCCGCGAGACGCGCACCCCGGTTCGGCTTCCCGATCGTCGCCCGGCCGAGCTATTCCCTGGCTGGGGCCCGAAGTTCTAAAGGAGCCGTCGCCAAAATGCCGGCCGTACTGACGGTCGATCCGCGCAGCGGCGTCCCGATCTACCTGCAGATCGTCGAGCAAATAAAGCGATCCGTCGCGCTCGGCGTCCTGCAGAACGGCGAGCAACTCCCGACGGTCAAGCAGCTCGCGCTCGATCTCACGGTCAATCCGAACACCGTGGCGCGCGCGTACCGCGACCTGGAGCGCGAGCAGGTGATCGAGACGTCACCGGGGCGCGGATCGTTCGTGCGTGACGGTGGTCCCGCCGAGTCGCCGCGAGTGGCGGCTGAGATCGGCGCAGATGCGCTCGACGTTGCGCTGCGCGAAGCGAAATCCGTCGGACTCGGACGCAGCGAGGTGCGTGGGCTCTTCGAAACCGCGCTCGCACGCTGGTTCGGCGACAATGAGGCGATTACAGAATGAGCAGTATTACGATTTCAAACCTGCGTAAGATTTACGGTCGAAGCGCGGCCGTCGATGGGCTCTCACTCGAGATTCCCGGCGCGACCGTCTTCGGCTTGCTCGGGCCTAACGGGGCCGGCAAGACGACGACGTTTAAGTGCATGCTCGGCCTGGCGCGGCCGACGAGCGGCGAGATCCGGTACGACGGGAAGATTCTTACTCCGTCGATGTTCGAGCGCATCGCCTACGTGCCGGAGCGCAGCGTGCTCTACGATTGGATGACCGTCGAGGAGCACGTCGAGATGAACCGCCGAGCCTTCGCATCGTTTAGCTCCGCACGCGCTTTCGAGCTTCTCGCGACGTTCAACGTCGAGAAGCATAAGCGCGCCCGAGCGCTCTCCAAAGGCATGCGAACGGCCGTCATGGTCGCGCTCGCCTTCGCGCAGGACGCCGAGATTTTGGTGCTCGACGAACCGACCGGCGGCCTCGATCCGATCAATCAGCGCCACGTATTGAGCTTGATGATCAATGAAGCGGCCAAAGGCCGCTCGATCATCTTCTCGTCGCATCAGATCGGACAAGTCGAGCGTGCCGCCGAGCAAATTGCCGTGATCGACCGCGGCCGAGTCGTTCTCCAAGGTCTCGTAGACGATCTCAAGGGCGACCGTAAGATCGTCGAGGGCATCTTCCCTGACACGGCCTATACGCTCGACGGCATCGCAAGCGATGCGCGCGTCGCGCGCGTCGACCGTACCGAACGCATCGTCCGGATTTTGGTGACCGCCGGGGCCGACGAAATCGCCGCGCGGTTGTCGGCTTCGGGCGCGATGGGCGTCCGCATCCTCGACCTGAACCTCGAAGATATCTTTCTCTACTCGGTTTCACCGGGAACGGCTACCGCCGATATCGTTGCAAAGGGAAGCTCGTCATGAACTACGTTGAATGGCTGCGCATCCGAAACTGCCTGCGCATCACCGCGATCATTCTGCTGATTCTGGTTGCGCTGGCCATAATCTTGAGGATCTCGTTCGCGCGCTATATGTCGCCCGATGCTTGGATCTCGCACATGAGCTTAGATCCAGGCACGAAAGTGACGCATGCCGTGCTTCCCGACGGGACGAAGCGGATGATCTTAGATAGCCCGACCGACAACACGCACGTCGTCATCGACGATTACGGCTACGCCGGCAAACATATCGTCGTCACGGAGCCCGCTAAGAAGGCTCATCAAGAGAACGACAACATGAGCGTCGGAAGCATCAAGGTCACCGAGTCTACGCACGGCGGCATGACCACGACGGTCTTCGATACGAACGGCGCGGTGCCGATGCTCTATTACATGGGGCTCGCCGACGTCGTTGCCCTCATCGTCGCGACGATCTTAGCGGCCCCGTTCGCCCGCGAGATCGACGGCCATCTCGAACTCGCTTTGACCAAGCCCGTCTCGCGCGTGCGCTATGCGATCGGCAATATCGGCGTTGACGCCGTCGGGATCTTGGTCGCATCGGTCTTGACCGTCGTCGCGTTCTACCTTTGCCAGCTGCTCTTCGAGACACCCCGGCTCGACTTCAGCGGCATCAACGCGCGAGCCGTAGTGATGGGCGTCGCGCTGCCGCTGGCATGGTACGCGTTGCTCTGCGCGGCAACGACGTGGTTGCGCCGCGCTTACGGAGCCGTTCTCGGTTTCGCTTGGCCTGTCGCCCTCGTGGTCGGTGGACTCGCCGCGCTCGAGCCAAATAACGCGGTCGCGCTCTTCGTCCACGACGTCGCTTGGGTGATCTCGCGGCTCGACCCGCTTACCTACGTCTCTTTCGCTTCGCCGGGCACGCACGGCGGCTTCTCGTACTCCGGTTCGAACTTTGGAGCTCGGCTCTTGATCGTCTGGCTAATGTTTCTCGTCTATGGTGCGCTCGCCGTCTGGCAATGGCAGCGCGTGGAGGCATAACCGTGGAGATTATCGGCACCAATTTCACGCTCTCGCTCGGCGCATGGCGCGTGCGCTTCGTTCTAGCTATCGAAGAGAACGAAGAAGAGCGCGAAAAGGAACGGGTGCGCCCGCCGCACCGGCTCCGCGTCGTCCGCGAAGACGAGTACGTCAAGTGAGGTATTAGTTAGGTTCTCACATATCGCGTAGGCGGCGTGTGAATCGGCCGCGGAACCACGGATGGCGAGAGCGGCCGAGAGTCGAGTGCAGCCGAGCGCAGGAAGTGCGAGGCAAACGTCCGCCCAAGCGATATGTGAGGACCTAACTAAAAGACAAACCCTGTGCGGACGGCGGGTCGCGCAAATTTGAATCCGTCAGAAGTCACTTTGTAGAGGTAGATGTTCGGGATTAGCGGATCGCCGCTGATGTTGAAGGCGAACTGGCCGACGAGCGTCGTGAAGGTTCCGCCGGATTGCAGCGATGTAAGCAGCGATGCACGCGATGCAGCGTTGTTGCGCTGCTGGGCGGAGATCATCAGCTGCGCCGCAGCGTAGCCGAAGGCCGATTGCGTCGTGATCTGCGTGACTTCGCGCTGAAAATCGGAGAGCAGCTGCACCGCGCTTGGAACGCGGTCGACGGGAGGCATCGGCGAAGCGACGAGCGCGCCGTCGAGCGCCTTGGCATACGAAGCGATCGTATCGGAGCTATAAAAGCCGTCGGAGGCGCCGAAATCACCGGTGTACCCGGCGACACGCAGGGCTTGCGCGATGGGACCGAGCTCGGCTACTTTTCCCGCGAGGAAGACGTAGCCCGGCGAGCGGTCGAGCACCGTGCGCGCCGCCTGTGCGGGATCGGTCTTGGCGAGCGGAAAGAGCAGAACGTCGGCCGGGTGGTGATCCGATTTCGCCGCCAGGACGAAGCCGTTTGCGACGTCGTAGCCGTAATCGCCGTCGAAGGCGATTGCGATCGCCGGAACGCCGCGCTTTCCTTCGAGTGCCGCGCTCGCGAAGAGGCGTCCCGCCGAACTATCCTTGGCCGGCAGCCGGTAGACGTTGTGATAGCCGCGCTTCGTTACGGCGTCGGCGGTCACGGTTGGCACGATGACCGCGAAGCCGACGTTCGCATAGCGCGAGAGCGCGGCGAGCGTCATCGGGGCGGTGAGATTGCCGATCATACCGATCACGTTGAAGTTGGCGGCGGCGACGTTCGCGTTAGAAGCGGCAACGCCGGCATCGTTGCGATCGTCCAGCGGCAATATCCCCCACGCATGCGAGAGTATGGTGTTGAAGCGATTCTGTTCGTCGATTGCGGCCTGCACGCCCTTGACGACCTCCTGGCCGTACTTCTGAAGCGGTCCGCTCAGCGTGACGCTGACCGCAATCGTAAACTGCTGCAGAAACTGGGTGTTTCCGAACGGCACGTTCTGCGCGCTCGCGCGTAACGCAGTGCCGCTCGCACCGGCTGCCGCGGCGGCAGCGATGAAGGCGCGGCGCTTCACCGGTATCCGCCGAGCGTCGTGATCAGAAAGAAGACCGAGAATACCATGTTCGAGATGAAGACCCGTTCGTTGATGACGAAGAGATTCGCCCCGCTGCGGAAGAGGTGTTCTTCGTAGATGATGAGTACCGCGACTGAGAGCACGCCCAGAAAGTAGATCGGCCCGGCGCCGGCCAAGAGACCCGCGGCGGCGAGCAGGGCGAGCATCGCGACGTGGAGCAACATCGGGAGCACGCGGCCGCTCGCTTTACCGAATCGCGCGGGCAGCGAGTAGATCCCTTGTGCCGAGTCAACCTCGAGATCCATCAACGCATAGATGATGTCGAATCCCGCCACCCAAACGGTGACGGCCGCGAAGAGCAGAATCGCGGGAAGCGTGACGCGGCCGGCGACGCCAATATACGCGCCCAGCGGCGCGAGCCCGTCGACGGCACCGAGCACGAAGTGCGTCAGCCATGTAAAGCGCTTGCAGAGTGGATAGGTCAATAGTAGAAGCGCTGCCACCGGCATAAGCTTGACGCAGAGCGGGTTCAGTTGCCAGGCTGAAAAGAGCAGCACCGCGAGTCCGGCGACGGTCGCCCAGATCATCGCGGAGGGCGCGAGCGTTCCGCTCGCCAGCGCGCGCCGCGCGGTTCGCGGATTTCGCGCGTCGATCTCGCGGTCGAGAAACCGGTTCGCGGCCATCGCGGCAGTCCGCGCGCCAAGCACCGCGAGCGTGATCCAAAATAAGGCCGCCGGAGTTGGGAGGCCGCGCGCCGCCAACACTGCGCCGACGTACGCGAATGGCAGCGCGAAGAGCGTGTGCTCGATGCGTATCTCGCGCAGGAAGAGCCGAAGCGAGGTCACGAATCGCCGCGCGGGTTCGGACGCACGAGCCGCTCGTACGCTGACGCGCCTTGTCCCGACCACTCGTCGGGCTGCAAGGCCTCGGCGATGCGATCGAGGCCGTACGCCGACCAACGCTCGCTCACGAGCCGGCGCGTCGCGCCGTCCATGACCATCTCCGGCGGCCACTCCCGCGTGTAGCCTTCGGAGGCATCCTTGCGTGTCGCATCGACGCCGATCTTCGTCCCGTACGCAACGCTGTACGAACCATGGTCGAGATCATCCACCGGGCCGGGCATCGTAACCACATCGCGGTCGGGGGCCAAGTTGTTCAAGACGAACCACGCGACCGCGCGCGGATCTTGCACGTCCACGTCGGCGTCCACGATCACGAGCATGCGCGTGAGCATCATCATGTGGCCGAGACCCCAAAGCGCATTCATAACCTTCTTCGCATGGCCGGGATACGACTTGCGAATCGAAACGATTGCGAGATTGTGAAATCCGCCTTCGACGGGCAGATTCATGTCCACGACTTCGGGGAGCATCGCGCGCAGGATCGGAAGGAAGATCCGTTCGGTCGCTTTGCCGAGCCACGCATCCTCCATCGGCGGCTTGCCGACGACCGTCGCAGCGTAGATCGGGCTTCGGCGATGGGTGATGCACGTAACGTGAAAGGTTGGATAACGATCGGCGAGGCTGTAGACACCGGTGTGGTCGCCGAACGGCCCTTCGGTCCGGAGGTCTTCGTTATCTACGTATCCCTCGAGTACGAACTCGGCGTGTGCTGGAACCATCAGATCGACGCTCTTCGCGCGAACGATCTCGACTGGCTTTCCTCGCAGCAGCCCCGCGAAGGCAAACTCGTCGAGAATCGGCGGCAACGGCGCCGTCGCTGCGTAGGTCAGCGCGGGCTCGGTGCCGATCGCGACCGCGGCCGGAATCTTAGCGCCCCAGGCCTGAGCGTGCGCGCGCCCGTGCTTGTGGCGTTGCCAGTGCATCCCGGTCTCCGTCGCACTGAAGACTTGCATGCGGTACATGCCCACGTTGTAACGCTGAGTGCGCGGATCTTTCGTAATGACCAGCGGCAGCGTAATGAAGGGCCCCGCGTCGAGCGGCCACGTCGTCAAAACGGGTAACGCCGAAAGATCGGGGCGATCCATCACGATTTCCTGAACGCTCGCGTCACGAACTCGTTTGGGGATCGCGCTGGCGAAGGGCGCGAGGCGCAGCGCGCCGGTAAGCTTTCCGAGGAAGGATCCGCCGGGCGGCTCGATCTCGATGAGCTTTCGAATTCGCTCTGCGACATCGTCGAGATGCTCCGCATCGAGCGCCATCGCCATCCGCCTCGCACTTCCGAACTGGTTGGTGAGCACGGGGAACCGCGAACCTTTGACGTTGCGGAAGAGCAACGCCGGACCGCCGGCTTTGACGACGCGGTCGGTGATTTCGCTGATCTCGAGCCGCGGATCCACCGCGGTCTCGACGACGTGGAGCTGTCCCGCGGCGCGAAGCGCCTCGACGAACTCCTCGAGCGAACGATACGGCATGGCGTCCTGACTTACGCTTCAGAACGCCGCAGTACCTAGGCTTGCTCCTTATGCGCCGGGATAGCGGCGACGAAGCGCGCCCCGCCCAGCGGTGCCTCGTCAACGCTGACCACGCCGTCGTGTGCGCGCGCGATCCAGCTAACGATCGCGAGCCCCAGCCCGGTTCCCATTCCGTCGTCGGTGCCGCGGTAGAAGCGCTCGAAAATCCGGTCGCGCTCACCGGATGCGACCCCGTCGCCGTCATCCTCCACGACGATCTCGCAGACGCCGCCGTTTCGGCGCGAGGCGATCGCGACGGCGCCGCGCGCGTGACGCACGGCGTTTTCGAGGAGATTTCGGGCCAGCTCGCGCAGCCGCCGTTCGTCGCCGTCCACGATTGCGCTCGCCGGCGAACTCTCGAGACGCACGCCGCGGGCCGTTGCGACCGGCTCGGTTTCGCGCGACGCGCTCGCCACGATCGAGCCGAGATCGACCGGCTCGCAATGCAGCGCGCGGCGCGCCGGATCGCGCGCGAGCGTCAGCAAGTCGCTCACGACGTCCGATGCCTCGAACGCGCTCTGCGCGATCTTTTCGAAAGCAGTTCGCTCCCGCTGCGGCGCGTTCGCGCGAGCCGCTTGTGCGATCGCTGCGATCGCCGCCAGCGGCGACCGGAGCTCGTGCGCGGCATCGGCAGCAAAAAGACGTTCGCGCGCGCGCGCCGCCTCGAGCGGCGCGATCGTCGCGCGCGCAAGAGCGTACGATGCGACGGCGACGAGGATGATGAGCGGAGCGTCGATCGCGGCGAGCGTAACGACGACGCGGCGCATCGCAGTCGCGAGCCCCTGTGCGGCGTAGGGCGTGCCCAGCGCGGGCCCGAGCAGCGACGCGTACTCGCGCGCCACGAACGCATACGCGCCGGCGTTGAGCGCGAGAAGAATGCAGATGAAGATGCCGAGATAGAGCGCGGCCGCGCGGGGGATCAGGGGATTTAGGCTCCTAGCCCGACCGCAGGCGGTAACCGATACCCCATACGGTTTCGATGACGCCGTTCGCTCCGAGCGATTTGAGCTTCTTCCGAAGCTGACTCACGTAAACGTCCACGATATTGCTCGATCCCTCGAAATCGTAATCCCAAATGCGCTCGACGATCTGCGTTCGTGAGAGGGCGATACCGGCATTGCGCGCGAGGAACTCCAAGAGGCGAAACTCCGTGGCTCCGAGCACGACCGGTTTGGCGGCGTACGTGACGCTGCGTCCCGCGAGATCTATGCGCAGCGCGCCGGCTTCGACCACGCCGAGCATCGGCCGGTCGGCGCGGCGGAGAATCGCCGCGATCCGCGCGACGAGCTCCTCTTCGACGAAGGGTTTGACGAGATAATCGTCGGCCCCGCAGCCCAGACCGGCGACCCGATCCTCGACCGCATCGCGCGCCGTCAACATGAGAATCGGCGTCTGTACGCCCTCGGCGCGCGCGCTTCGCGCGAGCGCGAACCCGTCGAGTCCGGGGAGGCCGACGTCGATGACCGCCGCGTCGTAACAGCGGCGCAGCAGATGATCGAGCCCAGCCTTGCCGTCCGTGACGACGTTCGCGGCATACTTGCGCGATTCGAGCATGCTACGGATCGATTCGGCGACCGGCACGTTATCTTCGACTACGAGTACTCTCATCAGTTTCGCTATCTCAACGTTAGTTCTTCAACGGGCCCGGAAAAGCTACTGTTAGAGCGGCGCTGAAATACGGGTGCTGAGCCGGTTGCTGCACCTCTTGGGCGAGGATGCGGAACGGCGCGATCTGTACAGCCCCGTAGTAGACGAAATCGCGATTGATGAACGGGTTCGCATAGGCGTCGTAACGGACGCCGAGGTAGGCGTGCGGGATCGGATAGTACTTCAGCCGCAAGTAACCCCCCGACGAGTGCTGATCGGTAAGAAAGCCGTCGGCATCGTGATCGTACCCGTACCATTGCTCGCCCTGAAGATCGAGATCGCCGTAGCTTGCGTGTGCGAGCAGACCGTACCGTTCGTAGAGATCGGCGAAGGGGAGGCGCCCCGTCGGCAATACGCCGAGCGTTCCGCCCAATGCCGTCGCGCCGACGTCGAACTCGCTATGCCGGCTCTGCGCGAGCGTGTCGCGCAACCAGAGGCTAAACTCAGGACTCTTCATCCACGTATACTCGCCTGTATTCACCGGCTTGCCTCCGTACGCGGAACCCGCGTAGAATCCCCAGTCGACGACCCCGTCGACGCGGAGATTTCCGAAGGTACGCTCGGCCATCACGCCCCAGCGCGGCGATGAGAGCGGTAAGTTGTTCAGGCCGACGTGCGCGCCGTAGTAGCCATATTGCTCGAGATCGTCGAGACGCTGGCCGGGCGACTGCGCGAGCGGGAGCTCGAAGAGACCGCCGCGGTAGAGTGTTTGCGTATGCTCGTCGTAACCAGCGGCAAAGAGAAGATAGGTTGCCGCCGGCCCGCCGCCGGCACCAAAGTTATAATGCAGGTACGCGGTGATCGGCCCGATATTTCCGCTTCCGAGCAGAATGCCGCCTTGCGAGAAACGCGGCGAGTCGGGCGCAGGCTGCTTATCGTACTCGAGTTGATAGCGCATCGCGAATATGGTCGTGCCGTGTTCGGGCAGCGGTAAGCGATAACCGTGCGAGCGAAAATAGTTTCCGAAAGCATTGAGCTCGGGGAGCACGCTGTGGCACTGCCCGCACTTGAAGTGATATCGCTGCGCGAAGATGGGAATCGCGCGTGCCGGAGCGCTCGTCCAGAGAGCCAAGACGGCCGCAAATGCGGCAATTGTTACTCTATTGCGCAACGATCGCCGCTCGCATGCCGCCGCCGTAGTGGAAGAAACACCCGAAGAGGTAGGTTCCGGGCTGGTCGGCAGTAATCGTCTGCGACGAGCCGTTGGGTTGGATGGCACCGCTACTCCAATCGCTCGAAAGCGTCGTTCCTTTTTGCGTCAAGGCACCGGCGTTGAACGGCGAACCGGCGGGAAACGACGTTGCTCCCGGCATCACGGTCGCCGTGTGCGCGAAGGTATCGACGTTGACGAAGTGAATCTGGGTGCCGACCGACACGGTTGTTATTGGAGGCTTATAGCCGAGGCTCGACCCGTACGGCGTTTGTGTCGGCTGTCCGAATTGCGTGAGGCTGACGTCAATCGTGATACCGCCGCTGCCGCCGGAGGACGTGGGAATCCCGCCCGCGGTGCAGGCGCCCAGCGCGAGTGCAATGAGGGTTGCGAATCGTCGAATCATCGTTGCGCCACCTCGCGCGCATCGCGCACGGCGTCCAGGAGCTCGTCGCCGAGCGCGGTGGAGGCGAGCAGCGTCTTCGTTAAACTTCCGGCCGCGTTGAAAACGTAGACGAAGGTCGTGTGCTCGTCGTGGTAACCGTCGCGCCCTTCGATCGAGACGACGCCAAAGCGGCGCATGATCGCGTGAACGTCGGGGACCCTTCCGCCGGCGAGCAGCCAGTATCGCGGATCGGCGTCGAAGCGCTGGGCGAGTGAGCGCATCGTAGGCGGCGAGTCGTGTTCGGGATCGAGGGTGATCGTCACGAGCCGGGCAGCGAGATGCGCTTGCGCGATCCTGCGCGCTGCATCGGCGAACTGCGCGTTGATCAGCGGGCACGCGTCGCTGCAGTGCGCCGATACGAACGTGACGGCGAATGGACGGCCATGCAATGAGCCCAGCGTGAACGAGCGTCCGCGCTGGTCGACCAGGTGCGGCTGCGTAGCGGGGGCGGACCGGTGGCCTTCGAACGGGGAATGCGTTGCGGTCGCGCGATGCCTTGGCGGGGCATACCCGCCCGGTCCCGGCGAAGCCGTCGGTCCTGGTGTCGCTCCGTTTGCGACTTCGATGATACCGCGCATCGTGTTCGAGATGTAGTGAATTGCGCAGCCGATCAGGTACGTGCCGGGATTCGAAAGTTTGACTTTTACGGTGCCGCCGGGATTGAGAATGCCGCTGGCATAGTTGGCTCCGAGCACGCCGTTGCCGCTTGGCGAGAACGAAAGGCTCGGGCTTGCCGGCCATTGCGGCGGCGGACCATTCGTCGTCGCGATGACGTTGAGCGTGTGCGAATCAACCTTAGATAGATTGGTTACCGTTACGGTCGTGCCGGGAGGATAGGCCAGCACCTGTGAGGTTTGCGCTTGGGTGTATCCGCCGATGCTTCCCCACGTCGGGTCGTTCTCGACGCCGATCTTTCCACTGGGGATTGCGACGCCGATCCCGGTGTTGGGCGGCGGCGAGGGCGTACTGCCCCCGCCGATCGTTCCCAATCCGCCACCGTTCGTGCACGCCGCGACGACGGCAACGAGCGACGCGCAGAGCCAGAGTGCTGCGCCCGTATGTTTCATTGAGCCGGTGGGGTCGCTTGGGGTCCGGGCGTCGCGTTCTTCCCGACCACGAAGACGTCTTGCATGCCTTCATGATAGTGGAAAGCGCAACCGAAGAGATAAATGCCGGCCTTGCCGAGCGTCACCGAGACGGAGCTGCCGGGCTTGATCACGCCGCTCGCGTATTTCTTGCCGAACTTTCCCCCTGAGGGCTGTGTCGGAAGGCTTGGGTTCGACGGAAAGTTTGCCGGCGCTCCCTTTATCTTCGCGACGACGTCGAGCGTATGAGAGATGCTCTTCGAGATGTTCGTGATGGTAAGCTTTGTGCCGGGCGGGAAGCCGAGCGCCTGCGAGAACTGCTGCTGCGTGAAACCGCCGAGCGTAGCCTGCCAATGCGGATCGGCGACCGTGCCGAGACCCTCACCGGGAAGCTCTTCCATTACGGTGCTCGTGCTGCCGTCCGGGAGCGATGCAACGATCTTGAGTGCCGGGG
>Ga0153928_1001337_pt1 | contig 11135 bp, 12 predicted proteins | sample TSNJ012MetaG_FD_106656 | JGI IMG/M metagenome (GOLD analysis project Ga0153928, IMG submission 106656) | Attine ant fungus gardens microbial communities from New Jersey, USA - TSNJ012 MetaG | ecosystem: Host-associated > Fungi > Mycelium > Unclassified | place: USA: New Jersey, Wharton State... | reverse complement strand
TTATACTCTGACACATAAGGAGTTTGTATATGACTTACGAAAAATCTGATTGATTGGAAAAACCTAAAAGAGGACTTAGAGAGATATTTAACTGAAGCTCTCACGACTGAAGTCGCAAGGTTCTAAGGTACCGGCTCACTTCAAAACCTTGTTATGCAGCTCTAAAAAGTTTGCAAAGGCTGCACTGGCTCTGGTCACATCAATCTCTTTCAGGTTTTCCTTTGTATTCCTTCTTACTTCTGCTGCTGGCTCTGTATATATGTTCTTATCTGGGTTTCTGTATGTTCCGATGCCGTTGCCACAAAATAGCTTGGATTCCACAGGTGTCCACCCCAAAGCTTTTGCTTGATTTCCGGATGTAATTGGAACAGCCGCCTTGCTGATACACCCTTTAATGTTTTTAAAATATCGGGTATATAGTGCTGTGGTGTACATTCCACCAACAAATGAATATAGTCTTGACCCGTTTCCACTTCTACTATGGTTACTCCATAATTTCCTGCAATTTCAATCATTGCTTTTTTCAGATCTTTTTCAACTTCGCCCAGGAGCACTCTGCGTCTATATTTCACGCACCATACAATATGATATTGAATGGAATAGACGTATCCTCTTCCATATCTGATTTCTGCCATCGTCATCACCTCCATTCATGATAATCCATGATAACATATGTACTTTGATTTGTCAATTAATAACAACGGTTTTTCCGTTATTTTAGATTACATATGCCAAAGATATGAGGGCGATTCATCCCACGACTAAAGGCACGGGTATTCAGACATTCTCCCCCGGAGCCACCACCCTATTGCTTAAGCTGGTGGCTCTGGTTTTGTTGTACGCGAAGCTGCCTAAGTTCACCGCTCTTCTGTTCAAAAATCTCAATCAACACATTTGAAAACACCTGAACTGCATTCGGCATGTAAGACATCGGCGGATAACCGAGTACCAGTGTTCGGTACATTCCTTCTTTGCCCAAGGAGAGGTAATTGAGCCGACTCCGGGCATCTATATAGGTTTCGGGGATTAATGTCAGGCCCATACCGGTTTCACAGAGCCGTATCAGGGTGTCAAAGCTGTTATGGCTTTGTACGATATGGGGATGAATATGATATTGGGAAAAAAGCTGTTCAGCGAAATCCTGCAGCCGGTGGTTGATACTGTACAGCAGAAATTTCTGATGGGTGAGAGTGGATGGCTCAATCCAGAGCCGGTGGCAGTCATAAAAATGCAACATCGGTCTCGCCTTTTTTTAAAAGCTGTTCCTGTGCCTCCATGGATGCTTCCAAAATTGACAGTTCAATACCGGGATATAGATTCTGAAACCGGGGGATTAAAGAGGGCAGCAGGTGGGGAGATCGATATCCGGACAGAGAAAATATTACTTTTCCCCGTTCCAGAGCTGACATTTCAAATAACTGATTATTCAGATTCCGCTGGAGCATGTAGATTTTCCTGGCAGTTTCAATATATAATTCGCCTTCTTTGGTTGGTATCAAACCACGGTTTGTCCGTGTGAAAAAAGTGTATCCACAATGTGCTTCATAGTTTTTCAAAAATTGGCTGAGCGATGATTGGGCAATGTAGAGCTGCTCGGAAGCTTTTGATATGCTTTTGCATTCTGCAATGGCTAACATGTATTGTATTTCTTTTAATTCCATAAAACCCCTCCTTGATATAGGAAAAAGCGAAACTCAGATATTATTAATACATATTTTACAAAAAGATAGTTTCATCATACAATGAAGCCATAACAAAGTCAACAGATGGCCATCTGGAAGATGTCGTTAGTGAAGATGTCGTTATTAGGAGGTACAAATTGAAAAGTGAACTAAATTATATCGGAGAGCTGGTACCAAATGAGCCTTCTGTCATTTTTATTCCGGGAGGAATGGCAACAATGCCGGCCGTTTATGAAGGGATCGGTGAAATGATCGACTGGAATTCAGTCATCATTGATTGGAGTACGTCACCGGGACCATGGGATGTAGTCCTGTTGGGTAACCGTGTTGCCGAATTTATTCGGGAACATGAGCTTAAAGATGTAATTGTTGCTGGTTATTCGGCTGGCGGAGTGATCGCGATGCAGGCGGTAATTGCCGATGAAGAACATCGGATTAAAGGACTTCTTTTGTCCAATACCGGACCATGTACGATTGGGCATGGGGATCCGGATCTGCCGGACCGGGTATTGGAGCAGTGGTTCAGCATGGAATTGTTTGAACCGTTTATAGAGCGGTGCTTTGCATTTCCGATTGATGCGACACTGAAAAAGCGGATGATTGAATACGCGGAGCCAATTGATAAAGCGGTTGTCTACCAATCCACGAAAACCCTGCGGGAGCACGATTTGCGGCCGCAGCTGGGCAAAATCACATGTCCGGTAACTATTGCTCATGGAATATTTGATAAAACCCGGACAAAAGAGCATGTGAAGATGCTGGAAGAAGGGATCAGACATGCCAGGGTGGTATATCTGGATGGTGGACACACAATCATGATAGAAGACAGGCAACGCTGGGTAGAAGAACTCATCCGGCTGATCAAGCAGGTACATAACAACGGTGGATAATGATAAAGGGGGTACACGTTTATGCTGCCATTAGTGGGTTATTTGATTATTTTGATTATGATGTTGTTGATCTTTAAAAGTAAGGCGCTGCCGGCATTTTGCTTTGCGGTTTTGCCAATTATAGGTGCGCTGATATGTGGGTTTAATCTGGCGGAAATAACGGAATTTATCGATAAAGGACTGAGTACCACATGGAAGACCGCGGTATTGTTTATTTTTTCGGTGACCTATTTCGGGATTATGAATGATGTCGGGTTATTTGATAAACTGGTTGATGTGTTAGTTAAGATGGCAGGGAATAATATTACATTGATTCTGGTGTTTACTTCGATTATTGCGATGATTGGGCATATTGATGGGGCGGCAGCCACCACATACCTGATTACGATACCGACCATGTTGCCAATTTATAAAAAAATGAAGATTAAACCGGTGATTCTGCTGCTGATCTGTGGGGCAGCAACCGGAATTATGAATCTGGTACCTTGGGGCGGTCCTACGGTCCGGGCGGCCACCACTGCCAATATTGATGCGACGGTACTTTGGGTGAAGATGATTCCCATGCAGATCTTCGGACTGGTTGTAGTCATTGCGATGGCATTTTTCCTGGGGCGGAAAGAGTCCAGGCGAATTACGGCTCTTGGTGTTGATGAGGATGGAGTTGAGCTTTCGGATGCAGTAGCGGAGCAGCAGGATATCTCATTAAAACGCCCCAGGCTTATGTGGTTTAATTTATTATTTACGGCTGTGTTGGTGATTGCACTGGTAACGGCTGTGTTCCCAACCCATGTGGTATTCATGCTTGGAACAATCATTGTGCTTGCCGTAAATTATCCGGACCCCCAGCTGCAGCAAAAACGAATTCAGGCTCATGCTCCTTCCAGTATTATGTTGACAGTAACTTTGCTGTGTGCGGGCATCTTCCTCGGAGTTATGACACAATCCGGAATAGTGCTGGAGATGTCTAAGGTGCTGATTAACGCATTGCCGGTATCGCTCCAACGGTACCTGCATTATATTGTCGGTGCGCTGGGGGCACCATTGGGCATGGTTCTTGGACCGGATCCGTATTACTATGGAATAATGCCAATCATTGGGGAGATCGTGGCACCGTTTGGAGTATCGCTGGAAACAGTTGGCCATGCGATGCTGATTGGGGAAAATGTCGCCTTGTCTGTCAGTCCTGTTGTACCGTCAACGTTTTTGGCAATTGGTCTGGCCGGAGTAGAGCTAAAGGAGCACATCAGATATTCGTTTGTTCCATTATGGGCACTGAGTATTGTGATGATGATTTTTGCAGTGGTAATTGGTATTATTTAAATGTATTTTAAGAAGGGATGTGCCGTAATTGAAAAAGTGCAGAGTTTTCGTACCATTTGGTGCGATTGGAATGGGGATTAATGATGAAGCGTTCTGCCGTGGGGTGGAACTGAAACCGGATGTGATATCCGCAGATGCCGGCTCCACCGACTCTGGTCCGTATTATTTGGGAACCGGAAGCTGTAAGTATGCAAGGGAAGCGGTGAAGCGGGATGTGAAGATGATGGTCTGCGCCGGCGCGGCTTTAAAGATTCCGGTGACCATCGGCAGCTCCGGCACTTGCGGTGTTGATCAGTCAGTGGATGAAATGGCAGATATTATTCATGAAATTGCAGTGGAAGAGGGGCTGGTACTGAAAATTGCCAAAATTTATTCAGAACAGAGTCCGGAAAACATCGCGGCACTTTACAACCGTGGGAAATTGGAAGCAATGTCTGGCGCACCTTTGATTAGCTATGATGACATCATGGAATGTGAGCATATCGTCGGTCTGGCAGGAATTGAGCCGTTTATTGCGGCATTTAAACAGGGTGCTGATGTAATTATCTGTGGCCGGGCTACCGATACAGCGGTGATTGCCGCGTATCCGATCTATCAGGGCTGCAACGAAGCGATGAGTTGGCATGCCGCCAAAACCATGGAATGCGGTTGTATCTGCACGACGGATCCCTTTGATGGGGGCGTGTTTGCGGAGCTTGATGAGACTGGTTTTACGGTTGAGGCAACCTCACCAACATCCGCCTGTACACCATATACAATATCGGCACATTTACTTTACGAAAATGCGGACCCGATTATGTTGTGGGAACCAGGGATCTGCATTAATACTTCGCAGGTGGTATATACACAGATCGAGAATGGCAAAGTCCGGGTTGAAGGAACCACAATTGAAAAGTTGCCGTACACCATCAAGCTGGAAGGCGCACGGGCGGTGGGATACCAGACCGCATCCCTCACCGGAATCCGTGACCGTACGATTATGAAGGATCCTTACCACTGGCTGAATCGTCTTGAAGAGTTCGGGAAAGGAAAGCTTGATGCACTGGGAATTTCCCGTGAAGAATACGCGATATCCATGGCTCCCTACGGGTATAATGCAGTATATGGCGGTGAGGTACCGGATGGTTATGTACCGAATGAGATCGGCGTACTATTCCGGTGCATCGCCAAAACGCAGGAGATGGCGACAAAGATTGCCAAGATTTTCAACCCTTATCTGCTGCATTATCCGGTTGAAGAGGGAAAGCAGATGCCATCCTTTGCCTTCCCATTTTCACCGAATGAATTTGAACGTGGAAGACAATATGAGTTTGTGCTTTATCATCTGGCTCATGTTGACGATTACAATGAAATGTTTAGGATTGAATATGAGTTTTAGGAGGTTTAGGTAATGACGGTATCCGATGTGGCAAAGTATGTACGTTCAAAAAATGCAGGTCCGTTTTGGGTGACGGTAGATATTTTTTGCGAGTCTGAACAAGAGTATGAGATTTTGAAGAATTCGAAAGCGATCAGTAAGGAAAAATTTGCGGAGATTTATCAGGTCGGGAAAGACACGATCAAATTGTTTTTTCTGCCGCATATCTTTGCGATTAAAGTTTCTTATCCGCGGGCAATGCCGCAGGGAGGGCCGGATGAGTTTGATATGCATTCCGGCCAACAGTATATACCGGTTTTAGATATTGAAATAATATAGTGCTTGATTCTGGTAGATTCAGTGGGGAGTTTTCCCACTTCTTACTGAATCTACCAGAAAGAATGGCTCACATTAACTACACATTCTTTTATTTCTTTCAAAAAATTCTGTATCAAAGGGTAACAGGAATGATCCAGCATCCACGCACAACAAGAGTACATTTAAATGTGGAAATCTTGTAAAAGAATGGGAAATGGGGTATGATGACAGGGGAATTTCGGTGTATTAATCCAGGCGGTTTTCTGGTATACTTGGGTAATGAAATCAGAGTTTGGTTAAAGAGTGAGGTATGGAATTGAATTATAGAAAGAAGGAAAGATGAAGTTACTTTTTGTGTGCAGCCAAAACAAACGACGCAGTTTGACAGCCGAAAAGATATTCGATGGATATAATGGTCACGAAGCCCGTTCAGCAGGAACGGAATCAAATGCCAGAATTAAAGTTACGAGTGGCCTCCTGGGATGGGCTGATATCATATTTTGTATGGAAAAAAAGCATTTACGAAGAATAAAAGAAAGATATTCTGATATGGTTATAAACAAAAAAGTGATTTGTCTTTATATCAGTGATGATTATGATTTTATGGACAGAGAATTAGTTGAGATGCTTCGGAGCTGTGTTTATAATTATATTTAAATTGAAGTGCAAATATGATTATTAAATCCGAATTTGAGAGGAAGGCAAGTGATGCAAGGCAAGTTACTGATTCAAGCAATTACAAAATTTCTTATGGGGCTGGTGGTGGTTAGCTTGTTATTGTGATTCTTGCTGGAATTAGAGAACCAATAAAAAGAGGATCGTAAAAGCAGGTTGTTAAACTGTTTTACCATCCTTTTTTGTTTTGAGGGAAGAGATGAAAAAACATTTTAAACTAAAAGGTATATTTTCAACACTGTTGTTCTCCTGATGTTATTGTCTTGCTGGTGTCGGGGATTCTGACTTTTGGCCAGATGGCAGCTGCTTATCATTTATCGTATAAAAACAGTCTTGCCAGTGCGGCCGAGTTTACATATGATTAAGTATTCTGAAGAACTAACTTGTAATGTACGTTTCCCCCATGTTATGGTAGAATAAAATAGAATTTGGCTTTTCACAGAGAGGCGATAGTATGAAACTGCTTAGTCAAAAAATCGACGATCATAAAGGAGCTTGAAAATGAGTTATATACAAAGTAATAAAGAAGCATGGGAGGAAGCTTTTGAACACAGACACCCGAAATGGGGGGAAGAAAATTATAAACGCTTGCGTGACGAGCAGCTTCCATTCTTTTGTCCAGATGTAATTGGGGAATTAAGGGCTATTGACTTCAAGGGAAAAATAATTTCCCAGTTTTGCTGCAATAATGGCCGGGAGCTGTTATCACTGATGCAGCTTGGCGCAGATTATGGCGTCGGCTTTGACATTGCCGAAAACATAACAGCTCAGGCGACTTATACGGCGAAAAAAGCAAATACCGAAAATTGCGAATTTATTCCATGCAACATTTTGGATATAGCGGAACAATATCATAATTACTTCGATTTTATTATGTTTACGATTGGTGCGATTACATGGTTTGAGGACTTAAAGCCGCTTTTCCAAAAAGTGTCGGATTGTTTAAAGCAAGGTGGGATTCTGCTTATCCATGACTTTCATCCTTTCATGAATATGCTGCCTATGCCTGGTGAACCTGGCTTTGATAAAGAAAACTTAGACCGGATCGCCTATTCATATTTCAGAAATGAACCATGGATTGAAAATGAAGGGATGGGTTATATGTCGGAAAATTATGATTCCAAGACGTTCACAAGCTTCTCACATACGATGTCCGACATAGTCAATTCAATTTGTCAGGTAAATATGAAGGTAACGAAGCTTCGCGAATATGACTACGATGTCGGATTGTCCGATGCATACAACAGCAAAGGTTATCCGTTGTCTTATATACTGATGGCCGAGAAAGAGTAACAGTTGCTGTTGCTGCAACTAAAAAACAGCGCGATACAGGGGATGAGGAGACACTATAGTGCAAGATAATAAAAATGCAACACACTGGAAACGAAACGCCGGCCTTTTCATTGCCGGGCAGTTTGTGTCAATGTTCGGCTCGATGCTGGTGCAGCATGCGATTACATGGCATATCACGCTTCGGGAGCAGTCCGGCAGCGTGATGGCTGTTTTCACCTGCGTGGCACTTTTGCCGATGGTATTTATTTCCCCTTTTGCGGGGATTTGGGCCGATAGATACAACCGTAAATATTTAGTGAACATTGCAGACGGCGCAATTGCTCTTGCTACGCTTGCGATTGCCATTCTATATTCTTCAGGCATTCAAAACATCTGGATTCTGCTTACTGTGGTCATGGTGCGGAGCATCGGGCAGGGTGTGCAGATGCCCGCGTCGAACGCGCTGATTCCGCAAATTGTTCCGCCGGAGCATCTGGCGCGCTTCAACGGGCTGCAAAGCACGGCGCAGTCAATTACCATGTTTGCCGCGCCGATGGCGGGCGGCGCGCTGCTGACGTTTTTGCCGATTGAGTACATCTTTTTTATTGATGTGATAACCGCCGCTATTGGAATCGCCGTGGTATTCTTCTGCGTAAAGGTTTCCGGCGTTTCCGGTAAAAAGGAGCACGGAATGGGCGCGAAGGCTTATTTTCAGGAAATGGCGGAAGGGATACGCTTTATCGGCGATGCTGCATGGCTTAAAACCTTGTTTATCGCTATGGGGCTGTTCGGTGTTTTAGCGTCGCCCGCCGCTATGCTGACGCCACTTCAGGTGACGCGTACTTTTGGCGCGGACGTATGGCGGCTGACCGCGATTGAGATTACCTTCTCGATCGGAATGATGGCAGGCGGAATTACCATTGCAGCTTGGGGAGGTTTCAAAAACAAGACACATACGATGATTTTGGCTTTCATTTTATTTGGCATGACTACAGTCTTATTTGGTGTGATACCGAATTTTGAGGTATATCTGGCCGTCATGCTTTTTTGCGGATGTACGATTCCGTTGTTTAATACGCCGAGCATGACGATGATGCAGACAAACATTCCACCGGAAATGATGGGGCGGGTATTCAGCACCATCATGGTGTTCAACGGGCTCGCCATGCCGCTTGGTATGGCTTTGTTCGGTCCCCTCGGAGACGTGGTGAAAATCGAATGGCTGTTGATTGTCACAGGGATCATGCTTATGGCGGGCGGTTTAATCCTGTATGGAAGCAAAGAATTGATACAGATGGGCGAAGTGTAAACACAAACTGAAATGGAGGAAACAGCTATGATTAACCCTTATCTTGTATTTAACGGTAATTGCAAAGACGCATTGGATTTTTACCATTCGGTCTTTCCTTGCGAGGAGCCGAAAATAATGTATTACGGTGACTATATGCCGGAGGGGACAGAGACTCCGCCCGAGCTTCTGCGTACTTGGGTGATGCACGGTGAAATGGTTATCTGTGGCACAAACATCTGGTTTGCGGATGAAGCAGCATCATTCACCAAAGGCGATAGCATCAGACTGTCTGCTGCCGTCCCAACTGGCAAAGAAGCAAAGGCTATTTTTGATGCGCTTTGCGTCGGCGGCGCAGTAACACTCCCACCAACCGAAACTTTTTATAGTGTATTTCACGCCGCTGTAACGGATCAGTTCGGTGTAAAATGGAATGTTGTTGCCGAGGAACAACCCAAACGAGAAGATGGAGTGGACACGCCATGAGTGAACGTTTTTATACGATGATATTCTCGAAGGTTTATCCGATGTATGTCCAAAAAGCTGAAAAAAGGACGCACAAAGGACGAGGTTGATGCTGTCATTTTTTGGCTGACTGGTTATGATGAGCGTGGCTTACAAGCGCAAATCAACAGAGATGTCAATTTCGAGACATTCTTTGCCGAAGCTCCACAAATCAACCCAAATGCCGATAAAATCAAGGGAGTAATATGCGGAGTTCGCGTTGAGGAGATTGATGACCCGCTTATCCAAAATGTGCGCCGGTTAGATAAATTGGTGGACGAACTGGCAAAGGGTAAGACGATGGATAAAATATTAAGGAGTTAGAACAACAATGAATATTAGAATAACAGAGAAAAATGGCATGAAAATCGCTATTTTGGACAGCGATACCGTTTTAATCCAGGATGTGCAGTCTGTATTGGACTTAATTGCGACCATTGGATATGACCACGATTGCCATCGTATCGCAATTCACAAAAATGCCGTTGTGGAGGACTTCTTCAAGCTGTCCAGCGGCATTGCCGGAGAGTTGGCCCAGAAATTCGTGACATATGCTTGCCAGCTTGCGATAATCGGTGACTTTTCCAGGTATACAAGCAAGCCGTTACACGACTTTATTTATGAGAGCAACAACGGCAGTCACATCTTTTTTGTGGCAACAGAGGATGAAGCTGTTAAAAAATTAGCAGGTGATTGATAAATGTTAAAAATTAGTTTATAATTTCATTGAGCAATATTCATTAAGAAAGAAGGTGGGTGCTGATGTCAGGACTTCGTAATCCGTTTGGGATGCGAAACGGCAAGATGATATTGATCGAAGATTTGCCTGCAAATGAGCGGGGATTGAGCTGCGGATGCCAATGTCCTGCTTGTGGCGGTGATTTTATTGCGCGTATGGGCAACATCAAAGTTCATCATTTTGCCCACAGTAAGGATGCATGTGACGAAATAATCGCATATACAGCTGGCTTGTATAAACTTATACATCAGATACTAAGTGATGGAACGGCTTTTCATGTTCCGTCTTTGATTGTCTCGTACCAGTTGCCAAACAATAGAATATTAGATGAAAAAACGGTTGCACAATTTGTAAAGCCGGTTAGGGAAAACAGCAAAGAACCCAATAAGAAGATGGTTTCCAAAGGCCGGAGCATCTCCTTTGACAGTGTGGAACTATCCTATGACAGCAAGAATCACATCCAGGCCATTGAGTTATCGCGCTCGGGTAAAAAAATGGCTGTCAAAGTAATGCCGCCCGACACAATATGTAAGTATGCTACAGTTTCGCCGCACAATGATATGGCCACATTAGTATTGGATTTTGCAAATGATGCCGATAAAATCCAAACTGCCAAAAGTGAAGATTTCCGGCAGTATTTGTTTTCGGAAAAGCTTTGTAAATATTGGATTTTTAACCCATTGCAGGAAACCATATATCCGCAATTGTTGGAAAAGAATAAAAACGATTATGCCGATTACCTTGAACAACAAAAGAGAATTGAAAATGCCATTGAAAAGCAAAAACAGCTTGATGCGGAAAGAAGGGCGGCCGCTCATGAACAGCAAAAACGAATCAATGAAGAAAGAGTAATTGCCAGGCAACAAAATATTTCCAACGAAAAAGAAAGAGATATCCTGGCTTATGAATCGGTAAAAGACAAGTTCACCCAGCAAACTGAAAAAATTATAGATTGTTATGGCAACCGATGGTTTCAATGTGAAAAATGTGGCGAGATAAAAATGGAGTCTGAATTTTGGTCATATGGCGGGGAAAATCGAGTTAATCTCGGAAGCTGCTATGACTGTTACAAGATACGAGGAGGAAATAC
>Ga0153928_1001335_pt1 | contig 11139 bp, 9 predicted proteins | sample TSNJ012MetaG_FD_106656 | JGI IMG/M metagenome (GOLD analysis project Ga0153928, IMG submission 106656) | Attine ant fungus gardens microbial communities from New Jersey, USA - TSNJ012 MetaG | ecosystem: Host-associated > Fungi > Mycelium > Unclassified | place: USA: New Jersey, Wharton State... | reverse complement strand
TGTATAAAGTTCTATGCGACCCCGGCTCGAAATTGATCAGGTACCAGCTCTGGTCCGCCCCCTGGTTCAGCACATATTCATGGGCCCCGGCAGTTACCGCGGCTCCCAGCGCGAAAGCGCCGCTGGCCGAACTGGTCAGGACCTCGACCACCAGGATTCCATCGGCGGTGGTCTGCGCGCCGTCCCCGCCGATATTGATAATATACAGATTCGTGGCTCCGCCGGCCCCGGTGGTCGCAGTGTCGGCCCTCAGTTTATCCGTTAAGGAGGAATCATCGCCCAGTATGGTTCTCAAATAAAGGCTGCCGCCATTACTCTCATAGTTGCCAGTGACCGTCAGCGTCGCGCCAACCGAGCCGGCCGAAGTTTCTGAACCGAGCCGGACCACGCCACTATTTATCAGGGCCGCTATAGTCTGGTTGAAACCATCAAGGTCAAGCGTCGCGCCCTCCTGGGCGGTGAAGGCCGAAGCCGGGCTGAAGACGTCGCTGGCCCCCGCTTTCAGGGCGCCTTCGGCAACCAGGGTGTCCCCCGAATAGCTGTTGCGGCCCCCCAGCGTCAAGGCGCCGCCGCCGGTTTTGGTTAAGCCGCCGAGGCCGCTAAAAGCCGAGCTGTCGGTCGCGGTATCATAGCCTCGATCATCAATGGTCAGGCCACCGGCCGCCAGGTCAAGTTCTGAGGGCCCAAAGCCGGTAATAAAAGCCGGATTGTCGGCCGTCGCCCAAAGGGTTCCGCCATCAAAGGTCGCCTCTCCGCTGCCGCTTCCGGCTTTAAGCGCCCACACTTCCAAAGTGCCCCCTGAGGAAACATTCAGCGAGCCGTTAGAGCCATTATCCCCCGCGATGGTTACGGTCTCCGCGCTGACCAGCCCATTATTGCTGATGGTAAGCTTGCCGTCACCCTTGCGGCCAATGAAAAGGTGGCCGTTATTTTCCCAGGTGGAATCTTGGCCATCGACCGTCACCACGCCCGAACTGCCTTCGCGGTCACCTATATACCCATCCGAATTGCTGACAGATCCGCCAGCGCTGACGGTAAACTTGCCTTTACCAGCTTGGCCAATGAAAAGGTTGCCTTTATTTTCCCAGGTGGAACCGGCGCCATCGACCGTGACCTCACCTGAACCGAATTCGAGACGGCCTATATACCCAACCGAGTTGCTGACAGATCCGCCGGTGCTGATGGTCAGCTTGCCGTCACCACCGTTGCCAATGAAAAGGTGGCCGTTATTTTCCCAGGTGGAACCTTGGCCATCGACCGTCACCACGCCCGAAGTTCCGGCCATATCACCTATGTATCCGCTTAAGTTGTTAACCACCCCATTTGGCCCAATTTTCATCGTTCCCCTAATCCTCAGGTCGTCGCCTATCGTCCAGCGGTTATTCTGCGAGCCTGGAATGGTTTCTATATCACCAGCGTTGATGATGGCGGCAACCGCGGCATAAGGGGTTGAGAGACAAAAGGCCATGATTGTTATTAGGGCCAGTTTGGCAGAACCCCGCCTAAAAAAGCGTTTGTCGCTAAAAGAAAAATGGCCGCGTGTTATATTTTTACCGGCAAAGGAGTATCTGCCTGTGTTCATCGTATGCCCTTCCGACGATTGGCGCCTTGAAATCAGATAAGACGCTTCTTGAAATTTCAGGGATGTTATGAGCCACGTTGTTGCGCGAACAAAAATTGTCCGAAACAGGAACAAGAAGCAAAGGTCATTTGGTTGGATAATGGAGCCGCGAACCAATTCATCCGGCTACAATAAAGTATCATATTATCAATATACTATTGGCATAATAAAAAGTAAAGTACATATACAATATAATATTATTTCATAGGCATCATGAAAATTATATTAATATTAATATAATTGGTTTATAAAAATTATATATCATTTGGTTGATGAGCATCTTAGCTGGGTTGCGGCAGCCGGGTGTCCAGGAACGAAGGTTGAAATTACAGAACATATCCCTGCCGCAGTCCGCCGGAGCGAAGAGGAAGATAAGCCGCGAGTGGATTTTGGCGGTTGGCCTTAATAAGGCCAGGCCGCGAAAGCGGGCGGGCGGCGGCCGCGACTGTCTGGAAAGTGGGTTGGATTCCGAACCCGGAATGTCCCTCAATGACGGGATTTGGGCGATGGTTTCGTTTGTTATCAGTTAGCGCGGCCTTTCTGGAATCTGGCCTATGATAAGACGCGCTGCCCTGTTATGCAGGAACAATACTAAAATTTTTCTTGAACTAAAAGAGCCAATAGCGTAATTTGCCCATCGGGGCAGTCTTCCGGGAAGGAGGCTGCTTATGGAGCGGTTTCTCGTGGACGTCTTGGCCATGTTTGTGGCCGGCGTCTTGGTCGCGGTTGTAGTGGAACGCTGGATTAACCGGCCCTAAACGATAACTGCCCCGTGGGAACTCTCCATTCCCACGGGGCATAACCTGTTGAGTAAATAAACTCAGGGAGACTTGCCCCACCGGCCGGGGGTGTTAGCAGCACTCCCGGCTTTTTTAATATAAGCCTTCTGGTCAGGAAACGCAACCGTTAAACAGAGGGTTAATCAGGCTCTTGCCTTCTATAGCCACCCTGCCCTGAAGGGTCAAATAATTACACTTGACAATTGTGGCGTCAATCTCATATAAATAATAGCTTACCCCCGCAAAGGCCGGGGCGGGCGAGAGTGGCGGAACTGGTAGACGCACTGGCCTTAGGAGCCAGCGGCTAGACCGTAGGGGTTCGAGTCCCCTCTCTCGCACCACCGTTAAAACAGCCGGCCGGGGGCCGGCCCGATTTATTTTATAGCTTAAACCCGGAACTATCAGGTAACCGGCGATCGAATTATATTTTGCTGATACGGGAGTGTCCTAGAATGAACGTAACCATTGAAGAAGTTAACAGCATCAAACGGAAACTGACTGTGGATCTCCCGGAGGAAGAAGCCCTGAAGGTCAGGAAAAAACACCTTGACGCCTACGCGCGCAAAGCCCGGCTCAAGGGTTTCCGCCCAGGCAAGGCCCCCCTGAAGATAGTCGCTCAAATGTTCGCCAACGAACTGAAACATGAAGTGCTGGAGGAATTGGTTTCCAACACAGTGCCCGGCGCGATAAGTGAGCATAAACTGGAACCAGTGGGCATGCCGATGCTGGAAACAGTAGAATATAAGGAAGACGTCCCCATACAATTCACGTTTTCAGTGGAACTCAAGCCGGTTTTCGACACTCCCGCCTGGCAGGGGCTGGAACTACAGAAGGCCGCGATGATCATCACCCCGGAAATGGTGGATAAAAAACTGGAAGAGCTTCGCCTCAGCCTCAGCACAGTCAAAAATGTGGAGGAAGACCGGCCCCTGGAACAGGGCGATCTGGCGGTCATCAGCTACCAGGGTTTTGACGGCGACCGGGAAGTGGCCGACATGAAAGCCGGGCCGTTTAATGTGGAGCTTGGCGGTGACCGCCTGACTCAGGAGTTTCAGGATGGCCTGACCGGCATGAAGGCCGGTGAAACCAAAGATATTCCGGTGACCATGCCGGAAGACCTGGAAGACAAAAAACTGGCCGGCCGCCATCTGACTCTGCGCACCAATTTAAGTGAAATCCGCCGCCGGGAACTGCCGGCTCTGGATGATGAATTCGCCAAAGACCTGGGCCTTGACGGGGTGGACACTCTGGAAGCCCTGAAGGAAAAAATCAATAAAGACCTCAATCAGACCGCCGCCGACCAGGCAGATGAGGCTTTCAACCGTCAGTTGACCCAGATTCTGGCCAAACTGGTTCAGATTGATGTGCCCGGGGCTATGATTGAACAGGAAATCAATGCCAAAGTTGAGAGCATGCGCGAAAGATTTCAACGCAATGGTCTGAATTTCAAGAAAATGGGCATTGACCTGGGAGTGCTGCGGGGCCGCCTTCAACCCCAGGCGGTAATCAGCGTCACCGCCGCCCTGGTGCTGGACCAAATCGGCCGGGACAACGGAATTGAAATCACCGATGAAGATGTGGAACAGGAACTGGCTGAAATGAGCAGGGAATACAGCCAGAGTGTGGACGCCATACGCGAGTATTACCAAAGCAATAAGCTGATGACGCATCTCAGGGAAGGCCTTAAGGTGGCCAAAACCCTTGACCTGATCAAGGCTCAGGCCTTGATAGTGGACGTGGATAAGATCGACCCGGCCCGCCTTGGTTATGAAGTTCCGGCTGCCGCCGCGACCGGAAGCGGTCAGGCCGAGGCGGAAGACCAAAACGCCCCCACGGCCGAAGACCAAACCGCCCCGGGGCCGGAAGACAGGCCCGCGGAATAATGGCCAAGAGCGCCGTATATCCGGGCTCTTTTGATCCCCCGACTCTGGGGCATCTGAGCCTGGTGGAACGGGGCCTGTTTCTGTTTGATAAAATCATTGTGGCCGTGGCCCACAATCCGTCCAAAAGCGGTCTGTTCACGCCCGCGGAACGGGTTGAAATGCTAAGGGAGTCGCTGGCCGGCCATGATCAGGCCAGGGTTGAAGTAGACTGCTTTGAAGGCCTGTTGGTGGAATACGCCCGCCGGCGTGGAGCGGCGGCCTTGATACGGGGCCTTAGGGCTACAGCTGATTTTGAATATGAATTTCAGATGGCCCTGATTAACCGGCAGTTGGCGGCCGATATTCAGTCTATATTTTTGATGACCGATTACCGCTGGCTATATTTAAGTTCCAGCATAGTCAAAGAAGCCGCCTCTTACGGGGCCGATGTCAGCGACATGGTGCCGCCGCCGGTCGCTGAGCGGCTTGTCGCCAAGTTCGCGCCCAGCGGGGGGCCGGCTTAAAGACGCGGCCCTGAACCTTCGGGGCGCCCGACACCCGATACTGCCAGAAATAAACGCTCTAAAATTACCAAAGCTCAAAATACCGCCAGATCACAGGACAGCGCCATGGAAAACTCAGCCAAGGAAAATCTGACCAAACGCATTCTTCCCCAGTCGCAACGCCGATTCCTGCCCACCGATGAAGCCAGTTTGGGTTTCGGCGATATTTTCTCTGATCACATGTTTAAGATGGACTATTATGACGGCCGCTGGCGGTCTCCCCGGTTGGAGCCCTTCGCCCCCCTGTCTGTCTCCCCGGCGGCCATGGGCCTTCATTACGCCCAGCTTATTTTTGAGGGCCTCAAATGCTACCGCCGTCAAGATGGCCGGCTGGCCCTCTTTCGGCCCCGAGATAATTTCGCCCGGCTGGCCAACTCAGCCCACCGCATGTGCATACCCGACTTCGACCAGGCTCTGCTGTTGGAAGCCTTAAAGGAACTGTTGGTTGTCGATCAGAACTGGGTGCCCGGCAGCCCCGGTACCTCCCTTTACATCCGGCCTTTTATCGTCGCCACCGAACCCCATCTGGGAGTGCGCCCGGCGCATGAATATCTCTTGATGATCATCACCGGGCCAGTGGGCCCCTATTACCCTGAAGGCTTCGCGCCCATCAAAATTTACGTTGAGCCTCAATACTCCCGGGCCGCCCCGGGCGGTGTGGGGCAGGTCAAGGCCGCCGCCAATTACGCCGCCAGCCTCTTTGCCACTGAAGAGGCCCACCGGCAGGGCTTCACCCAACTTTTATGGCTCGATGCCTGTGAGCATAAATATGTTGAGGAAGTGGGCAGTATGAACATGTTCTTCGTCATTGACGAAGAAATAGTCACCTCTCCAATTGGCGGCACGGTGCTGCCGGGCATCACCCGCGACAGCGTCATCACCCTGGCCAGCGACTGGGGCCTTAAGGTGGCCGAGCGGCCACTGAGCATTGGTGAAATCATTGAGGCCAAGAAAAACCACCGGCTGAAAGAGGCTTTCGGCGCGGGCACCGCCGCGGTTATCTCGCCGGTCGGTCAACTGCGCTATAAAGGCGAAGACCACATCGTGGCCAATGGCGTTGTCGGCAACCTGACTCAACGTTTTTACGATGAAATCACCGGCATTCAGTATGGTGGCCGCCCTGATCCCCACGATTGGGTAACGCTGATCTGACCCGATCGGTGGAGGCTGGTCTTTTCATAGAAGCCCACCTGCCCCGGCAGGCGGGTTTGGAATTGTCGGCCCGGCTTCTAGCCGCCCGTCCCCAGTGGGACATTGAGGTGGAAGATGCCGGGCTGAACTTTGCCCTGCCCTGCCCTTGCGCCTCGCCGGAGGAAGACCTGGCCGTTCTGAAAGAAGCCTGCCGCAGTCTGGAACGAACCCGGGCCGGGCTGGAAGTGGAACTTAAGGTGACCTGGGCCGCGCCAGGGCAGAGGTGGGGCCTGACGATCGGCCCGGCCGCTCTGGGCCCCTGGCAAACGACTTTGGAAGCGGGGCCGGAAACCGGCTCGCCCGCCCGCGAAAATTCAGACGACCGGTATAATCTGAGGCTACCACCGGGGCTGTCGGCCTCCCGCCGCTGGCTGGCCGGGGAAACCCTGATTCTAACCGCTCTGGCCGACCACCTCTCCCCCCCGCCCGGGGCGCCGGAAACCAAAGGCCAGCCGACTCTGGTTGTGGAATACGGCTTGGCTTTGTCCCCGGCGGCCGCCCTTCGGGCCGGTTCCGGCCCGGTGACCCTCCTGACCGACGCATCCGCCGGCGGGCTGGCCCTTGAACTGGCTCGGCTTAATGGATTTTCGCCGGCCGGGTCTCCGCCCGAAACGTGGCCCGGCCCCCTACCCGACCCGGCCCTGGAGATCATTGCCGCGCCTTTCAAAACCCTGACCCGCCAAAAAAGTGAGTGGGCCGGGTATTTCGGTCTCATCGCCGTTCATCTGTCGCCCTACCTGGCCGCCCGCCGGCTCAAGACTCTGGCCGGCTGGCTGCGGCCGGAAGGAGCCTTGATAGTCAGCGGCTTCGCTCCCGGCCCTCAAACGGCCCACCTACTGAGAAGCGCCGCCCGGGCCGGCTTGAATCTGGCCGCTTCAGTGGCCGAAGCCGACTGGGCCGCTCTCAAACTGATATTGAGCCCGCCGAGATCACAGGCGCCCCCTCTGACCGGCAGTTTAGTGCCTGACCTTGAGGATTTGCCCCCCGCGGATGAATTCCCTGATCTGAATATTACTGAAGAACTCGAAAATATGCCTCAGGACGAGGGCCTGTTGCCGCGCGAGGATGACGACAACGATGATGATGATGAATAGAACGGCCGGAGGATTTCCCGGGAGGGGAGCTGGCCGGCCCTCTGATCTATACATCTCATTTTAGGCGAGCGGACGTAAAAAAATAACAATAGAAAAACAGCAATGGAAAAACAGCGGCGGCGTTTATTAATAATTCTTTATCTGGGCTTCATCAGCCTGGGGCTGCCCGATACCGCGCTGGGCGTGGCCTGGCCCCGGATGCGGCTGGATTTGAAAGCCCCTCTGGAATGGGCCGGCGGGCTGATGAGTCTGACCACCGCTTTGTCAGTAATAGCCAGCCTGGCCGCCGCGAGACTGATGAAAAAATACCACACCGGAAGCATCATGGCCGTCTGCGCCCTGATGACCTCTCTGGCCATGCTGGGTTACGGCCTGGCCCCGGTCTTCGCGGCCGTGGCCGGCTTCACCATTTTGTTCGGCCTGGGGCAGGGGGCGGTCGATAGCGCGGTCAACGCCTACATGGCCCGCCACTATTCAGCCCGTCAGATGAACTGGATTCACGGCTGCTGGGGGCTGGGCGCCACCACCGGCCCCCTGATTTTCACTGCCGCCTTCAGTTTGGGGCTGCCCTGGCGCGCGGGCTACCTGGCTCTTTTCGGTCTGCAGTTTGCTCTGGGTTTGTTGTTCACGGCCACCCTGGGTTGGTGGCGCGAGCCGCCGGTCAAGAACCCCGGCCCGCTTGGCGCGGAAAACGCGGAAGGGCCGGGGGCCGATAACCATCAACCTCAACAGTGTAATAATAACGCGGGGAAGGTGAAAAGAATGACTACGGCCGGGGTGGCCTTTTATTTTTTCTACCCCGGCCTGGAGGTAGTCGCCGGTCTGTGGGCGGCCTCTTATCTGACGGAATATCTGGCCGCCCCGGCCTCTACGGCCGGGGCGGCCCTGACCATGTACTGGGCTAATCTGACCCTGGGGCGAATGGCCATTGGCTTTGCCGCCGACCGTTTCCGCAATACCACCGTCGTCAGAGCCGCTCTGGTCTTGTCGGCGGCCGGTTTGGCCCTGACGCTCATTCCGCCGGAGTTCGGACAGACCCCAGCGGTCTTCACCACCGGGCTGGGCCTGTTGGGCCTGGGGCTGTCGCCCCTCTACCCGACCATGATGCATGAAACTCCCCGGCGGTGCGGGCTGGAACGAAGTGATCAGGTGATCAGCTTTCAAGTGGGGGCGGCCCTGGCCGGGGCGGCGACACTGCCGTTATTGGCCGGCCTGATTATACGCCAGACCGGACTGGAGGCCCTGCCGCGTCTAATGGCTGTTTTCGCGATTCTACTGATCGCCGCTCATGAGGCCTCGGTTGACCAATCGCGAAAGTAACCATTGTTCATCTATTCATCGAGCGGAGCGGTGGGCAGGATAACATCACCCGGCTTAATCAGCGGAGCGGCCAGACGGCGCCAGCAACGCCAGGCGTAGACCGCGCGCGGGTCAGGCTCAGCCGCCGGAAACTGGTTATTATCAGGCAAGACTGGCTCGGGGACGCTTTCTTCACCTTTCAAAGCCGCCCACATGGCTCTCTCCCCGATAGCCGCCTCGGCCAAAAGAGCGTTACTCCGAGAGGCCTGAAACTCGCTGACCGCCCAAAGCGCCAAATAAGAACGATCGTCAAGAATAGGCCCGGCTCTGGGGGTATCGGCAGCCGGAACATAATGGGCAATGGCCTCAGCCAGAGAGACCCAGCCATTCGGCCGGTCCCGGTTGAGAGTAATCAGGCCCGCGCCCGATTCACCGGCGGCTTTGACCAGTTGGTCGATGACCGCGAAATCATGTTCAGGGCTGACCAGGTCGGGCAGAAGCAAAGGCTGAGGACCATCGGAAGCCGGGGCCCAGGCCAGGCGCCGGCTTAGATACAGTTCCCAACCCGGCCAGGAGAGATAAAAGACGGGGGCGGATTTATCCACCCCCGCGCTTTCCTGAATAACCGGTTTCTCCGGCCAGGGGTGGGGCGCCAAAAGGTAACGCGATTTGAGGTTGCCATTCATCAATTTGTCTGTCATATTATATCCCGGAATTTAAAAAACGCCCGTCTGGTAATTATAATTTGAAGGATTGAGATATTATGAGTCACCCCACCTGTTCACCTATGGATACCCAGATATTCAAACAGGGCCTTTCGGTCCTGACCACTTCGGTTTACATTATTATCGCCGCCCTTCAGGCCGATGGGGTCAAACCGGAACTGTCGGCCATCAAAGCCCGCTGGAATGAAACGCCGGAAGGGCTGGAACAAGCTCTGGCTGAACTGGCGGCCCTGAAAATAATCGAGCGCCACCCCGGCCCAGGGGGGGCCGACCCCATTTATCTGGTCAACCCGGCTTCCATGTGGGGCGTTTGGCAAGACTGACCGCGGCTTTATACTTACGCGGCCGAGGCGGCGGTGGCCGCTTCATATTCTTCGCGCAACGTGGCTACCAGTTTCTTGACCGAAATAATGTCGCAAATACGGCCGACATTGGCCCCGGCAAAGGCGAAGCCACGGTCAAGCAAACCCTTCTGAGCATTGACCAGAGCCAGGCTGATGCAATAAGGCGCCGTTTTGGGGTCACAGGTTTTCAGACACTGATAAATACAGTGAAGCGGCTTTTTTAGGCCGTTTTCCATATCTTCCAGAAATTGAGACTTGATGGCCCGGCCGGGCATACCCACGGGGCTGTCGATAATCATCTGATCGGCGGCTTCCAGATAGGCTTTCTTAAAACCCAGGGAGGCGTCACATTCCCAAGTGGCCACAAACCGGGTGGCCATCTGTACCCCGGCCGCCCCCAACTTCATGATTTCGTAAATATTTTCCCCGGTATAGATTCCGCCGCCGGCAATGACCGGAATGGCCCGCCCGAATTTGTCCTCAAAGGGCTTGACCGCTTCCACCACCTGAGGCACCAGCAATTCCAGCCGGAATTCAGGGTCGTCAAGATCAACCCGTTTGAAACCCAGATGCCCGCCGGCTCGGGGCCCCTCAACCACTACCAGATCCGGCGCCTGGTTGTAGCTGGCCAGCCATTTTTTGGCGATAAGGCTGGCGGCCCGGGCTGAAGAGACAATAGGGGCCAGTTTGGTGTGTATTTCATCCTGCGCTTTTTCCGCCGCTTCTCTCAAATAGGCGGGCAGATCAAGCGGCAGGCCCGCGCCCGCAAAGATGATGTCGATTTTCTCGGCCAGGGCCGTGCGCACCAAAGCGGCGAAATTGACCAGAGCCACCATGATGTTAACGCCGATAAGGCCGGAAGCGCCGCAGCTTTTCTCCCGGGCCTGCCGAATTTCCTCTTTCAGGGCCCGGCTGTCGGCTTTTTCCGGGTTTTTAGCTATATCCTTTTCTCTGAAGCCGATCAGGGCGGCGGCAATGACGCCCACCCCGCCTTCATTGGCCACGGCCGCGGCCAAATTGTTCAGGGAAACGCCTATGCCCATACCGCCCTGAACTATGGGCAGGGGCAAAATTTTATCTCCTATGGTCAGCGAGGGGAAAGACATTGATGCAAATCCTTGATCCGGCCTCCCCAAAAAAGGGAGGAAAAAGTCTCTTTCAATATGTCACGGTCAACATGTTCATCTAAATATTATGATTCACGTTGAGGCGGTGATTCACGGGTATAAACAGCTTGGTTAATTAAGTTAAGTTAAGTTAACAAACGACAGGTGAGATCGGCTGGTATCCGTTCTAAACCGAACTCGAATAAAATATTATATCATATCCATTAGATTTTGGGGAATTTTCTTTACAGAGAGGGCTGAACCGCCGGGCGCAATTGTCACCAAAAGGGCGCCAATTGCGCTTCCGTTCTTTTTTATATATAATTAATTATTTGATTCAAAAGACCTTTATATTTAATTAAATTGAGGATTACACTTTGGGCGCGGTTGTTTTCTATTGACACTTTTTGTTTTTTTCCTTATTTTTTTGACTATAATCATTGTCTTTGTTGTCAAACGGCAAAGCTGGGCCGTAGTTGAAAGGCTGGGCCATAGTTGAAAGGTTCGGCAAACTCCATTCCCTAAGAAAAGCGGGGTTGCATATCAGGATTCCCG
>Ga0153928_1001334_pt1 | contig 11148 bp, 7 predicted proteins | sample TSNJ012MetaG_FD_106656 | JGI IMG/M metagenome (GOLD analysis project Ga0153928, IMG submission 106656) | Attine ant fungus gardens microbial communities from New Jersey, USA - TSNJ012 MetaG | ecosystem: Host-associated > Fungi > Mycelium > Unclassified | place: USA: New Jersey, Wharton State... | reverse complement strand
CCGGCGGGTTGTTGGCTGTTGCCATGACTCTGCTGGCGGTTTGGGGATGGCGGAAGATCAAAAAGCGATAACAAGTAATGATTGTGCAGGTTGGGGCGGCCGCACCAGTTGATTCAAATCAGCTGATGCGGTCGCCCCTGTCTGACGGTAAGTCTTTATCAGTTCAAGCTTTTAAGTTTCCCTAAAAACAGGTTCACACCATCCGGTCTTGTTGCCCAGGAGGTTACCAGACGGATACAGGTATGGGTGTCATCAATGACCACCTGGGGGTGGAATGAGAAATCTTTGCTTAAGGCTTCGATGACAGTATCAGGGAAAATCGGGAAGAGCTGATTCGTCATTGAATTCCAGTGAAATTCATAACCGCATTCAGCAATTCCTTTTCTCAGCACAGCTGCCATATCATTGGCATGTTCGGCCATCTCATAGAACAGTTGATTCTGGAACAATTCTTCAAACTGAATTCCTAACAACCATCCTTTTGCCAGCATTCCGCCGCGCTGCTTCATCATAAAGCGGAAATCAGCTTTTAGTTCCGGGGCGGTGATAATGACGGCCTCGCCAAACAGTGCGCCGTTCTTGGTGCCGCCAATATAGAAGACATCCACCAGATTGGCAATATCAGCCAGTGTCAGGTCATTGACCGGACTGGTTAATGCGGCACCTAATCTTGCGCCGTCTAAAAACAAATATAAGTGATGCTGCCGGCAAAAATGGGAAAGCTCTTCCAGCTCAGTTTTGGTGTATTGGGTGCCAACCTCGGTTGAGTTGGAGATATAGACCATCTTTGGCTGGACCATATGCTCATCGGTGTGTAAATCCAATGCATTTTGAATATCCGCCGGAGTCAGTTTTCCATCGGCGGTAGGCTGCCCCAGTACTTTGTGTCCGGTAGATTCAATGGCGCCGGTTTCATGAACATTGATATGTCCGGTCTGGGCGCATACAACGGCCTGGTGGGAACGGAGTGCGGCGGCGATAATGGTCAGATTGGTCTGTGTGCCGCCGACTAAAAAATGGATATCGGCATCCGGGCATTTGATTTCTTTTTGAATTAGTTCCCGGGCATGATCGGAATGGGAATCCAGGCTGTAGCCGGTATTCTGGATCAGATTGTTTTGCATCAGAGCTTCCAGAATCCGTGGATGAGCTCCCTCGCTATAGTCATTGCAAAAGCTGTACATAAAAAATCCTCCTCGTGGTTGTCTGAGGATAATCATAGTACGGATTGGAGAAAAAAGCAATAAATTATGGCAAAGAACAAACGTTCCGCTTATGGCTATACTTTTTTCCGTGTCCATGTTATAATTTTTGGTGAACCTTAATAATAACTTTTAATAATACAATTTCCGCCATGTACTATCTGATGATATACTGTCCTGAAAAACAGATAAGATAACCCTTTTTCAGGTCGCCAAGGAGGTAAAAAACACACTATGGAATTTAAACTTCGCTCAGAATATCAGCCCACCGGCGACCAGCCGCAGGCTATCGAAGCCCTTGTAAAGGGCTTCAAAGAAGGAAATCAATTCGAAACTTTGCTGGGGGTCACTGGCTCTGGCAAGACCTTTACGATGGCAAATGTGATCCAGCAATTGCAGAAGCCAACCCTCATCATCGCCCACAACAAAACTCTGGCAGCCCAGCTCTACGGTGAGTTCAAGGAGTACTTTCCGGAGAATGCCGTCGAGTATTTCGTATCCTACTACGACTATTATCAGCCGGAAGCCTACGTGCCATCCACGGATACCTATATCGAAAAAGACTCATCCATCAATGATGAAATCGATAAACTCCGCCACTCCGCCACCGCCGCTCTTTCCGAGCGCAAGGATGTCGTTATTGTAGCCTCTGTTTCCTGCATTTATGGCCTGGGAAGCCCGGTGGATTACAAGGAGATGGTCGTCAGTCTCCGCCCGGGCATGCAGCGGGACCGTGATGAGGTGATCCACAAGCTGATTGCCATGCAGTATACCCGCAATGAGATGGATTTTCATCGGGGTACTTTCCGGGTTCGCGGTGATGTTCTGGAGGTATTTCCGTCCTATACCAGTTCCGAAGCCTACCGGATCGAATTCTTTGGTGATGAAGTGGAGCGGGTCACGCAGATTGACCCATTGACCGGTGAAGGACGGCTGCAGCTGGGCCATCTGGCCATCTTCCCCGCATCTCACTATGTCGTCCCTAAAGAAAAGATGATGCGGGCCACCGAGGACATTTTAGAAGAATTAAAAGAGCGGGTAGCTTACTTTAAGAGTGAGGACAAACTGTTGGAAGCCCAGCGCATTTCCGAGCGGACCAACTTTGATGTAGAGATGATGCGGGAAACCGGTTTCTGCTCCGGCATTGAGAACTATTCCCGCCATCTGGTGGGGGGTGTCGAAGGCGAGCCGCCGTGGACCCTGATCGATTATTTCCCCGATGATTTCCTGATTATCGTGGACGAGTCCCACATCACGCTGCCCCAGGTACGGGGCATGTACGCCGGTGACCGTTCCCGCAAGTCAACCCTCGTCGACTTCGGTTTCCGCCTGCCGTCCGCCTTAGACAACCGTCCGCTGAATTTTACCGAGTTCGAAGGCAAGATCGACCAGATGATGTTTGTATCAGCTACCCCTAATGTCTACGAAGCTGAACACGAACTGATGCGGGTAGAGCAAATAATCCGCCCGACCGGCCTTCTGGATCCCGAGGTGGCAGTCCGCCCGGTAGAAGGCCAGATCGATGATCTCGTCTCCGAGATCAACAAAGAAGTAGCAAAACACAATAAAGTTCTGGTTACAACACTGACAAAACGGATGGCAGAAGACTTGACCGACTACATGCGCGAAGTAGGAATCCGGGTAAAATACCTCCACTCCGACATCGAAACACTGGAACGTGCCGAAATTATCCGTGACATGCGGCTGGATGTATTCGATGTCCTGGTCGGAATCAACCTTCTGCGAGAAGGCCTGGACATTCCGGAGATAGCCCTGGTAGCCATCCTGGATGCTGACAAAGAAGGTTTTTTACGTTCCGAGAGATCCCTGATCCAGACCATTGGCCGAGCTGCCCGAAACGAGGAAGGCCATGTGATCATGTATGCGGATAAGATCACAGATTCCATGCGCGTAGCTATCGCTGAGACCAATCGAAGACGCACGATCCAGCAGGCATACAATGAAGAACACGGCATCACCCCAACCACCATCAAAAAAGCAGTTCGCGACCTGATTGCCATTTCCAAAGCCGCCTCTGCCGAAAAAGATTCCGGTAAAGATCCGGAATCCATGACGCTCAAAGAATTAAACAAACTGGCCAAAGAACTAACCAAGAAGATGCACCAGGCCGCCGCCGAACTAAACTTTGAAGAAGCCGCCATTCTGCGCGACCGTATGAAACAGGTAAAGCAAATGTTATTAGAATTAGAGGAATGACACAAGGAGAATCACCATGAAGCTAAATGAAGGAACTATCGGTCAAACCTACACTGTCAAAACCGTCCAGGTCACCGACACCATAACCCGCCGCTTAGAAGCTCTGGGCGTGAACGAACAAACCCCTGTCACCATACTGAACAAAAAAGGCAGCGGCTCCGTCATCTTCAAAGTCCGCGGAACCCGTCTTGCCGTCGGCAAACGAATCAGCGACGGGATTGTAATTGAGGAGGTCAGTTCCCATGCATAACAGTAAAGAAGAAATCAGGGTCGGCTTCGTCGGCAACCCCAACTGTGGTAAAACCACGCTGTTCAACGTTTTCACCGGTGCCAATCTAAAAGTAGCCAACTGGCCCGGCGTAACTGTCGAACGGGTAGAAGGCAGCACCAGCTACAAAGGCAGACCGATCAAGGTCATTGATCTGCCGGGCATCTACAGCCTGACCTCCTACACCATCGAAGAAATCGTTACCCGCCGCTGCATCGAAGAAGGCGAAGTAGATGTCATTATCAATGTCGTCGATGCCTCATCCCTGGAGCGGAACCTGTACCTGACCCTGCAGCTTCTCGAACTGAAAAAACCGGTCATTCTGGCATTGAACATGATGGACATTATCGAAGAACGGGGAATGGAAATTGACACCCACCGCCTGCCGGAGATGCTGGGCCAGATTCCGGTGGTGCCCGTATCCGCCCGCAAACGTACCGGCCTTGATGTACTGATGCATGCGGTTGTTCACCATTACGAAGAAGGTCCCCATGGCGTAGTAGTCCGGTACGATGATGAAATCGAGGCTAAGATCACCCAGATTGAAACCATCCTGCGAGCCAAATATGGTGAGATGGAAAATATGCGCTGGCATGCCATCAAACTGTTGGAGGAAGACAAAGAGGTGGTCAATGATCATCCGGTCGACGTCAGCCATATCATTGAGAAAAATTACGAAAAAGCAATCATCAGTGAAAAATACGATTATATCGAAGAAATCATCCACGAATGTCTGTTCCGCAAAGATGAGAAATCCGCCTCAACCGACAGGATCGACAGCTGGCTGACCCATCCGATATGGGGGATCCCCATCTTTCTGGGGATTATGGCTGCCGTGTTCTTTCTGACCTTTACCATTGGTGATTTTCTAAAAGACTACTTCGAAAGCGGCCTGGACCTGTTCTCTGGATTTGTCCTGACGTTTCTGGAGAATATCCATGCCTCCTATTGGATGATTTCCCTGGTGGTGGATGGAATCATTGCCGGGGTCGGCGGAATTTTGACCTTCCTGCCCAATATTTTCATATTATTCCTGGCTCTGGCCTTCCTGGAAGACAGTGGCTATATGGCCAGAGTGGCCTATGTAATGAATGAAATCATGGGGCGCGTCGGATTGTCCGGAAAAGCCTTTTTACCAATGCTGCTGGGCTTTGGCTGCACCGTTCCGGCGGTGATGGCAACCCGTTCACTGGCCAGTGAACGGGATCGTAAGCGGACAATCTTGCTGACCCCATTTATGTCCTGTTCGGCAAAACTGCCAATTTATGTATTGTTTGCCGAGATGTTTTTCCCCGGACGGGCTTTGCTGGCCGCCTACTCCCTTTATCTGATCGGCCTGATTATGGCAATCCTGATTGCCTGGGTATTGCACCGGTCAGATCATTCCGCAACCGAGGACACCCTTCTGATCGAGCTGCCGGAATACAAAGCGCCAAATCTGCGAACAGTCACGATCTATGTCTGGGATAAAGTGAAGGATTATCTGACTAAGGCCGGAACAACGATCTTTTTGGCCTCCATCATCTTATGGTTTGTGCTGAATTTTGGACCGGCGGGCTATATTGACGATGTCTCCGGCAGCTTTGCCGCCTTACTTGGCCGTGGCCTGATTCCGGTCTTAAAGCCGGCCGGATTAGGTTCGTGGCAGATTGCGGTAGCGCTGATTTCGGGACTTTCCGCAAAAGAAGTGGTGGTATCCAGTTTTTCCGTCCTGTATGGAATTGGCAATATCAATTCAGCAGCAGGTATGGGAGAACTCTCCGCCACACTGGCCGCCGCCGGCTTTGGCGGGGTCAATGCTTATGCGCTGATGACCTTCTGCCTGCTTTATACGCCATGTGTGGCGGCCATCGGAACAATCAAACGGGAGACCCGCTCCTGGAAATATACAGTAAGTGTGGTATTTTTCCAAATTGTGCTTGCCTGGTTCGCGGCAGTACTTGTTTATCAGGTGGGAAACCGGTTCTAACCGACCAGACTGACAGAATGACTGACGATCCGCAGACGCTCATCGGCCCGCTGATACAGATAAACCTGATTTGATAACTGGTCCTCCGGCGGCACTTCATTTTGATTGATGCTGGTGACCATTTCAGCAAAATTTTCATAGCTCATTTCTGTATTGTCGGGAGTGATCAGGACTTCGTGGATACTGGATGGAAGAATAATAAGGTCTCTGTCCAGGGAATTTGCGAAGTTCTTTAGTGCATCCGGATAAAGGATACAGCCGGCGCCATTGAGTCCGACCTGATTGGATAATACATAAAGCGGAGCCGGGGGCTCATCGCTTTTCAGGAGGATATTCATAATTCCCTCATTGTAGTCATCACCCAGCTGTTCTTTGGCAATTTCCTTCATGACCTCCATCATGTTCTTGATATTGGCCGGAAAGGCGGCAGGGGTGTTGACTAAGGCAAGTTCCATCAAATCCTTTTCGCTGACATTCCATAACTTCTTATGTTCATGATGAATCAGAGCGGTCATTTGTCCGGATTCATTACGCTCCAGAAACAGGTAGAAGATGATGGCGAGATCCAGCGTGGTAAGATGGGGCAGGTCTGCCAACAGCGCTTTATTAGATTTGGCATGGATGACTTTGAACATGATTTTGTCTTTGACGAAGGAAAAGTCGGAGATTTGCTCCACATTGATTGTGGTCGGGGCCAGATTGCAGTTCAGCAGGCGCAGGATGTCGTCCAGAATCTGCGTCAGGGTCATAGTCCCATCCTCAAATGATTCGTAATAGGAATTGAGATAAACGGTCGGGGCCATCTGTTCACCGATGCGCTGAATACTGATTCCATCCAGAATTTTCCCGTTGTTTTTCGGAATCCGAAGAACCGTGAGCTGATAGCTGTCATTCAGTTTTTCCTGCAGAGATGTGTTGATTGTTTTCAGAAACTTCTCGTATACCATAGATGTATACCTCCTTTAAGATTATAAGATTATAGATAGAACCGCCCAAGAAAGGGTAGCATTATTATAGCGCCTTTTTTCCTGCTTGGCAAGAAAAAAAACAAGAATAAAACAAATTTATGAAAAGAACGGGTTGTAGTTTGCCTGAATTATAGATAAAATAATAAGCAATTGGGAAATCTACGATTAGAGGATGGAATATTTTATGAATAAAACGATGAAGCGGGCAGCAATTCTTTTTGTAATATTTACGGCTGCATTGATTATCTATTTTATATTGAACCGTGAGAACTTAAAGCAGGAGAACTCTGCTTATGCTGTAATTGATGAACCGGTGCTGCCGGTGGTTGGTGTCCGGATGTATGACCGGGAGATGAACAAGATGCATGGCTATCGCCAGGACATGGGAAATAAAACTGCCAGGGAAAGTCTGACGATTTTACCGGAAGACCGGGCGCTGCCGATTCATATCTCCGCATTTGACGGGGTGGTGCAGGGGCTTAGTTATGAAATCCGCAGCCTGGATCTGGACCGCCTGGTGGAAAGTACCCGAGTAGAGGACTGGACTGCCGGCGAGGACGGAACTACCGCCGTGCTTCCGATTCAGAATCTGCTCACCCGGGACCGGGAATATCTGCTGCGAATTAACGTGGAGACGGAAAAATACGGTACGGTTTATTACCATACCCGAATCATGTGGACGGAAAATCAGACAATTTCTTCGATGATTGACCTGGCAGTGGATTTTTCGGCCCGGACCTTTGATTATGATCAGGCCCGGCAGCTGGTCACCTACCTGGAATCCAACAGCATGGAAGATAACAGCTCTTTTGGCCGTACCACCATTCGTTCCAGCTTTTCCCAGCTGACCTGGGGCCGGCTCAAAATGCAGCCGGTCGGAGAGGTGCAGGTATCGCTGAAAGAATTAAATGGGATCATGGGCAGTGTGTCACTTCGCTATCTGGCGTTAAGACAGGACGACCAGGGAATTCCGGAATACTATGAGGTGGAAGAAACCTTTACCATGAAGTGGAATGCCCTGCGCATTTATCTGATGGATTATAAGCGGACCGTGAACCAGGTTTTCACCGGCGAAGCCACAGTTTATTCCGGCAAACGGATTATCCTGGGGATTTCTAATGACGATCAAATGGCGGTCCGGTACAGCCCGAATAAGCAGAACGTTGCCTTTCTGGCCAACCGGGAGTTGTGGAGTTACAATCAGGCGAAGCGCCAGGCGGTAAAGATATTTTCCTTCCGCGGTGAAGATCTGGCTGATGTCCGCAGCGGATATAACCAGCATGCAATTGAGATCCTGCAGGCGCAGGACAATGGCAATATTGATTTTCTGGTATATGGATATATGAACAGCGGGACCCATGAAGGGCAAAACGGAATTGTCTGTTACCATTATGAGGAAGGGATTAATACGGTGGAAGAACGCTTTTTTATCCCGGTTCAGGCAACCTTTGAAGAACTTCGGGAAGATTTAGGGCGGATTGTCAGCCGGAACACCTCGGACCGGCTGTATCTGCATATCGGCCAGGCGATTTATGCCATTGATCTGACCAGCAATGAAAATATGGTGGTTGCCGACGGTCTGGTGGAAGGCAGTTATGCGGTCAGTGCTGATAAAAAACGGATTGCCTGGCAGGAAGGCGGAACGCTTTATGAGTCAACCGTCCTGCATCTGATGGATCTGGAGACCGGTGAGAAAAAAGAGATCCGCGCCGAAGCCGGGGAACTGGTCCGGGTTCTGGGCTTTGTCGGCCGGGACCTGGTCTATGGAATGGCAAAAGAAGGGGGGGCCTGGGTGATCAATGGCAGAATCACTGATTTGCCGGTGTATGCTTTGGAGATTATGAATGATCAGATGCAGGTCGATACCCGCTATGAAAAAGAAGGGTCTTATATTGCCAATATATCGGTAGAGGAAAGCCGGATTCATCTGGACCGGGTGTATTCACTGGGCAATCAGCAATATGCCCCATCCCAGTCCGATACGATTGTGTCGAATGAGGAAATGGGCCCCGGTGCGCTGGCCGGTATTGGCTGGTATGCCTCCGCGGACAAAGGAAAATTGTATTTTGTCCAGTTGGAAACAGAGATCAAAGGAACCCACAACATAAAAATCTCTAACCCCAGGAAGATTACCACAGAAGAGGCCGGAGTACTGGAACTAAAATCGGCATACCAGAATCAGGAAATCCGGTTTTATGCTTATAGCGGCGGCCATTTGCTGGGCCGGTCCGGCAGTTTTACCGAAGCCATGTGGATGGCTTATGACCGGATGGGAATCGTGACTGACCAGAAGCAAAATATCTTATGGAACCGGGTCAACCGTTCCAATGCCAAAAATATTCGGGATACGGTCACCGCCCTGACCCCGCTTTCCCGCCATCTGGATGACCTGACGGGCAGTAAAAGCTTTAATGACGGTGTGGTGATGCTGGATGCCACTGGCTGCAGTATGATGCAGGTGCTGTATTTCATTGATCAGGGCATCCCGGTCATGGCTTATACTGGCGAAGGCAGCTATCTGGTGCTCACTGGTTTTGACCAATACAATGTTATGGCCTATGACCCACAAACCAAAGAAACCACCAAAATAGGCTTAAACGACGCCACCGAATATCTGAAAGGACGTGGAAATGATTTCGTTTGCGCAGTTCAGTTGGATTAAAAATCGTTCCTTCTCTTTACAAATTTGATTTATGTGGTATAATCATTTAAGAAAGTATGTAAGAAATGTTAATTTTTTTGTAAAATATGGAAACGCATTTATAGAGGTGTGGGGATGGAACAATATATTATGAAAGGCGGCAATCCGCTGGTTGGCGATGTTATGATCAGTGGAGCGAAGAATGCTGCTCTTGGTATCTTGGCGGCTTCTATTATGACCGACGAAGATGTTATTATCGATAATCTGCCGGATGTCAGGGATATCAATGTGATGCTGGAGGCAATACAGGAGATCGGTGCCGCCGTTAAGCGAATTGACAGTCACACAGTCAGAATCAATGCTTCGGCGATTCGGGAAGTTTCGGTGGATGATGATTATATCCGCAAGATCCGTGCATCCTATTATTTTATTGGAGCACTGTTGGGAAAGTATAAAAGTGCTGAAGTTCCGCTCCCGGGCGGATGCAATATCGGCAGTCGGCCGATTGACCAGCACCTGAAGGGTTTTCGGGCCCTGGGAGCAAGAATTGATATTGAACGTGGCGCAGTGATTGCCCACGCCATTGACCTGGTTGGCAGCCATATCTACCTGGATGTGGTTTCTGTCGGAGCCACCATCAACATTATGATGGCAGCGGCCCTGGCGGAAGGTCAGACCACGATTGAAAATGCCGCCAAAGAACCTCATATCGTTGATGTGGCCAACTTCCTGAACAGTATGGGCGCCAACATCAAAGGTGCCGGTACGGATATTATCCGGATCAAAGGGGTAAGGAAGCTGCACGGAACCGAATATTCCATTATTCCGGATCAGATCGAAGCCGGAACCTTTATGTGCGGAGCTGCGATTACCCGTGGCGATGTTACGGTTAAGAACGTGATTCCCAAGCATTTGGAGGCGATTTCAGCAAAGCTGATTGAGATTGGCTGTGAGATTATTGAGGGTGATGACGAAGTGCGGGTGGTCGGCAGGCCAAGACAGCGTGCGACGAACATCAAGACCCTGCCATATCCGGGATTTCCTACCGATATGCAGCCGCAGATGGCGGTAACCCTGGCATTAGCTGCAGGAACCAGCATGATTACCGAGAGCATTTTCGAAAATCGATTTAAATATGTAGATGAGTTGTCCCGCATGGGCGGCAATATCAAGGTTGAGGGCAATGTAGCCGTGATTGACGGTGTAAAAGGTTTTACCGGTGCTTTTGTGGAAACGCCGGATTTAAGAGCCGGCGCTGCCCTGGTACTGGCCGGATTGGCTGCTGACGGATATACGACGATCGATGAGATCGGATACATACAACGTGGTTACGAGAACTTTGAGATCAAACTGCAGGCCTTGGGAGCCCAGATTGTCAAGGTAGATTCAGATAAGGAGATGCAGAAGTTCAAATTGAAAATCGGATAATTAAAAGAGCTGACATTGTTCTGTAATGTCAGCTTTTGTTTAGTTTTCTGACCAGAAATCGTTATATTTTATTCACAGAATATACATGGTTTTCCGGTAATCTGGAAGTAGCATATAACATTTTTAAAGTGGAGGAAAAAATATGAAATTATGGAAAAAAGGTATGGCGGCATTTTTAAGTGCCGGTATGCTGGCAACAACATTTTCCGGCACTGCTTTGGCAGCAGAGGACCGGACGAAGATTACGAAGATTTACCTGACGGTGGACTCTTCGATTGAAGTAGGAGATGATAACAGCGATGTTTCGGTGACGGCAACGGATGGCAAGTATTCCATTGACGATTGGGAAATAACCAATGACAGCGGTGAATGGGGAGCCGGTGATAAACCGAAGATCAAAGTAACCCTGGAGGCGGATGATGATTACTATTTCTCAACCACCAGCTCCAGTGCCT
>Ga0153928_1001330_pt1 | contig 11168 bp, 6 predicted proteins | sample TSNJ012MetaG_FD_106656 | JGI IMG/M metagenome (GOLD analysis project Ga0153928, IMG submission 106656) | Attine ant fungus gardens microbial communities from New Jersey, USA - TSNJ012 MetaG | ecosystem: Host-associated > Fungi > Mycelium > Unclassified | place: USA: New Jersey, Wharton State... | reverse complement strand
CTTTCTTCCGACCAGAAGAAAGCCGTGGGGCTTGCCCTTTTATACGGGTATCAGGGGAATAAAAGCAACCTGTCAGGAAGCGATGACGAAAAATGGCTTGCAACACAGACCCTTGTCTGGGAATTTGTAACAGGCCGCAGAAACCCTACAGGCTCCTATACGCAGACAGGTACTGACGTATATCAGCTTCATTTTGGCTCCAACTATGCAAACAGCGGTGCAAAAGCAGCCTACGATCAGATTGTTGCTATGCTGCAAGAACACAACACCATTCCGAGTTTTATGTCGGAGAGCAAGACTGGTATTACAAAAGAGCTTTCCTACAGTGGCGGCAAATACACCATCACCCTGACAGACAATAATGGGGTGCTTTCGGATTATACGTTCTCCAGTTCCGATAACAATGTAAGCGTGTCAAAGTCAGGCAATAAGCTGACCATCAGTTCCACCACGGCTATTGATGGCACTGTCAGAATCACAGCAACAAGGAATAACGTGCCTACGGTAAGTCAGAGCGCAAAACTGCTTGCCTATGGGGATGACAGCTTGCAGGATGTGGTAACAGGTGTGGAAAACGCTGACAGCGTAGCCGCATATATCAATATCGAAACGCCGACGGGTACGCTTGCTTTGAAAAAGACTTCTGAGGACGGTGTGGTGTCCGGCATCCAATTTACCATCACGGGCGATAACTACGAAAAAACAGTAACCACAGGAAGTGACGGGACGATCTCTGTGGAAGGGCTGTTCCCCGGCACTTATACGGTGACGGAAGCGGTCTATGACCGTTATGTGCCGCAAAAATCCCAGACGGTAACCATTATCGGCGGTCAGACTTCTACGGTCAGCTTTTCCAATATCCTCAAAAAGTTCAGAGTGACCGTGAGCAAAACGGATGCAGAGGCGGGTGAAGCACAGGGTGACGCCAATCTTGCGGGCGCAGTTTACGGTATCTACAAAGGCGATACGCTGGTAGACACTTATACTACGGATGCAAACGGGCAGTTTATTACGAAGTATTATATTTGCGATGACGATTGGTCTGTCCGTGAAATCACGTCGTCAGAGGGCTATCTGCTTGATGAAGCTGCCCACCATATCGGTGCGGAGGCCAAAAATTATAGCGTGGAATACAACTCCATATCCAATGTTGTGACGGAACAGGTGATCAAGGGCAGCATCGCCATTATCAAGCACTCCGATGATGGCTCCACGCAGATTGAAACGCCGGAGGAAGGCGCAACCTTTGAAGTGTTCCTGAAATCGGCGGGAAGCTATGAAAACGCAAAGGCAGCCGAGCGTGATATTCTCACCTGTGACGAAAACGGCTTTGCTCAAACAAAGGATTTGCCTTATGGTGTATACACTGTCCGGCAGACCAGCGGCTGGGAAGGACGCGAGCTAATATCAGACTTTGACGTGTATATCAGCTCAAACGGTGAAACCTACCGCTACCTGATCAATAATGCCAATTTTACGTCGTATCTCAAGGTTGTTAAAACGGATGCGGAGACGGGCAACACTATTCCATATGCCGGGGCGGGCTTCCAAATTTATGACCCATCCGGAAATCTTGTCACCATGACCTACACCTATCCTACCGTGACCACCATCGACACATTTTACACCAACAGCGAGGGATACCTGATCACTCCGCAAAAATTGGAATATGGCACGGGTTATACTTTAGTTGAGGTGCAAGCACCATATGGGTACGTTCTTGACAGTACGCCGGTATCCTTTGATGTTACCCAATCCGATTCAACAGAGGAAAGCGGCATTACCGTGATTGAGGTTATAAAAACCAACATGGCGCAGAAAGGCACGATTACCGTTGCCAAGGTTGGCGAGGCATTCAGCACTGTAACTGAGGGAGACGGCATCTATCAGCCGGCCTATTCCATTGAGGGGCTTGCGGGCGCAGTTTATGAAATTACCGCCGCAGAGGATATTTACACGTTGGACGCTACCTTGAGAGCGTCAGCGGGCGAGGTGGTTGATACCATCACCACAGACAGCGGCGGCTTGGCTACCAGCAATGAATTATATTTGGGCAGCTATACCGTGACGGAAATCACTGCACCGGAGGGCATGGTTTTAAACAGCGAACCCCATACGGTGGAAATTGCTTATGCCGGGCAGGAAGTTGCCGTCACCAATGTTTCCACCGTCTTTTATAACGAGCGCCAAAAGGTGGAAATCAGTCTTGAAAAGATACTTGAACAGGACAAGCAATTCGGCATTGGCATGAACGGCGAAATCCAATCTGTACAGTTTGGGCTTTATGCTGCCGAGGATTTGACTGCCGCAGATGGTACGGTTATCCCCACTGCCGGATTAATTGAAATTATCAGCGTAGATGAAAATGGTCACGGGATATTTACCGCCGACCTGCCCTTTGGCAGCTATTATGTGCAAGAGGTTTTCACCCATGCGGCATACCTCATGAGCGATACGCAGTATCCGGTGACATTTGAATATGCCGGGCAGGATACGGCATTGGTGACGATAGCGGTCAATGATGGTGCGGCGATTATAAATGAGTTTATTCGTGGCGACATCAGCGGCATCAAGGTTGACGAGGATGGCGAGGCGCTTGCCGGCGCTGTGATCGGACTCTTTAAACCGGACGAAACAGAATTTATAACTGAAAACGCTCTTATGACTGCCACTTCTGACAAAGACGGCAGTTTTTCTTTTACAGATATCGCATATGGTGATTGGATTGTCCGTGAAATTGAAGCACCCACAGGCTACGTGCTGAGCGAGGAATCCTACTCTGTCATCATCTCTGAGGACGGTCAGATAATCGAAATTGAGATAGAAAATACTCTTCTTCATGGTTCGGTACAGATTATCAAGACCGATAAGTCGGGAAACAGATTAAACGGTGCAACGTTTGGACTGTATTCCGCTGATGGAAAACTGGTACAGGAATTTACCATCTCCAAAAACGGCGAATCCACCATAGATGGTCTTGTATACGGCGACTATTATCTGCTCGAACTGAAAGCACCGGAGGGATACGAACTGTCAGAGGACAAATATGCGTTTTCCATTACGAAGGATAAAGAAGTCATCCAAATCACCGTGGAGAATGAAGAAACCCCTGTAAGGGAAACCACGCAACCCACAACCTCCGGCAGTACCCCGAAAACGGGTGATGAGAGCAACATCGGACTGTGGATTGCGCTTCTGGCGGCTTCCGCTGCCGGGGTGACCGTGTTTGGCGTGGTTCGTTACCGTAAAAAGAAAAAAGCAAACATTGAAAATGAATTGGAGGATTAAAAAATGGGGCTGAAAACAATTTTAGGTATCGTGCTTGTCGTATTTATTGCGGGCGCTGCTGTATGGCTGAATCTCCGTAAAAAGAAGAAATAACGGGGGGCTGAACCGGGCGGCTGAAAAGCCGCCTTTTACATACCCCGGACAATGGGGGAAATAAAGGAGGATTGCCTTATGTATCATATTTTGAATACGGGTATTGCCAGGCGATACGGTGTGAACGCCGCACTTGTGGCGCAGTACGTCTGGGAACAGGTATGTGAAAACGAGTTTCATAACAGACACCAATACGACGGGCGGCGCTGGATGCGGTGCAGCCAAATGATGTTCACGGCGATCATGCCCTACCTGTCCAGACACGTCGTTCGCCGCACGCTGGAGCGTCTGATAAAGCAGGGCGTACTTATCCGGAGAGAGTTCGGGTCAGACAAATTTGACCGCACCTCATGGTACGCCTTTACGCAGTTTGGCTGGCTGTTGATGGAAGAAAGCGAGGGCGATGACTATGAACGATGAAAAACGAATGGCGGAAAATTATGAGATTATCCACGCCATTCATATCGGTAACAGGGAGGTTGTCTTTGGCGAAAATCAAAACAGCGAGCCGGATGCACGGTATCTGTGTGCTTATTGTGTCACCAACGAGCTGTTCCAGCAGTATGAGGATTGCATGGTCGGCGATGACTATATCGAAATTATGAAGCTGTTTACAAAAAGGCTGGATGAACAAATGGATAAGGTCATGGCCGATTGCGAGAAAGTGACCGCGCCTATCGAAACTATCACTGCCGAGCAGTGCTTTCCCAATGATTTAGGCGAAAGCATTAACGGCAAGGTTGTCGCGATACGGGCTGACGCCCTGCGCCGTGAGTACCGGACTTCGGACAGGCAAATTGTCCTAGTCACCGGCGGCTTCGGCGCGAATGCCAATTCCCGCGGGAGTGCCGTTTTTTGTACGAACCTGTACCACGGCAAAACTCCCGATTTGAGCGCCGTGACATTCAGGGTGAGATCAAGCTTGAGCATCGTCCCGCATGGGTGGAAGAGCGTCTTGCGGCGGTTCAGACGGAATATACGGAAAAATTAAAGTCAAAATCGGACAAGGGGGCGCGTTAAATGAACGTAAGGACGAATATCGGATATATCATCACGGACAGCATTCATGTGGGCGAAGCAGAATTTGTGCTGGGCGCCCACCAGACCATACCAGACAAGTTTGTGACATGGCGGTGTAAAGATCGGACTGATTATATGTGGGGGCATTATTTCTCCGGTGACCATCTGGCGGCTGTCAAAGACCTCTGCCAACGGGCGATGGAGCATGTACAGTTTCTGGAATCTCTCAGGGAAGATAACACCCGCAGTGGACAAGTACGGCAAAAAAAGAACAGGGATTATGAGCGATAAGGAGGTGTCCGATATATGAATTTTCAAGTTATACAAACCGACAGCGGCGAACACGATCTGTTTTTCTCACAAGCGGGAAAGGATAAGGCACTTGGGTGTATCGGGCATCTCCGTGGCGACTTTGGGAATGGAAAGCAATTTTATTCCTCATGGTTTGACCACCGGGGCGAATTAAAAAGCGAAGCCTTTAAAAACGAGCTGGATGAAGTGGTCAACTTCCTGCGCGAAAATCCCGACTGCCCCGTTTTAAGAAGCCGTGGGGATATGGCGGAGTTTTGCTGGATTAACTCAAATAGCCGTATTGAGGGCGCATGGCATGAGGACGTTTTCGGCTTTAAAGTCCAGACCGCCGCCCACAGTTATTATCTGCGTTGTTTCCCTTTGGCAGGCGACTACAATTTTTACTGTTACTGCTACAATAATGCACGCCTGTTTCGGGAGCTGGGGAAAAACGTCTCTCAAAATGACAGGCCAAAAAATAAAGAGTATGAAAGGTAGGTGCGGCAGATGGCGGCAAAATATCAACTGATTACCGAACTGTACGGACATACCATCGGTGAAATTACAAACAACCATAATAATTGGACGGGCTTTCTCCGCTCCGCCTGCTACAATTATAAGTGCAGTTTTGACGACCAGGTGCTGATCTACGCACAACGCCCGGACGCCACCGCCGTTTTGGAGCTGGAACGCTGGAATAAGCAGTTTGGCAGATGGGTAAACAAAGGGGCGACCGGCATTGCCGTGTTTGACGGTGAGTTTAGCGGAAAAATGCGGCTGAAACATTACTTTGATATATCCGACACCCATGAGACGCGCCGGTCACACCCTGTGCCCATATGGAATATGCGGGAACACTATGGTAACGAGGTCATTGAAAGTTTAGAAAACACCTTTGGGGAACTGGAAAACAAGGAAAATCTGGCACAGGCGATCATCTCGGCGGCGCATAATGCCGTAGAGGACAATATGCCCGACTACCTCACAGACCTGATGTACTGCCGTGAGGACAGCTTTCTGGAAGAACTGGACGAACTGAACGTGGAAGTCATGTACAGGATCGCTCTTCAAAACAGCGTAGCATATATGCTGCTGACAAGGTGCGGTCTTGATGCGGATGAATACTTTGATCGGGAGGATTTTCAAGGCATATTCAATTTCAATACCCGCAACACCGTAAACGCACTGGGTATAGCCGCCAGCGATATTGCGGAGATGGGGCTTACGGAGATTGCGGCTACCGTAAAAAATCTTCAAATCTCCGAGAGAAAACAAAATCGCACATTTGCAGAGCCTGAAAAAACTTTATACAATGATGGTATCAATAAAAAATCTAATCCGGAAAGGAGTCTTGATAATGGAACTGACATACCGCAACGTGAACGGATACAACATTCCCGACCTGGCCGTACCGGAGGAACCGGAAGTAGTCCTTGGGAGATACGCATTGCTCCGAAAGAGTTATCTGAAACAGCACCGCAGGATATTATACACGAACCTGCTGACATCGGGCAGACTGAACAGGCACCTGATGGAAATCGAGCAGACGGCAATGGACAGGATAGAACAGATAACCGCACAGATGGCACAGGTGCAGGGCGTGACGGAGGAATTGAAAACGTTGGATCAGATGAAATGGGTGAGGCTGATGAACGGCATCCGTCACTCGGCGGAGGAAACAATACTGAACGACCTTATCTACAGTTAGCACTATTCCCCACGGTAGAGGAACAAATCGCAAACATAGAGAAAGCGGAGGATGAGCGGCAGACAGCCGCACCGAAATCCTCCGCTTTTTCTATGTCACAGCAGATCATTGATGAGGTTTTATGCAGCGGCAGCAACGGGGATAACTGCCGTCTGCGTATCTGCGCTCATTACAAAAAAGATAAATCGGCCGCCGACAATATATTGTTTCTCAAGAAGGAATACGGCGAGGGCGGCAAGGGCTTTATCTTTGATAGCACCCGTGTTTCCGTCTGGTTTGATGGTGACGGTATCCGTATCGCACAGGGCGACACGGCGCTGAATATGGACAGTGCGACTCTTATCACATGGGAACAGGCAGCCGCCAGAATTAAGGAGCTGCTTACCCTTGGGCGGTATATGCCCCGGAAAGAAATTGACCAGGCGGGCGAAGTGGAAATCAACGACCTTGCGGCGGGGCTTTGGTATCTTCACCAAGACCGTGATTATGAACGCGAAGACGCGTTTTTCATGGATGAGGAATTGTTCAAAGGCGGTTTTCCCGACAGTACAGCCCATATTGCCGGATTGCTTACACAGCCTGATGAACGTGAAAAAATCATTGATGGCTTGCAGACCTTTATAACCGCTTATGAACAAGACCGCTCTCTGCTCCGCTTCCATTTCCACAGGCCGGAAGAACTGCTGCAACGTCTTTACGACCTGCGTCTGGAACCGCTGACCTTTACCGCTGACGAATCTTTTTCAAATGCAAGCGTCATGTTCATTACCCAGGACGAGGTGGACGCGGTACTGGCAAGCGGCGGTAACGTACAGGATGGAAAGTTCCGTATTTACTCCTACTTTTTGCAGGAGCGCACTGCAAAGGAAAAAACGGAGTTTCTCAAAAATGAGTACGATACAGGCGGCGGGAGCAGGACGGGATACAGCGAGTGGTACGATGCCAAGGGTATCGCATTCAGCCGTGAGAACAATCACATGCCCTATGACAAGGTGATTTTATCATGGAGTAAGGTTGCAAAGCGCATTGAGGAACTGATCGCGGACGAACGGTATATGTCGGATGAGGAGCTTGACTACATTCCCGAATATGAAAAAGGCATACTGTCCGGGGAGATATATTCGTTCTACTATGACCAGCCTCAGGAAGTACCGCACCCATACCCTTATGGCTATGACTATCATGATGCCACAAGAATCATTCGGGAGCAGCTTGAAGATCCTGGGAAGGTATCGGAGATCTTAAACAGCATGGCGGCTGTGCTGGAGAACACCGCCGATTTTGACCGCAATTATGAGCATATGAGCAAAGCGTTTGATAACTTAGAAGCGTATCAAAGCGGTACGTTTTCTTTATTTACACCAACTAAAAAAGAACAGCCAAACGCTACCGCCATCCAGAATCCACCCGTAGTCGCAACACCTCCTCCTGTTGAAATGCCCCCGCCCAACACGACAAATGAAAGCGCACAATATGAATTTTATTTAGGCGATACCGTATATATCGGTTCAGATGAGCATGAAATCTATTCGCTGGACGATGAACAGGTTGTTTTGCGTGATATGCGCTACCCCTTGTTTACCAAAGAGCTTACACGGGAGGAATTTGACCGAAAGGTACGGGAGAATCCCCTAAATAATCATTTGATTGTATCTGCTGTGCCTGACAATGGTGCGGATAGCCTTGAAGATCAAATCAGGGATGCACTGGACTGGCGCGGATATATTGTGTCAGATGAACTGATTGAGAACGCACTGGATAATTATGACGATGACGGCGGCTATAAAGAGATTGCGGACTTCATCGTGGAAGAATATCTTTCCGAAGCTCCGGAAGAATTCCTCAGGGATCTTGTCGGCAAAACCTATGAGATTGACGGCAGAGAGTTTATCGTTGACAGCATAAACGAGGAGGCTGATATGGTCAGCCTGCGGGACGTGACCTTTCAAAATGGTGTGGGCTTCCCCATCTTCCGCACGGAGCATATAGACTTTATCCGTGGTTATAAAGAAAAAACTGAGGCTGAAATCCCTCTTTTGGATAACCAGCACCTTGACGCTGCTCCTGCCGGAGTTTCTGAACCAGCTAAAAAGGAAGATGAGCCGCTTACTCCCAGTTTTGCAAAACCGAAAGGCCGTGCCCAGACTTTTGACCCGCACCCTGAAATACCCATGTCTGAGCGCCGTAACTTTGTTATCACGGACGACAATCTTGGTCATGGCGGTGCGAAAACAAAATTCCACAATAATGTGGAAGCAATCAAGACCCTGCAAACGATTGAGGTAGATAATCGCTTCGCCACCCTGGAGGAACAGGAAATCCTCTCCCTTTATGTCGGATGGGGCGGCCTGCCCCAAGCGTTTGATGAGGACAACACAAGTTGGACGAGTGAATATGTGCAGTTAAAAAATCTCCTGACCGATGAGGAATATGCTTCTGCACGTTCAACTACCCTCAACGCCCACTACACCTCTCCCACCGTTATCAAAGCGATTTACAAAGCGATTGAAAATATAGGCTTCAAGACAGGGAACATTCTTGACCCCGGCTGCGGCATCGGCAACTTTCAAGGGCTTTTACCCGACAGCATGAGCGGCAGCAAGGTGTTCGGCGTGGAGATCGACCCTATCACGGGCAGAATCGCACAGCAGCTTTATCAGAAGAACAGCATCGCTATTCAAGGGTACGAAAATACCGCACTGCCGGACAGCTTTTTCGACCTTGCCATTGGCAACGTACCCTTCGGCAGCTACGGCGTGTCCGATAAAAAATACGACAAGCATAAATTCCTCGTTCATGATTATTTTTTCGCCAAAACCTTAGACAAGGTGCGCCCCGGCGGTATCGTGGCATTTGTCACCTCAAAGGGCACGATGGACAAACAAAATCCATCCGTACGAAAATATATTGCGCAGCGGGCGGATCTCCTTGGCGCGATACGGCTTCCGAACAACGCTTTCCTTGCCAATGCGGGGACGGAAGTTACCACGGACATCATATTCCTGCAAAAGCGTGACAGGCTTATAGACATTGAACCGGAATGGGTACACCTTGGGGAAACTGAGAATAGTATCCCCGTCAACAGCTACTTTGTAGAGCATCCCGACATGATGCTCGGCACAATGTCAAATGATAACGGCGTAAGAATGTACGGCAACACAAACAGCACATCCTGCGTACCGTACCCCGATACTGACCTTGCGGAACTGCTTGACGATGCAATTCAGAATATCCATGCTGAAATCACCGACTACGAGCTTGACGAGCTGACCGGGGATGAAGACAAATCCATCCCCGCCGATCCCAATGTGCGCAATTTCAGCTATACAGTGGTTGACAGCAAAATATACTACCGCGAAAACAGCCGCATGATCCCCACGGAGGTATCAGTGACGGGCACCAGCCGCATTAAGGGTATGATTGCAATCCGCAACTGTGCCCGCACCCTGATTGAATACCAGTCCGAGAACTATCCCGACGCGGATATTCAGGCGGAGCAGGCCAAGCTGAACAGGCTGTATGACAGCTTTAGCAAAAAATACGGCCTGATCAACAGCCGAGCCAACAGCATGGTCTTTTCCGGCGACAGCGCCTACCCACTTCTCTGCTCCTTAGAAGTGCTGGACGAGAACGGCAATCTTGCCCGCAAAGCGGATATGTTCACCAAACGCACCATCAAACCGCATATAGCGGTAACGAGCGTGGATACGGCAAGCGAGGCGCTGGCGGTATCCATCTCCGAGAAAGCGCAGGTAGACCTGTCGTTTATGGCACAGCTTACGGGCATGGATGAGGAAACGCTGAAATCCGAACTGCAAGGCGTGATTTTCCTCAACATTGGCGGTGCCAGTGACCAGAGCCAAGCCTATGTTACCGCCGATGAATATCTTTCGGGCAATGTTCGGGAAAAGCTGGTAATGGCACGGGCGGCAAATGCGGCACTCGGTGACGATTCATTAGCAGCCAATATAGCGGCGCTTGAAAAAGTGCAACCAAAGGATTTGAGCGCCGCCGAGATCAGCGTCCGGCTGGGAGCCACATGGCTGCCGCCTGAAATTGTACAGCAGTTTATGTATGAACTGCTATCCACACCTAAGTATAATCAGTACAACATCAAAATCCACTACTCCAACCTGACCGCACAGTGGAACGTGGAGGGTAAAAGCTATGACCGGGGCAACATCAAGGCGAACAGCACCTATGGCACGAATCGTATTAACGCCTACAAAATCATTGAGGAAACCTTAAACCTCCGAGATGTGCGTATTTTCGATAAGGTTGAGGACGCGGAGGGCAATGAGAAGCGTATCCTCAACAAAAAGGAAACCGCCATCGCCCAATCTAAACAGGAGGCTATCAAGGCGCAGTTTGCCGAGTGGATATGGAAAGACCCGGAGCGCCGGGAGCGGCTTGTCCGTATGTACAATGACAAATTCAACTGCATCCGCACCCGCGAGTATGACGGGAGCCATATCAAGTTTGTGGGCATCAATCCCGAAATTGAACTTCGTTCCCATCAGATCAATGCCATCGCCCATGTCCTATACGGCGGGAACACTTTGCTTGCCCATGTTGTTGGCGCGGGCAAGAGTGCGACACGTTTCTAACTGAAAAGGTTAGGCACAGGTCAGCTAACATTAGAACGAATAGGAAATTGCGAAACGATTTTTAACTAGATTGTGGATAACTTTTATTTTTCTCAAAGGGAAAAACAGTGGAATTTGTTGAAAACTTAATCAATAATCAGTCAATCTGTGGATAAAGGTGT
>Ga0153928_1001325_pt1 | contig 11188 bp, 8 predicted proteins | sample TSNJ012MetaG_FD_106656 | JGI IMG/M metagenome (GOLD analysis project Ga0153928, IMG submission 106656) | Attine ant fungus gardens microbial communities from New Jersey, USA - TSNJ012 MetaG | ecosystem: Host-associated > Fungi > Mycelium > Unclassified | place: USA: New Jersey, Wharton State... | reverse complement strand
GGATTATGTGCTTATAGGTTCATTATAAAGCAAAAACGTGAAATTGTTAAGGTATAAAATAGAATTCAGTTCCGCATATTTACAGGGGATCTGGTATTCCGGAATTTAGTTTTTCATTCAAGTTTTTCACAGCACTAAAACCTTCGCCGCCGATAACCTCAAAGCCGCTTTGCATCAGGTTCTGCTCTTCGCTTGTATCTCTCGTCTGTCTTTTTTCTTTGGCACGCTCTGTTTTCATCCTGATATAATTTTCCACGATGACTACGGCAAAGATAAGCCCCACAAGTTCCGTCGCGAGACCCATGAAAAAGTCATGTATGTTAAAATTCGGATTACTAGCGATTCCAACGTTAAAACTGACAGAGAAAACAGTAAAATATACAATTGTTATCGCATAATACCAGATACGCCGCTTATGTTTGGACATTAATACAGCCACCTCCATAAATTAATTTCATTTATTATAGCATATCGCGCGCGTGTGTGCAGTAAAAAAATACTCGGGATCTTGCTCTCCGCTTTTAGCGGCAGAACCTGCTTGACGACCGTCCTTGGGTATTTTTCCTGTTCTTACCCATTACCTCTTTAATTATGCGATTCAGTTCAACTTCTATCCTATTTTTGCGCAGTCAGCTCGGGAGGTGTTTTCTGTAAATACTCCATTGCAAAACCGGAGTCAAATACCCACTCACGCAGACTGTCCTTATGCAAAACGAGCGGCATTCTGTGATGGTATGGCCGCATGGAACTGTTGGCACCTGTTGTCAATATTACATACCGGCCTTTCTCAGGTCCTTTGCCCTCTATATACAAGCCGGCCAAATAGACCATTGAAACGTCAGGCAGCCGGAAAAGAAATTTTTCCTTCTGCCCGGCGTTTTCGCCTTGCCTCCATTCAAAAAAACCGGTTGTCGGTATGACGCACCGCCTGCTCCGCAGCGAGGCGCTGAAAGTACGCTTTTCCGCCGCTGTTTCCGCTCTTGCGTTAATAATGACGCCGCTGCCCTGGTATTTAGGGAATCCCCATGTCATCAGCTCCGCACCGACCTGCCCTTCCTGCGCCACAAATACCGGAGCGGAGTTTGTGGGAAATATCTCACCTGTACTTACCGAGCCCAGCCCATATTTCTTCTCAACTTCCGCTACGATCCGCTGCATTTCCTGATATTCATCGCCTGTAAAAATCATATACCGTCCGCACATGTCTTTTCTCCTATATATATTTCCATTGCATAAGCGTATGCTATATAGATATTATACCAAAAAAGCGTGTGAATAAAATAGATACGAAGGTTTAATTTTACACTGTTGCTAACTCATTCCAGTACGACCTATAAGTTAAAGCTCAACCACGGCGGGTGGCTATATCGCTCTCAATCCTTTCCACTTTCTCCACACCTGTAGGCACACGCCCACCAGCAAGCTGCCCAACCCCAATATAATCCACAGCATCCTATTACTGCCGTCGCCGGTCGCGGGCGTATCCGCCGCCGTTACGGTTACTTTGCGCGTCACGGTATAGCCGCCGTCATCGGTGGTGACGGTGATCGCAGCCGTTCCGGCTTTCACACCCGTAACCTTGCCGTTTGCGTCCACCGTGGCGATAGCGGTATCGCTGCTGCTCCACGTCATACCTTTATTTGTGGCGTTATTGGGTGATACGGCTGCAGTCAACTGCACCGTCTTACCCACCGTAACGCTTGCGGTGGATTTATCCAGCGTTACGCCGGTGACAGATACGGTTGTCGGCGTGCTGTCGCTTACCGTCAGCGCAAGCGTCGGGTTGGTTCCGCCGCTCATCACAAACGTGATGGTGTGCGCCTCGTTGACGAGCGTAGCAAGCCACGTTTTGCTAAACGTATATACGCCTCCACTTACGCTGTATTGATTGTCCGCCGTCAAATCGGTTCCGTCGCAGGTAATTTTAACAAGCGTATAACTGCCCGGCGTCAGTGTTATGGAAACGTCCGCTGGAGCGTATTTGTCAAATGATGTGGTTTTCGGGCTGATGGAAGCGTCGGTGTAGCTTGGCGTGCCTGCCCGCGTCACCGTCACGTCGTAATATAGCGTCGTCGTGCCATCCTCCGCCGTCACCTTAATGTACAGGTGATTGCCGCTGCCCACACTCAAGCTGACGGAGGCCGCGGATGCTGTAAACCCCGGATCCGAATACAGCGCTGCCGCTGCGTTCGCGCCGGTGGGAACAATATCGCTGTCCGCTATGGAAGCCACGCTGTTGCCCACGCTGATAGCTGCCGTTTTGGGCGCGGCGCTTGTCCCTGCCTCGCTTCCGGCGTTTATGGCTTGCCCCGCGACGGAAGCAAGCGAAGCGTCCGCTGTCTGGGAGGAGTCCGTCACGTAGTATACTTTCACGGTGTTGCCGTCGAGGCTGGCAGCACTGGCGGGAAACGCATGGTCGATCATCGCCAGGCTGTACCCTGTCGGTGTCGGTGCTAGGACAACGTCGCTTTGATTTACATCGGAGAGTATCTGCGGCGTGATTGTAGCGTCAAGGGATGCGTCGTGTATCCCGTCGAAGGAATACTCCACGCTGATGCTCGCTGTCTGGGAGGAGTCCGTCACGTAGTATACTTTCACGGTTTTGCCGTCGAGGCTGGCAGCGCCGGCAGGAAGCGTATGGTCGATAATCGCCAGGCTGTACCCTGTCGGTGTCGGTGCTAGGACAACGTCGCTTTGATTTACATCGGAGAGTATCTGTGGCGTGATTGTAGCGTCAAGGGATGCGTCGTGTATCCCGTCGAAGGAATACTCCACGCTGATGCTCGCTGTCTGGGAGGAGTCCGTCACGTAGTATACTTTCACGGTTTTGCCGTCGAGGCCGGCAGCGCCGGCGGGAAGCGTATGGTCGATAATCGCCAGGCTGTACCCTGTCGGTGTCGGTGCTAGGACAACGTCGCTTTGATTTACCATGGAGAGTATCTGCGGCGTGATTGTAGCGTCAAGGGATGCGTCGTGTATCCCGTCGAAGGAATACTCCACGCCGATGCTCGCTGTCTGGGAGGGGGCCGCCGCGTAGGCCGGTTGAGCCGCCATGGGCAGTATCCCCAGCAACAGCAAAAGCGCAATCAGCAATGCCCCCAGCTTTTTGAATGATTTAGTTTTCATTTTGATTCCTCCGTTCTACCCCATATTTCGGGTTAATTAATTTGCCGAGTATTTTCCTGCGCAATCGGCAGGTGTTGGAGTTGTTTCACCATTCACTCGCTTTTCTTTCGTTTTTTACCTCAAACGGCGGCGTTTGCGCCACACCAACACGCACAGGATGCCTAATACCGAAGTCAGCATGATCACAATCCACAGCATCCTATTGCCATTATCGCCGGTCTGCGGCAAGCCGGTCGTGTCCTTTACGGTCACTTCACATGTCGCGGTATAGCCGCCGTCGTCGGTGGTGACGGTTATGGTAGCGGTTCCGGCCTTCACGCCCGTTACCTTGCCGCTATTATCCACCGTGGCGATAGCGGTATCGCTGCTGCTCCATGTCATACCTTTATCCGTGGCATTAGAGGGCGATACCGTCGCGGTCAGCGTGGCATTCTTACCCATGGCCAGTGTGAGCTTCGTTTTATCCAGCTTGATGCCGGTGACGGAAACCACATTGTCCTGGACATTCACGATAAACGAACCGTCCGCGTACCCGTCCGTGAACACCGCGCGCACCGCGTATGTGCCGTTATCAAGCGTGTCGAGGTAAGAAGGGTGCAGCGTGATGATGGTGCTGCCGGCGTTCGTGCTATAATTTGAGCCATGAAGCGTTTGCCCGTTTACTTCCAGCCGTTCGAATTTCGCTGCGTCCGCGTCGATGATTCCCGTCAGGCCACCCGCCTGCCCGGTGTAAGTTCCGAAGGCAGTGGTGAAGTCATAGATATTCTCCTGTACCGTCACGCCGCACACCGCGGTATAGCCGCCGTCCGCCGTCGTCACCGTAATTTTCGCCGTTCCCACAGCTTTTGCCGTCACCACGCCGCTGTTATCCACCGTGGCAACGGAAGGGGTATCGCTCGCCCATGTGACCGCCGGGTTGGTTGCGTTTGCGGGCGCAACCGCCGCTATCAGCGTTTGCGTGGCGTTTACCGTGAGCGCGAGCGTGTTCTTATCCAGCGTCACGCCGGTAACGGGTACAGGCGGGGCGATACTGGTCTCAAAATTCGCCGTAATCGCCGCCGCGTTACCCGGCATGGTGTAGGTGGTGACGGCGTCGGTTGCGTCGGCGAACGTCCCGCCGCCCGTGGCCACCCAGCCGGTGAAGGTATAGCCATTGTTTGCCGTGGCAGATATGCTAACGACCTCGCCCGCCGCGTATTCGCTGTTCGTGCCTTGCGTAATGCTGCCGCCCGTATTCGCCGTAAGGGTAAGAGCATAGCATTCCAGCTCCACCGCGCCGATGTCGCCGCCTGCGCCCTGCGGACGCAGTATCCCGCGCTGGTCGGTGGTGGGCAACCAGCTTGTACCGGCCGGTATCACGTTATGCGCCGGGCCGGTGGGGTCGATCAATATGGTTCCGTCGCTGCCAAGCGTGGGCGTATCCGTGCCGAATATATCGGCGAGGGTATGCCCGCTTGGCTGGCCGATGATGTTGTAGTTATTAGAGTCGATTGGCGATTGTGTGTCGCCACCGTTATAGCCTCCGCCTTGAACATTATCCTCATTGCCGCTTCTCGTATTCCCCGCCACAATGCTGCCGTATATGTTGACCGTATCGCGTGTATACACCCCGCCGCAGCCGTCTGCCGTATTGCCCGTGATTGTGCAGTTCGTCAGTGTGGCTGTGGATGCATACACCCCGCCGCCGGTGCCGCCGATGCCGATGACGATTGTTGCCGTATTGCCTGTGATTGTGCAGTTGGTAAGATTGGCGTTGCCGTACACATACACCCCGCCGCCGCTGCCAGTGTTGTAGCTGTCCCGCACGGTGCAGTTATCCATAGTTAGTGTGCCGTTGCCCACATACACCCCGCCGCCGGGGGCTGTGCCGCGCCCCGTCAGCGTCATGTTTTGAAGCTTTAGGGTGACGTTCGGCGTAGTTGAGTAGAAGTGGCGGAAGTCGTCGTTTACTTTTATCTCCACGCTCGCCGTTGGGCCTTCGATGGTAAGGTTTTGGGTGATGACTAATCGAGAGTCAAGCATGATGACCTGCCCGCCCGTGAACACCGCCGGGTCAAAGGTGATGGTATCGCCCGTCTCGCTGTATTCGACGCACCAGCGCAGGGAGGCTATGCCGTCGTCGGCCGTGTTTCTGACCACCAGGCCGCCGTTGATATCCATTGCGTTCAGCTCCACCGCGCCGATGTCGCCGCCTGCGCCCTGCGGGCGCGATATCCCGCGCTGGTCGGTGGTGGGCAGCCAGCTTGTACCGGCCGGTATCGCGTTATGTGCCGGGCCGGTGGGGTCGATCAATATGGTTCCGTCGCCGCCAAGCGTGGGATTGTCAGTGCCGAATATATCGGCGAGGGTATACCCGCTTGGCTGCCCGATGATGTTGTAGTTGTTACCGTCGGTTGGCGGTGCGTCAAACCAATCCATACCGCCAACTTTAATATTACTCTCATTGCCGCCCGCCGTATTTCCTGCCACAATGCTGCCGTATATATCGGCTATGGCGTTTGCCAACACCCCGCTGCCGCCGCTTGCCGTATTGCCCGTGATTGTGCAGTTCGTCAGATTGGCTATACCGGGTGTATACACCCCGCCGCCGCGTCTATGGCGGCTGCAAGCTCCGTTTCGTCTGTCGCCGGGTTTGACTCCGATTCGCCGGGCAGGTCAACGGGCAGCATCAACGGCTGCATCATGAGCCCCGGTTCATCAGTGGGCGCGGGTGTTGTCTCGTCCGTCGAAGCGAGACTCCCTTCCGTTGGCGTCTCCTCGCCTGTTGGCGCGGGATTCCATTCCGTTGAAGTAGGCGTCTCCTCGCCTGTTGGCGTTGGTGTCGCCTCATCCGTTGGCGTGGGTGAGACTTCGTCCGCCTGCATCACGCTTGTCGTCGGCTCCGGCGTGCTGCCTTCGGCCATCGTCATGCCCAGGCTGGAAAAGCACAATGCCACGATAAGCAGTATGGTTAAGATTTTGTTTTTTCCCTTGTTCATCGGTAAAATTCCCCCTGTTTTCGTATAAATACGGTTTTGTTATATAGCTTTTGCCTTCTGTTCTAAATCACGCTTTTCAACCTCCGCAGCCCTCCAATAAACGCCGAAACCGGCTGGATAATTACTTATCCATCCGGTTTTTGCGGGGTTTTTGCTGCTTTATTCAATTATAACATGCATTGCTCACAACACGCAGGTATGAAAAGGGTTAAATTTTGCATACCCTTATGTCTGTATTTTTTTAAGCCGGTATCCCTTACCCTGTTCGGAATCTATGGCAACAGGCCCGTTATCCCTTAATTTATCGCGGATCGTCCGTATATGCTGTTTAACCGGGCGCGTGTCCACCGCCTCCATGCCCCATACTTTCGCATATAATTCTTTTGAGGTTACGTACCTGTTCCGGTTACGCGCCAGATATTCCAGCACCGAATATTCTTTCGGCGTAAGCAGCAAGTCCTTCCCGTTTAGAAAAGCGGCGTTGGCAATACAGTCCAGCCGCAGCGGGCCGATGTGGATTTTCTCACCCGCCGCCCTGTAACTCTCCAGAAGGGAATCCACCTTCATCAATAATTGTTCCATTGGAAAAGGCTTTATGATGTAGTCAACGCCGCCCGCGCCGTAGCCCTCCGCAATGTCCCAGCTCTCTTTCATCACGGTAAGGAACAGCGCCGGCACGCTTCCATATCCGGAGCGGTACTCCCGGTAAAAATCCGTTCCCTTTCCGTCCGGCAGCATCACGTCAAGCACCATCAGCGCGGGCGTTTCCTCCCGCGCCGCCGCCCACGCTTCCCCAATGTCGGAGCAGGCCAGCACCCGGTAGCCGTTCATTTCAAGGATACCCCTGTTGGCTTTCATAAGGACAGGGTCGTCTTCCAGCAGTAAAATGGTTTCTTTATTCACAGGGCCTCCTCCTTCGCAAACGGTATGGTGAACCACACTTCGGTTCCCTTTCCCCCGGCGCTGGTAATGTTTATCCTGCCGCCGTGGGTTTCCACAATCTCTTTGCAGATCGCGAGACCGAGGCCGCTGCTTTTGTCCCCGCTTACGCCGCGGAGAAATACCCTCGGCAATAGTTCCTTCGGTATGCCGCCGCCGTGGTCGGTAACGCGAATTTCCGCCATGCCGTCATTTGCCTTCGCCGTGAGCAGGATCGCATTGCCCTCGCTGTGGCGGTTGGCGTTTCCAATCAGGTTTAGAAGCACCCGCAGCAGCATATCCGAAATACCACTGAGAGGGGGCAGCGCTTTATCCGTTTCTATCGTCAGGCGGTTGCCGCGCGCCTTCAAAAGCGGGTCCGCCGCCTTCGCGGCCTGGTGAAGCAGTGGGACGATGGGAACTGCCGCGAAGTCCAGCTTGTCTTGCTGTTCCATCGACTGCTCCAAAAGCCTGTCAACATATTCGGCCAGCCAAAGGGAGCGGTCTGTAATATCTCCCAGGCCGCTGTCCGCTTCCTCGTCAAACCCGCCGCTGCGTAGTTTGGCCCGTACGTATTGAGCCATGCTGTTTATACCGGCCAGCGGCGTTTTTAGCTCATGGGTGATGTTGGACAGGAAAACAGCTCTGACGCGGTTCAGGCGTTTCAGCGTCCTGTTGGTTTCCTCCATCTCGCGTTCGCTCCGGCGCGCCTTGTCAAGCTCCCGCTCGGTGCGGGCAAAGCCCAAAACCAATGCCAGAATATTGATGAAAAGGAATGCCATCATACCCATCTGCGGGTAATCCAGCCCCCATAAGTAGGTGTTGTACCTATGCGCGCGAATCCCCAGCGCCGCTAAGAGCAGATAGATAAGAAAACCCGCGAGCAGGAGCAGCTGTTCCGCCGGGGGCAGGGCAGCAGCCCTCTTTTTATGCAGGACGCTTATTAAAACCGTCGCCAGCAGATAGGCGCTGAACAGGACATAGACCCATGTGAATACGGCGGCGTGTCGGGTAAATGTAAGCGGCGGTGTCAGGCAGACAAAGGCCGCGTTAAGTACACAGAAAATAGTATAGCCCCGCATCGCCCATCTGTTTGCCGCGCCGGGGAACAGGGCGCTTAGATACTGCGCGGAGAAAAACGCCATGCCACAGGTCGTAAGGTATTCCAGCCGGATGGCAAAGTACCAATCCAGATTCGGCAGCAAGAGCATGATTGCCTTGTCTCCGGTGAGCAGGCCGCGCAGGGCGATACAGCCGCAGACCAATGAGAACCACAAAAAGTAGCGGCTTTTCCCAAAGAACAGGAACATGCCGAAGAAGAACAGCATGGCGGTTAAGAGGGCGAAGGTAACGGCAGCGATGCGGAATACTTCAAGCTGCCCGGCGCGGGCTACGTTCCCAGCAAGACCAAGCTCCAGCGGGTACAACCCCCCGCCGTCCGCGTGTACGAACGCGGAGTAATGGATGACGATCTCGGTGCTATCGCTTTGCGCGGCAAAGGCTTCTATGTATCGCATGGATTTAGGGGTAACGGCTTCGGAGCTCGTGCCCGGCCTGCCGATGGAAGTGTACTCCTTTCCGTCTATGAACAGCCGCTGGGCGTAGGACACGCTCCGGCCCGCAAGGGCGTATACCTCGCCGGGCGGGAGCCGCAGTTCAAGGCGCAATGTACCATAGTCGCCCAGCACCTCGCCGGGGCTATTGTAACGGACGCCCGCTTGTGCGACCCCGCCCGCCGCGAAATCCTCCGGCAGATAAAAAGTGCCGGGGTACATGAGGAAGGACTCCTCCGCGATGGTGACGTTATGTCCGTTGAAGTCTGCGCCCGTAAGGTCAAGTATACCACCCTCCGGGGCGAGGACGACGGGTGTTTCCGTGTTACACAAAGCGGAGAACGCCATGAACACCAGCGTCACCGCCAGCAGATAGGCGCTCAGGCGTAAAGCCGTCGCGCTCTTTTTTATCTTATCCTCTTCCATGTCTCCCTGTCCTTCTGTTCGCTAAAAATCTGCCGCGCCGTTGCTTCAATCATCATTTAGGAATCGGGTTTTACGATCGTCGGCGGGTTTGGGGGCGTCCTTTGGGATTAGCCAATCCCGGCCGGGTCGGATGACGCCGTTTATGCGGTTTGTCTCGCAGAGCTTTTGCACACGGCATTCCGATATGCCCCTTTTAACCCCAACATCATTATATACATCTAGCCGAATATATGCAAGTTTATCAAAGTGATGCTTTCTGAAAATATGCTATACTAACTATTGGCGTATGTATTGTATCCATTTAAATATAATGATGTGGGGGTCACTCCATATATGGGTGACAGCTTGTCACCTCCGGAAAAGGGAGAATTGAATTGAAAAAAAGAATTAAAAGAATTATCATATCGATCTTATCGGTTATCGTTTTATTGGCAGGAGCTTTTTTCATATATGTTTCGGATTACTATAAAGCGGATGATTTTGCCCTTCAAACCATGAAAAGTGCCGAAATCAAAACGGAGGGCAATCTGACTATATTATCACCAACTTTCCCTTCGGAAAAAGGCATTATTTTTTATCCCGGAGCCAAAGTTGAGGAAACAGCATATCTGCCTTTGCTCGAAAAACTGCGCCAAAATGGAATTACTTGCGTACTTGTAAAAATGCCGTTTCATCTTGCGTTTTTTAACTCGGATGCTGCTGACGATATTTTTCAAAAATTGCCTGAAATCAAACAGTGGTACATCGCCGGTCACTCCTTAGGCGGTGCCATGGCAAGCAGCTACGCATCAAAGCATCCGGATAAATTAAATGGGGTGATTTTATTGGGCGCTTATATTTACGGCGATATTCCCATAGAAAAAACAGTCACGATATATGGCTCAGAAGACACCGTTCTTGATCAATCGAAGATTGATTATACTGAAAATGTATTTGTGATTGAGGGCGGAAATCATGCGCAGTTCGGAAATTACGGCAAGCAAAAAGGTGATGGAAATGCCGCCATCACTACCGATGAACAGCAAGAAAAAGCCGTGGAAACCATAATAAATTTTATAAACCAATAAGCAAATAAACCAATCGGCCTCCACATATAATAAATGTGGAGGTGTATTTATTATGAAAAAAATTGATTGGATTCAGCTTCTTACAATTATCCTTATTTCCGAGCTTGTTGGCGTGCTCGGCAGCTTGTTATCCGGCAACCCCGGCGTAATCTACACATCGTTTGTCAAGCCGCCGCTGTCGCCACCGGGATGGCTTTTCGGCGTCATTTGGCCTGTACTTTATCTTCTGATGAGTATTGCAGCATATATCATTTACCAAACACCGCAAACACTTGAACGCAAAGAAGCAACTACTATTTATTGGATACAGCTGTTTGTCAATTTCCTCTGGCCGATTGTATTCTTCCGTTTTGAGTGGTATTGGATCGCCGTGGGAATTATTATCTTATTAGATGTTTTGGTATCAATTACAACACTGCGGTTTTATAAAATCAATAAAGCGGCTGGATATCTGATGATTCCTTATCTGCTTTGGATTCTCTTTGCCACCTATTTAAATATTGGAATTGCAGTATTGAACTAACAAGAAAAGTGAAGAATAACTTTATTTTTTGAGGATTCTCTTTAAGTAGGAGACATCTAACAAATTCACTGTTTCAAATTTCCCTTTATAAAACACACTCCAGTTATTAAAAACACAAGGCAATTCCTTTGCTTTTTTCAGCGTATCCACATGAATGAAAGATACCGGAACGTCATTCGCATCACAATACTGCTTTACCATTTCAACATTTCGACAAACAAAGGGGCATTGCATATCATAATAAATTGTAAGTTCCTGGCTTTCAATTTCTTGGCTTTTGACATTTTGCGCGAACTTTGGCATTGCTCCGTCAAAAGAAAGTGCAAGCAATTCATATCCATTAACGGTAGTATCCACCACCTCAAAGCCAAACTTCTTCGCAAACGATTGATCAGAAAGCCAGGATTTTTGTTTTTTTGCTCCGAGCATGCAAACGCCAGACTTACCCTTTTCTTTTGCATCAGCCAAACAATATTCGTAAATGGTAAACCACATGTCCGGTGATTAAAAATCGCTGCCCGTTAGGGCAGCGGTTAAGTCACTTTTTCAGTTTTCTGCAGCTTTCTGGCAGCTTATCCGACCATGGGACCAAGTTGC
>Ga0153928_1001324_pt1 | contig 11189 bp, 11 predicted proteins | sample TSNJ012MetaG_FD_106656 | JGI IMG/M metagenome (GOLD analysis project Ga0153928, IMG submission 106656) | Attine ant fungus gardens microbial communities from New Jersey, USA - TSNJ012 MetaG | ecosystem: Host-associated > Fungi > Mycelium > Unclassified | place: USA: New Jersey, Wharton State... | reverse complement strand
CTAAAGTGATCAAATCTTGCGGTAGGATTCTCATCGTCCTGCATCAAGCATATGCGACTCCGGGGCGGCTCGGACGGCTCTTGCGTGCGCAAGGATATGACCTCGATTGCCGGCGTCCCTGTTTCGACGATCCGCTGCCCGCAACGCTACGGGGCTACGCTGGCGCCATCGTTTTCGGCGGCCCGATGAGCGTCAATGACGAAGACGCCTGGTTGCGCCGCGAAATAGACTGGATCGAGATCCCGCTTAAGGAAGACACGCCTTTCCTCGGCATTTGTCTCGGCGCGCAGATGCTGGCGCGCCATCTCGGTCGACGCGTCCGCCCGCATCCGCACGGGCGCGTCGAAGTGGGCTACTACCCGATCCAACCGACCGAACAGGGGCATCGCATCTGCGACTGCCGGTTCCCCGATCACGTCTACCAATGGCACCGGGAAGGTTTCGATCTACCGTGGGGGGCGACCTTACTCGCCAGGGGCCAGGATTTCGAGGCACAGGCCTTCCGCTATCGCGACAAGGCCTATGGCTTCCAGTTCCATCCGGAAGTGACTTTCCCGACGTTGTGCCGCTGGACCCTCCTCACCCGCGAGCGCATGGCCGAACCAGGTGCCCGCCCCCGTCATCGGCATATCGAAGGTTGGTTCCGCCACGACGGCGCCGTGGCGCGCTGGTCCGGCGCTTTTCTGCGTCGCTGGCTCGCCTTCGGCCGGCCTGGCGCGCTCCCCGGCCGGATGGACTCATTGCATCGGCAAGAAACCGCGCGGGATCAATCAGGTGAAGCAGATTAGAAGCAACGATCGGTTAGCTTTGTCAAAATCATGCTTGGACTCTTTAAGAAATTTCGAGCACAGCACCCGCGATGCTCGTCGAGCCTGAGGACGAGACGGACTGACGGCGCAGAACATTCCGCCGTTTCCGGCCGCGACAATGCTGGTGATGGACGCGACTAAGCGGCGGCGGCTCGGGCTCCGCGTGTGACAACCTCGTTTCCGTCGGCGAGCCTTACGCTCCTAATAGAGGCCCGGAATAAGCCGTGACGTCCGGGCCCGGTAAGCATCGTACTCCGCGCCGAACTGCGCGCGCAGCAGCCTCTCTTCCGCGCGGATGCGCGCGACGAGCGGCGGCAGCATGGGCGCCGTGAGCAGCACGCCGACCCCCGCGCGAAAGGCGAGCGCCCACCCCAGCGAGTTGACGAGCAATCCCAAATAGCTCGGGTGGCAGATGACGCCATAGACGCCGCGGGTGACCAGCGTGTGGCCGGGCTGGATGGCGACCAGCCCGCTGAACCGGTTTCCGAGCACGACGACGGGCCAGAGCCGCAGCACGCCGGATACTTCCCGTCGATTTCATCCGCAAAAAAGGTCGATTTCGAGAAAAGAAATCCCTGCCTGGGTCAGGAAACTGATGACGGCAGAACGTACTTCCGAAATTTCGTTCATCATTTCTCAATTTCCTTCCGTCTTTTTTACGGTTTCAGCTCCATTTTCAATTTCCTTTTTGTCAGAATAAGCGCCTCAATCCCATGGCCAGCATTCCGCATTTCCATCGGGATAGACCCGCCAGAAGAAACCCGGCGAGCACCGGCCGGCGTAGACGACAACACCTGGCATAAAGGACGGCCAGCACTCGCCATTGCCATCGGGGTAGACCCGCCAAAAGAAGCCAGGCAAACAGCGCGACGGTGGCGTTGGATTGGGCGCATAAAAGACGACACCGCCCGGCGAACTACCAGGGGGCCGGTAAGCGTATGCCGGAGGAGGTAGCGGCGGGGGATAGGCATAGGCGGGCGGCGGTGGTGGATAATCAAAGTCCGCACTCCATGCAGCGTAGGCGTTCGCGATAAGGAGCGCGATTACACCGATTATGTGAGCTGAAAAACGCATGTCAGTCCCCATGCAATTTGTAGTAGGCTTTCGCGTCCTCTTCGATGCATTGACTTGATTTTCATAGAACGGAAAAATTTCAGCACATTTGGTTTTGATTTCCTCCGCAGTGTCCGGCGGAAGCCCGAAGTTGTCTTTCTGCAATCTATGATATGCTTTTTTCGTATCCTCTTCGATGCATGTGACTTGGGTTTCATAGAATGGAAAAATTTTAGCGCATTTGGTTTTGACTTCCTCAGCAATGTCAGATGGCAGACCGAAGTTTTTTGGTTGCTTCGCGAACGCGGGCAAGGAGGTCACGGCGAGTGCGAATATGATTGCAATATTGGTTCCATTTTAAGTTTCCAAAATCGCGGGGCAAGTCGTCACCTCGCTCTTGCCAAGGGAAATAACTCCGTGGCCCCGTTGGTTTCAGCTCCGGCGCCTCGGCCTTCACCCCGTCCGGCGCCTCGACCGGTTTCAGCTGCGTCCGGCGACGGCGCTCTCGGCTCGCTCGAAGTCCGCCGCGCTTCATCGCCGCGTCCGGCCGTTACGGAAGCCCCTCGGCCGCGTCCCGCGCCTGCCGCCATGGCGGCGCCACCCCCCCCGGCAGCCCGCGATTGCCCCCGCGAACCCGGCAGCCCGCGATTGCCCCGCGATTGCAAACAAGTACAAAACCCGTGGTAGCCCTCCCTGTGGGTGCTTCCCCCCCAAAAAGTTTTTGGTGAATTTTGGTACGATCCAAACCGCCAGGAACGAGCCCCGGCTTGTGGGTTTGCGCGCGTCCGGGCATGACCCTCGGCAAAAATGGAGCATCGTATGCCCCGCGCGATCCTACTCGTTCTCGATAGGGTTGGCTGCGGCGGCACGGAAAACGCTTCCTGCAATGGCGATGCGGGCGGCTTTCCTCGAACCAAAATGATCGATAGGGATTCTATCATGCCACATCGCGATGTTGAGGCTTCTTCACAACGCACGCGCCTGATCATACTTGCGACGGGCGGGACCATCGCCATGACCAAGGAAACCGCGCAGGGCGGGGCGGCAATGACTCTTGGTGCCGCAAATCTTATTGCCGCCGTTCCGCGTCTCGCGGACTTTGCCGAAGTCGAAGCACTTGATGTGCTGGCAAAACCCAGCGCGGATTTCACGCTCGCCGACATCGCCGCGATAGCGGACGCCGCCACGGCCGCGGCCAAGACAGGCGCTGGCATAGTGATTACCCATGGCACGGACACGCTCGAAGAGAGCGCCTTCGCCCTTTCCTTGCTTGTGCAAGTCGAAACGCCCATTGTCCTCACGGCGGCCATGCGTAGGCCCGATCAACCCAGCGCCGACGGACCGGCCAATCTTCTCGCCGCGTCCCGGGTGGCGATCTCACCGGCCGCGCGTGGCAAAGGCATCCTTGTGGTGGCCGACGAGGAAATTCATGCCGGTCCTCTTGTCCGCAAGGCGCATAGTTTCCGGCCGCACGCTTTTTCCTCACTCCCTTTCGGCCCACTCGGCTATGTCGCGGAAGAGCGCGTCCGCTTCGCTCTCGCGCTCGCGCGCCGTCCGCCGAGATTGACCTATGGAGGAGGAGCGCCCGTCGTGCCGATCCTTGAAGCAGGGCCCGGTCTCGAAGCCCAAGCGGTTGAAGCCTTGGCGGCTGGAGCAATCGATGGGCTTGTGGTCAGCCTTCCCGGGGCCGGCCACGCCGCCGCTGGCGCCGTTCCCGCTCTTGCGGGACTAGCTGAACGAATTCCGGTTGTTTTCGCCAGCCGCACGGGGGCGGGCGAAACGCTGCGCGGATCATATGACTACCCGGGAGGGGAGATCGATCTCATCGGACGCGGGCTCATCCCCGCCAATGCGCTGGATGCCCGCAAGGCGCGGATCGCCCTGCAACTGCTGCTATCCAATCGAGCAGATCTGGCCCAGGTCCGCACCGTCTTCGATCGTTTTTGAGACGCCGGAGCGCGGGCGAAAAACTCGACCTTTTGTCAAGATTCATCCTTTTGCGCCCGTTTCAATCTATGTGGCGGGAGACTGCGGCATCCGGGGCGGTCATCACGTCGACCCCGCGCGGGCGCGCAATATTTTCGCGTGCGTGCTTAAGCGAAAGCAAAAACAACGGTTACAATTGTTGCGCGCCCATTCGCATGTTTTCCCCGCGGCCCGGCCGCGAAACGCCAAGTCAATGATGCGGTTGGCGTCTTTCCGGCACACGGACAATTGTTAATGGGATTTGCCGACAATCCATTTGTTGGACAACCGCTTACCTTTCTGGCTTCAGTTTTCTTTTATACATGGCGTATCAACTGGACCGCGTGTCCGTCGTGCGAAAGAGCAAGACAATGCGTTTCAAGGCTTCATCCGTTACCAATTCTCCCGCCCGCTCGATCGGCGCTCGAGCGATCAACTGGCTCGGCTTGATCGCCACCATGATGATCTGTTGGTATTCTCCTCCTTTGCGGGCGATGGAGGAGACCCTGGTCGTCACGATCGATCAGGCCCGCGTCGTCAATGTCCCCGCCGGGACCGAGGCGCTCATTGTCGGCAATGCCGCGATCGCCGATTTGACCTTGCTCAAGCAAGGCGCCACGATGATCATCACCGGCAAGGGCTTTGGCGAAACGAATTTCATCGCCCTCGATGCCGCCGGAAAGGCCCTGGCGCAATCGCTGATCCGCGTTGTCGGCGGCCGGAATGCGTTGCTCGTGCAGCGCGGGTTGGGTCGCCAATCTTACGCCTGCGCGCCGCAATGTCTGCCTACCGTGAAGCTCGGGGTCGATGCCAAATATTTCGTCGAGGTCGCCGGGCAGGTAAAGGACCACAACGCGCAAGCGACCGGCTTGCAATAGGGTTGTGCGAACGATCCTCGCGCGTGACGATCTTTTTCTGGCTGCCTTCCCGTCAAGCCGCCGTTCCGGTTGCTTGCGAGCCTTCCTCTCAAGTACACTTCGCCCGCGACGTGTTCGATCCCGAGTGTCGACCACAATCGCACCAAAGCCAGATTCAATTGTTTGTCACGGATTTCTAGATACATGCTGGTCTTGCTCACGCGCGCTCTCGACGAATCGAATCGAACGGCAGCACGACTCGCGTGCGAGGGGCATGCCGCGGTGCTGTCTCCCGTTCTCGACATGGTGCCGACAGGAGCAATATGGCCCGCGGGCGTTATCGATGGCGTCATCGCGACGAGCGCACGCGCCTTCGAATTATTATCCGCGGCGCCGGATTGGCCTCTGCCCGAGGCGCGCCGCCTCTTGCCTTTGCTCTTGGTCGGCGAGCGGACGCGGCAAGCCGCACGCGAGCGGGGTTTTGACGGCCCGCCGCTGATTGGCCCAGACGCCAAGACCCTCGCGCGGGAAATCGCCGCACGGTTCGCTACCCCCTGCCGCTTCGTATATCTCGCCGGACGCGACCGCAAACCGGACCTCGAGGACAGCCTCGCCGAAATAGGTCATGCCATCGAGCCGATGGAAGTCTATGCGGCGCAGCCCGCCGAATCCTTGACCGAGGCGGCCTTGGCCCTCGCCCGCACCGGCGAAATCGGCGTGGTTTTGCACTATTCGCGGCGCAGCACGGATGTCTTTCTCGGCCTCGCCCGCAGCGCGGGTCTGGAGTCGTCCCGGATAAACCACGTCTGCATCTCGCGCGATGCCGCGGCGCCGCTTTTGGCTGCCGGTATCCATGAAGTGCTCATCGCCAAAACTCCGGACGAGCAGGCGATGTTTGCCATCGTCAATGCCTTGGCTGCGTTGCCAAAAACGCCACTGGGGCAAGACGTGAGATAAGGTTTGATGAGCGAGGGGTTGATTAGACCATCGCTTCGACCCATCATTCCTGCATGGTCCTGAAGCATGGCATTCGTGCCGCCCTTCTCGCGGTGGCGCTTCCGGCATTCGCCGTTCCAGCGGTCGCGGCGGATAACATCAACGTCAAGGTAGGCTTCATTCGCGCGCCACACTTGCGAGAGACGCTCTCGATTCTCGATATTCCAGCCGCCAACGATGGCATCGCCGGTGCCGGGCTCGCCGCTGAAGACAATAATACAACCGGGCGTTTCCTCGGTCAGACCTTTGCGATCGAGGACGTCCCCCTGCGGCCGGGCGACGACCCGGCCGCCGCGCTGAGCGGCCTTATCGCGCGAGGCGTGTCCTTTGTGCTCGTCGATCTTCCAGCGACGGCACTTCTCGCGCTCGCCGACGCGGCCAGGGACAAGGGGGTCCTCATTTTCAACACCGACGCGCCGGAGGATTCGCTGCGGGAAGAAAATTGCCGCGCCAATGTCTTTCACATTGCGCCTTCTTATTCCATGCTTGCCGATGGCCTCGCCCAATATCTTGTCTGGAAGCAATGGAAACGCTGGTTCCTGATCAAGGGCACTCATCCAGAAGACGAACTGTACGCCGAGGCGTTGGCCCGCGCGGCGAAAAAATTCGGCGCAAAAATCGTCGAGGAGCGGACTTATGAGGATACCGGCGGCGGCCGCCGCTCGGATTCCGGAAGCGTGCAGACGCAAAGGCTTATTCCGGTGGCGACCCAAAGCGCCCCGGCCTATGATGTCCTCGTCGCCGCCGACGAAAGCGAGGTCTTTGCAAGCTATCTTCCCTTCCGCACCTGGGATCCGCGTCCGGTCGCGGGCTCGGCCGGGCTCAGGCCGATGAGCTGGGACGGAAGCCATGAGCAATGGGGCGCAATTCAATTGCAAAACCGTTTCAGGAAACTCGCCTCGCGGCGTATGAACGCGCGCGACAACAACGCTTGGGTGGCGATGCGCATGATTGGCGAGGCGGTGTCGCGTACCGGCTCGAACGATCCCGAGATCATTCGCGGCTATCTGACCGGACCGGATTTCGCCATTGCCGCCTTCAAGGGCCAAAAACAGACCCTGCGCCACTGGAACCAGCAGTTGCGCCAGCCTATTCTGCTCGGCGATGGCCGGATGATCGTTTCGGTCTCGCCGCAGGAAGGTTTTCTGCATCAAACATCGGAACTCGATACGCTAGGTTTTGACGAACCGGAAACGAAATGCACATTGCAATAAGCCTTCGCGAGAGATCGAAGGTCAACCCTCTTGCTGGCTCTGTCTTCGCGCTCAACGCACTCGCCTTCGTCATGGCCTCTCCGGCCGGGGCGTTCACCGCCTACGTCTCGAATGAAAAAGGCAATTCCATCACCATTATCGACACCGGCGAAATGGAGGTCACAAAGACCGTGCCGGTCGGCCATCGTCCACGCGGGATCGCCTTGAGTCAGGACGGCAGCCAACTCTTCATCTGCGCCGGCGACGACGATTTGATCCAAATTCTAGACACCAAGAAACTCTCGATCGCAGGCACGTTGCCATCGGGTCCCGACCCCGAGCTTTTGATCCTGAGCCCCGACGGCAAGCTGCTTTATATATCGAACGAGAACGACAATCTGGTGACCGCGATCGACATCGCGACACGCAAGGTCGTCGCGGAAATTCCGGTCGGCGTCGAACCGGAAGGAATGGGGCTTAGCCCCGACGGCAAGGTGCTCGTCAATACGTCGGAAACGACGAACATGGCGCATCTGATCGACACGCAAACGCGCAAGATTTTCGCCAATGTCCTCGTCGATGCCAGGCCGCGCGCCGCCCAATATACCCCGGACGGTACGGAATTGTGGGTCTCTTCCGAAGTCGGCGGCACCGTCAGCGTGATCGACGCCGCCAATCCCAAGGTCAAACAGAAGATCGTCTTCGCGATCCCCGGCCTCTCGAAGGAAGCGATTCAGCCGGTCGGGATGAGGTTCACCCAGGAGGGCAAGAAGGCGTTCGTGGCGCTTGGTCCGGCGAATCGCGTCGCCGTCGTCGACGCCGCGACCAAAAAGGTCGAGAAATATCTCCTCGTCGGCCAGCGCGTCTGGCAATTGGCGTTGACCCCTGACGGCAAATATCTTTACACGACGAACGGAGTTTCGAACGACGTCTCGGTCATCGACGTGGCCAGCCTCAAGGTGATTAAGTCGATCGCGGTCGGTTCGTTTCCCTGGGGCGTGGCGATTGCGCGCCAATGAGTTCTTCCACGCCGGACGAGGAAGCCGCAGGCAATCGCGGCGCGAGCCCGCCCGCGGCGCTGGAGGTCGCTGCCGCGAGCCATAGCTACGGCAAGCGCAAGGCTCTGGAGAATGTCGGCTTCAGCGTCGCCCAGGGCAGTTTCAGCGTCCTTCTCGGCCTCAACGGCGCCGGCAAAAGCACGCTATTTTGCTTGATAACCCGCCTGTTCGCGACCAGAGGCACGGTTCGAATTTTCGGCTTCGATGTGAACCGCGCCCCTGGCGAAGCGCTGCGCAGGCTCGGTGTCGTGTTCCAAGCGCGGACGCTCGATCTCGATCTGACGGTCATGCAAAACCTTTGCTATCATGCGGCGCTGCACGGGATTTCCGGGCAAGACATTAAGTTGCGCGCGAGTTTTGTTTTGGACCAGGTCAAAATGGCGGATCGCGCGCGCGATAAAGTGCGCGACCTTTCCGGCGGCCAAATGCGCCGGGTGGAAATCGCCCGCGCGCTGCTGCATCGCCCGCGCATGCTGCTGCTTGACGAGCCGACAGCCGGACTCGATATCAAGGCTCGCGCGGATATCCTCAAGCATGTGCGGGGCCTTGTCGCGCGCGAGGGCATTGGCGTGCTTTGGGCAACGCATATGATCGACGAGATCGAGCCCGGCGACGATGTCGTAGTCCTGCATGAGGGCAAGATTCTCGATCACGGCAATGCCTCCGAAATCGCCGCCCGAGCGGGCGCAGCCGGCATCGGCCCCGCGTTCAACGCATTGACCAGCGCCGCACGTTTCGAGGGGGAGCCAAGATGAGTGGAGCGTCCGCCTCGTCCCCTCCCGCCGCCCAGGGTCTCGGCCTCGCCCAATATGCGATTTGCCTGAAAGGCATCGTCTGGCGCGAGGCTTTGCGGTATTGGCACCAGCGGGAACGCTTTGTCTCGGCGCTGGTGCGCCCGCTCGTGTGGTTATTCATCTTCGCGGCGGGTTTTCGTTCCGTGCTGGGCGTATCGATCATTCCGCCCTATGACACCTATGTGCTCTACGAGGTCTATATCACACCGGGTCTCATCGCGATGATCGAGCTTTTCAGCGGCATGCAATCCTCGCTCTCCATGGTCTACGACCGCGAGATGGGAAACATGCGCACGCTGCTCGTGAGCCCGTTCCCGCGCTGGTTTCTTTTGACTTCCAAGCTCGTCGCCGGCACCGCCGTGTCGCTTGCCCAAGTCTATGCGTTTCTTCTCGTCGCTTATTTCTGGGAGATCGAGCCACCGTCGCCTTGGGGCTATCTGACCGTGCTTCCGGCACTCGTTCTTGCCGGCCTCATGCTGGGCGCGCTCGGCATGCTCTTGTCGTCGCTAATCAAGCAATTGGAAAATTTCGCGGGGGTCATGAATTTCGTCATTTTCCCGATGTTTTTCGCGTCCTCGGCGCTCTATCCCGTGTGGCGGGTGAAGGAAGGCAGCCCGTGGCTCGCCACTATATGCGAACTCAATCCGTTCACCCATGCGGTCGAGCTGATCCGCTTCGCTTTCTACGAAAAGATAAATTTCCTCGCCTTGGCAGTGGTACTCGGGACGACAATCGTCTTTCTCGGCGCGGCGATCATCGCCTACGACCCCTCGCGCGGGATGCTTCCGCGGCGCGAGGGACCGTAGGTTGACGGACCTTATTTCTTCTTACCGTCGGCGCCGAACTGAGCGAGATAGGCGACAAGATCATCCCGGTCGCCCTCTTTCGGGAGCCCGGCAAAAATCATCTTCGTGCCGGGGATCTTGGCTTTCGGATTGGCGAGATACTCCTTGAGAGTCGCCTCGTCCCAGATGATTCCGGACTCTTTGTTCGCATCGGAATAATTATAATTCGGCACGGAGCCTGTCTTGCGCCCAATCAGGCCATTCAACTCCGGCCCAACGAAGTTCTTGGCGCCTTCGCCGATCTGGTGGCACACCTTGCACTTTTGTGCGAAGATTTTTTCGCCCGCGGCGGCATCACCCGCCAATGCCCCGGCGGCGGAACCGGCCCAAGCGGCCGTGGCGACAAGGCAGACATATCTACGCTTCATATCCGGTTTCCTTCACCTTGAGTGCGAGGGGCATTCGATAGGGGTCTCGTCCGGGGCTCGCGACCATGGCCACCGGACGTTCCCTATTAGGCTCGCGCCACAAAACATGTATCCTGAAACGATGGCAAATGACAACCCGGACTTGGCAGGAAGCCTCTCGCCGCGCCATGGGGCTGGGCCTGCCGATCACTGGCGCGCCCTCCCTCGCTACCTTGGCCGGGCGGCACTTTACCTCATGCTGGCGGTCCTTTTCAATTGTGAAGCCGAAGCCGCCGACAAGCTCCGTCTCGCGCTGCAAAAAACTGGAACATTCGCCTGGGAACTTGCAATCGTCAGTGAGCGCGGGCTGGACAGAAAAGCCGGTCTCGACATAGAGGTTACCGAGCTCGCCTCGCCCGAAGCCGCGAAGATCGCTTTGATGGGTGGGGCGGCCGACATGATCCTCGGCGATTGGCTATGGGTCGCGCGGCAAAGAACTCTAGGCCGCCGGCTTGTCTTCGCGCCCTATACGACCGCGCTCGGAGCGGTCATGGTTCCGGCGGCCTCGCCCATCGAGGATCTCGCCGGCTTGAAGGGCAAAAAAATCGCGGTCGCGGGCGGTCCCCTGGACAAGAGCTGGCTATTGCTCCAGGCGCTCGCGCGCGAGTCGGATCTGGACATCGCGTCGCAGGCGAACATTATTTATGGCGCGCCGACTCTGCTCTATCAGAAGATCGCGAATGGCGAGGCCGATGCCACCTTAAACTATTGGAATTTCTGCGTGGCGCTCGAATCGCGCGGGTTCCGGCGGCTCATCGGGGTGGACGAGGTGGAACGCCGCCTCGGCGCCAAGGGACCGGTCGCCATGGTCGGCTATGTCTTCGGCGAAGACTTCGCGCGGACCCATGCGGACGCACTCTCGCGGTTTTTCAAGATCGCGGCCGAGGCCAAGGACATTCTCGCTCATTCCGGCGCGGATTGGGAGAAGATCGCGCAGCAGATCGGGATCGCCAGGGAAGCAGAACTCGCCCTGTACCGGCAAACCTATATAGATGGCATCCCGCGCCGCCCGGTCGCCGAGGAAGCGGCCGACGCGCGCGCGCTTTATCGCATCCTAGCAAAAATCGGAGGTCCGGACCTTGCCGGCAACGCAACGGAACTCGACGAGGGAACGTTCTACCAAACCAGGGATATGGTGCCCCAGGAGCACTAATGGCCTGCTTTTCAGACTGGCGCCGCTGTTCTTGCTGGTTCTCGTGTGGCAAGTGGGTT
>Ga0153928_1001323_pt1 | contig 11192 bp, 10 predicted proteins | sample TSNJ012MetaG_FD_106656 | JGI IMG/M metagenome (GOLD analysis project Ga0153928, IMG submission 106656) | Attine ant fungus gardens microbial communities from New Jersey, USA - TSNJ012 MetaG | ecosystem: Host-associated > Fungi > Mycelium > Unclassified | place: USA: New Jersey, Wharton State... | reverse complement strand
TGATAAGAATAGCTTCCCAACTCCGACATCAGCTTACTGTAATCCCGGCCGCCTGCCGAAGGCGGGCTGACCAGACCGGCGTTGATCATGGCATAGACATTACAGCATTTTGCCAGAGTCTGGTGGAACAGCTCCGGAAAAGTAGCATTGGATGCCAGTCGGCGGTCCCAGGGATTGCACCAGGTATGATGGTCCAGGTTCAGCACCTCCCGGGGATTTGTTACCTCGTCGGAGATGATCTTGTGGGAGGCGACAGGATTCTTTAGAAAGATGTTCTCCACAAATGCCACTCCGTTTTTCTTTCGCCCCGACGGATCAGCCAGGGTCCGGCACCCGAAGCGCAGGGCCATAATGGAACGGTAAACCATCCGGGGAGTCACCTGAAAGTTATTTCGATAAGAAATCGGATAGTAGGTTTCATTAATACACCTGGACAGGAAATGGGAGATGAACTGCATCTCCATTCCGTTGAGACAGATGGTAGCCGCCTGGTTGAACTGGGACGGTTTTTTATCTTTATACTTCATCAGCAGCAAGGTATCAATGTCATTCTCCAACGCTGCATGGAGACCGTGGGCATAGTTGGTCGGATGCTTGGCATCATATTCGATCCGGCCATAGACATACGGATGACAGATGGAATCCCCGATATAATGGCATAAATATCCGCAAAAATAGGCCAGCCCTTCTTCCCGCTGTTGTCGGGACTGGATATTGTCCAGATTATGAAGATAGCATTCAAAAAACTTTTGAATATGATGTTCGTGCATATAGGAACCAACGTTGCGGTAATCCCGGTGACGTAAAATCGGAATATTGTAAAAGAACATGTCCGGTCCCTGAAGACCCAATTGATAAAGCCAGCGGTACTTTGCAATAATATATTTCAACTGGTTGTTGGGAAGATCATTATACGCTTTCATACCAAAAATGTAATGCGTAGTAAAACCAGGCATCGCAATTCTCCTTTTCCATTACAAGAATAATAAAACAGATAAAGGTATCATATCATATTTAAAAGGAAAATGCGAGGGGGAAAGTGTGTGGATTCTGTGTTGGAGACCCTTCACTTGATGATCTGGGGACCCTGGACTCTGATCCTGTTCCTGGCGGTCGGTTTGTGGTTTACCATTTGTTCAGGCGCTTTTCAAATCATAGGCATCCGGCGGTGGATGAGCGAAACCATCGGGACGTTCTGGCGCGGCGAGGAACAATTACCAAAAGATGGAAACCCAAATCATATCACGCCTTTTCAGACAGCCTGCACAGCACTGGCGGCCACCATCGGCACCGGCAATACCGTCGGCGTCGCCACCGCCTTGACGGCGGGTGGTCCGGGGGCCTTGTTCTGGATGTGGATATCAGCCCTGATCGGGATGATTACCGCCTATGTGGAAACGGCACTGGGACAGCAGTACCGTTTCCGTGGCCCGGACGGACGCTGGATCTGCGGCCCGATGATTTATATGGAACGAGGATTGGGACTGCCCTGGATGGGAATTTTATATGCGGTTTTAGTAGTATTGTCCTCCATGGGCATGGGCAGCATGGTGCAGTCCAATGCCATCAGCGGGACCTTGTTTTACAGTGCCGGTCTGCCGGAATGGGTCAGTGGATTTTTTGTCACGGTTCTGGCCGCATCGGTGATTCTGGGCGGAATTGAGCGGATTGCCAAAGTCTCGGAACGGCTGATCCCGCTTTCCGCCGGCATCTACATATTATTTTCGCTGGCGGTGATTTTATCCTGTTATGAAATTTTGCCGGCGGTATTTAGAATGGTATTCCAGCAGGCCTTTTCTTTTCGTTCGGCCACCGGCGGAATCGCCGGTTTTGCGATGACCAGGTGTTTGCGGTATGGGTTGTCCCGGGGGGTATTTTCCAATGAAGCCGGCCTTGGCAGCCTGGCGGTGCTGCATGGTGCGGCGGAGCGAACCAGTGCTGAGGAGCAGGGCATGTGGGCGATGTTTGAAGTTTTTTTTGATACGATTGTGGTCTGTACCATGACGGCGCTGGTTATTTTGTGCATTACATATACCACCGGAGTGCCTCCTCGTTATGACGGTGCAGCATTGACGGCATGGTGCTTTTCACAGCGGATTGGCGAGGTGGGAGAGTGGCTGGTATCGGCGGCCATGACGGTCTTTGCTTTTGCCACGATTATTGCCTGGTACTATCTGGGCAAGCAGACGGCAGAATACCTGCTGACAAAATTGTGTCCGTGGATGAGCATACAAAAGCTGCTGATCTGCCTCTACACCGGCCTGTATCTGGCAGCAGTATTTGCCGGCTGCATTTGCCGGTTGGAAGTGGTATGGCAGATTTCAGATATCTGGAACGGCCTGATGGCATTTCCCAACTTGTTTGCCCTGATGCTGCTGGGAAAGCAGGTCAAATATCCACACCGCTAAAAAGGCGGACACCTGATTTGATGAGGTGTCCGCCTTGAATAATTTAGGTCTAAAAAGGGAGGAGAGCTGATAACTATGTTACCAGCTCGAGTATTATGAAAAAAATCTTATAAGCATTTTATAAACAACTGCGTTTGGCTCTGCTCTGTTGTTTATGTTTATAGTATAGTCATTAATCGTGAAGAAATCATGTTATTTATGTAAAAGGTTTTTGAATGATTTATGAACAATGTGTGAATATAGGCGACACTGCGGACCAGCGCACTGACAGAAAAAAACAGGTAGTTGAATTCTGAAAAAAATTTCTGTATAATAGGAAATCAGTACCATACGAACCCAAATTAAAGGAGAGTCAAACATGAAAAACCCAGAAATTACCATCACAATGGAAAACGGCAGCGAAATTCGTGCCGAGTTATATCCGGAAATTGCTCCCAACACCACCGCTAATTTTATCAGCCTGGTAAAGAAAGGCTACTATGATGGCCTGATTTTCCACCGTGTCATCAACGGTTTCATGATTCAGGGCGGCTGCCCGCAGGGAACCGGAACCGGCGGCCCGGGATATTCGATCAAGGGTGAATTTGCGCAGAATGGCTTTGCCAATGATTTAATGCATTCCGAAGGCGTTCTTTCCATGGCCAGATCGATGATGCCAAACTCCGCCGGCTCACAGTTCTTTATCATGCATAAGAATTCACCGCACCTGGATGGTGCCTATGCGGCTTTTGGTAAAGTTGTGGAGGGCATGGATGTAGTAAATACAATTGCCGATACCAGAACGGATTATAGTGACCGGCCGATGAAAGAGCAGAAGATTCAGTCCGTTACGGTTGATACCTTTGGGGAAGAATATCCGGAACCGGAGAAATGCTGATATAAAAAACGTAAAGGAGCGCCCCGCACAGCAGTGTGAGAGGCGCTCCCGCTTTGGTTTTTTAAGGTGTAAAGATGTAGTCCAGAAGGGTAAACACCGTCTCCGTACGCGTGGAATTGCTGATAATCAGCAGAATCGGCGGATCCTGCGTCAGGTTGGACCGGGCGGCAAATTCGGTGCCGGACAGATCGATACCACAGGCATAAGATTGTCCTTCCTCGTTTGGCGCATATTCCAGGCGGTCAAAGACACGGGCCAGCAGTTCGGGCGGCAGGTTCTCTGCCAGGTCCAGGCCACCATCCATGGAAGCATAATGTTCAAAGTTCTCCCGGTCACAGATCACAATATCCAGGTCTTTGGCGGCAATCAACGCCGAAATCTTGGCCATGGAGGCATAAGTGAATTCTGTAATGTTGTCACCATAGGTGATATAGGTTGATTCGGTTGTAATCATTTGCTTCTGGCCAAGCTCCAAATAGGCGGCAAAGTCCTCGTCCAGGGGGGCGGTGTTCAGCACATCTTCACGGTTATTCAGATACATGCAGTGCAGGACTGTTTCAAAGCCGGCCCGGTAAACACTGCTGGCGATGGTCCCGATCAGAAAAATCCCCAGAATCACACCAAAGATTGGAAACTTATAATATTCCCAGATATACCACACCTTGTCCTTGCCGGACATGGCTTTTAATTTTTCTTTTTCGGATAATGATTCCGGTGGTGTCGGCGGCATCGCAGGTTCTGCCGACAGGTTTGGCTCATTTAATGAGTTCTCTGTAATCTTCATACCTACACAGGCTCAAAGACTCGTGACTTAAGTCATGAGAGGAGAGCCGTACTCCTTTCTGTTACCCTGACTGAAAGCAATTTACATACCAGTATAGCACACTTGATTTTCAATTTACTATAAAATTTTTATGAAATTATAACAATTTGGGAAAGAAAATTGCAATTTGCCCCGAAATCCTATATAATGGTATCAATTTCCCTATAGGGCGGGATTGAAATAAATAATACATACAGAAAGAAGGGCTGCATATGGCATCATTTTTTAATTATGATAATCCGGTGTGGAGATTTATTGGCAAATTCTTTGATATTATGATCCTGAATTTGCTGTGGGTGATTTGTAGTATTCCAATTGTTACTATGGGAGCATCCACAACGGCAGTATACTATGTGACGTTAAAACTGGTGCGGGATGAAGAGGGATCGACGATTAAATCGTTTTTTAAATCTTTTAAGGAAAACTTCAGGCAGTCCACGGTTATCTGGCTGATGTTACTGGTTGCCGGTGCTTTAATCGGCTTTGACCTGTATTTTTTCCTGCAGATGCAGACCACGGTATCTGTCTTGCGGACGGTGATGATTGCGGTATTTGGCGGCTTATTGCTTATTTATCTGTCCATTGCCCTGTTTGTTTTTCCAATTCAGGCCAAGTTTTACAATCCGGTAAAGCGGACCTTGTTTAATGCATTCTTTATGTCAATCCGCCATTTTCTGCAGACCCTTGGTATGCTGGTTATGGATATCGGTTTGCTGGCAGTTGCATTTTTCCTGGTTCCGGTTTTGCAGGCGCTGCTCTTTCTGTTTGGTTTTCCGTTGTTTGCATTTATCAATTCCTTTGTATTTACGGGGATTTTTGATAAATATATCGAAAAGCCGGACCGAAAAGAAGCTGATGACGAAATGCGGCCGCTGTTTGCTGATGAAGATGAGGCCAAGGCCAAAACACCGCTATAGATATTGTTATCAAGACAAAAAACAAGCAGGCCATCACGCCTGCTTATCTTTTATGTTCTTTGAGACGGCAATCTCCTGATTATCAATATGTTCCCGAATCGCCACCTTGGCATCCGCCACATGGCGTCCCTTTACCGCTTTCAGAATCCAGTTATGCTCCGCCAGCAGAATCTGCCGTTTTTCTGCATCTTTGATATATTCCAGCCGGTAACGGTACATCTGCTCCCGCAGATTATTCAGAATCTGTACCAGCCGGATATTACCGGTTCCGTTATAGATAATGTCATGATAATGTTCATCAGTTTCCGCAATGTTCATCGAATCCCCCGCTTCAACAGCCAACTGGAATGCTTCCTGGGCTTTTTCCAACGCTTCAAAATCTTCTTCGGTCATCCGCTGACAGGCCAGTTCAATCGCCAGCTCCTCCAACGAACGACGGACTTCCAGGACATCCCTTAGATTCTTCTCGGAAATCTTGGCCACTTCCGCGCCTTTACGGGGGATCATCAGCACCAGTCCCTCTAATTCCAGTTTGCGGATTGCTTCCCGGACCGGGGTCCGGCTGACGCCCAGACGGTCGGCCAGTTGAATTTCCATTAACCGTTCGCCTGGCTCCAGTTCTCCTTTTAAGATGGCCTGGCGCAGGGTGTTAAATACGACGTCGCGCAGTGGCAGGTATTCATTCATGTTAACCTTAAAACCGTGTTCCATAAGAATTCTCCTTTTGATTGTAGAGATTAGTTAAGTATACTTGCTTGGCTAAATTTGATGCGGAGCCAAAGCGTAATTCTTCATAAGCATAAGCGGCTAAGCGGGGATTGGTAAATATGCCGAATACGGTGGGGCCGCTGCCGCTCATCAGTGAACCGATGGCGCCATAGGCGATCATCTTATCTTTGATTTCCTGGATAACCGGGTATTCCCGGATGGTAACCGTCTCCAGAACATTCCCCATCCGGTGGGCAATCTGGTAGAGGTCATGCTGCCTGATCGCTGCCAGCAGGCCGTCAATATCGGGATGTTGTTCTGGCTTTAAGGAATTGGCATTCAGGTTTTCATAGACAAATTTGGTGGAAACGCTGATTCCCGGTTTGGCAATCAGTATCTGGCACTGCGGCGGTGCCGGGAGGGGGGTCAGGATTTCGCCGATTCCTTCCGAAAGAGCAGTACCCCGCAGCACACAATAAGGCACATCCGCACCAATTTTCACACCCCGTTCCATCAACTGCTGCGTGGTCAGTCCTAATCCGAACATCTTGTTTATACCAAACAGAACAGCCGCCGCGTCACTGCTTCCGCCGGCCATCCCGGCCGATACCGGAATGAACTTATTCAATCGGATATGTACACCGTCAGAAACATGAAATTCCTCCATCAGCAGGCTGGCGGCTTTATATACCAGATTATGTTCATTGTTGGGCAGATAATAGAGGTTGGTCTCAACCTGAATGCCCGGCTCCGGCTTCCAGATCAGGTCGATACGGTCAAAGATACCGACGGTCTGCATGATCATGCGGACATCGTGATAACCGTCTTCCCGCTTTCGCAGGACATCCAGCCCCAGATTGATCTTACCATAGGCTTTCAGCCCCAGGTGCTTAATCATAGGCATACTCCCTTTCATTCGCAAAATTGCAGTTCGGCAAGCATTCATTTTGCAAATTGTATTTTTGGATTTTTTTGTATACTGTATATTATAACGGCTATCAATAAATTCCGCAAGTCCTTTGTGATTTTTTTACAAAATATTTTATGATTCAGGGTAAAAAATATATTTGACTTTATTTAAAAAAACTGTATAATATAGTATATCGTAAGAACAAGGGCGTTCCATTTCAGGAATGCCCCTTTTTTGCGTAGATAAGCATAGAAAAATAAGGAGGAAAAGCTGTATGAAAAAGTTAGAAATCATTATCAAGCCAGAAAAGCTGGAGGATTTAAAAGGGATTCTGGAAGGCTGTAAGGCTAACGGTATTATGATCAGTAATATCATGGGCTACGGAAATCAAAAGGGCTACAAGCAGATGTACCGTGGTACGGCATATACTGTGAACCTGCTGCCAAAGGTGAAGGTCGAGACAGTAGTAAGTGAAGAAGTGGCCGAAGATATAGTCGGGCATGTAGTGCAGGAAATCACCACCGGCAATTACGGTGACGGTAAAATCTTTATTTACGATGTTCAGGATGCCGTACGCATTCGTACTGGCGAGCGTGGCGAAGTGGCCCTGTAAGAGACAGACCGAAAAATTTCATACAGCAGTCTTTGATTATCAAGGGAGATAGTCGTCCAGCCGGACGGTTACCTCCCCTTTTGCTTTTTCCTGTCAGGAATGATCTCCCCCCAGACCATTCCCCAGAGGAATGATTGGATCACTGCACTGCGTGAAATAAAAAATCCCCAAATCCAAATATAGGAGGACATGATTATGGAAGATATGACATTATTGATCAATATTGTCTGGACAATGTTAGGTGCAATTCTGGTTTATTTTATGCAGGCAGGCTTTGCCTGCGTTGAGACCGGTTTTACCAGAGCGAAGAATGCCGGCAATATTATTATGAAGAATATGATGGATTTTGTACTGGGTTCCCTGTTTTTCTTTTTCTTCGGTTTTGCGATTATGTTCGGCGGTGATGGCCCGATCATCGGAACGAGTGGATTTTTCAATCCATATACCCTGGCTGACGGTGCCGGTATGTTTAACGACCTGCCGATTGGCGTATTTATGATTTTTCATACGGTATTCTGTGCCACCGCCGCAACAATTGTATCCGGTGCGATGGCTGAGCGGACTAAATTCTTATCGTACCTGATTTATTCCGCCGCCATCAGTGTCTTTATCTATCCCATTACCGGACACTGGATCTGGGGCGGCGGCTGGCTGTCAACGATAGGATTCCATGACTTTGCCGGATCTACAGCTGTTCATATGTGCGGCGGTCTGTGTGCCCTGGTCGGCGCAAAGATTGTGGGGCCAAGACTGGGTAAGTACCATGAAGACGGCACACCCAATGTTTTTCCGGGACACAACATCCCCCTGGGGGCCCTGGGTGTATTTATCCTGTGGTTCTGCTGGTTTGGTTTTAACTGTGGCTCGACGACCGCCGCTGCTTATGAAATCGGTGACATTGCCATGACGACCAACCTGGCAGCGGTAGCCGCAACCCTCACCACCCTGATCTTTACCTGGGTAAGATATGGCAAGCCGGATGTTTCCATGACCCTCAACGGTTCTCTGGCCGGCCTGGTAGCAATTACCGCCGGTTGTGATGTGGTGTCCCCCTATGCCGCCTTGATCATTGGCATCGTGGCTGGTCTGGCGGTCGTGATCATTGTTGAATTTGTTGATAAGAAGTTAAAAATCGATGACCCGGTGGGAGCTATCGCCGTCCATGGCGGCTGTGGACTTTTGGGAACGTTGATGGTCGGTATCTTCGGTGAAGGCTGTGACTTTGTCACCCAATGCATCGGAGTTGGCAGTGTGCTGCTTTATGTCGGGATTTCTGCCTTTATTATCTTTACCATTATTGATAAAACCGTCGGACTTCGGGTTACCGACCAGGAACAGTCAGACGGCCTGGATATTCATGAACATGGTATGAATGCTTATGCCGGTTTTAGAATTGACCGTTAAATTGCTTTCCCCTCACACTTTGCATATCTAAGAAAAGTTCCCTGGCTGTCGCAGCAGCCGGGGACTTTTCGCATGTTTGGAAATCTTTTCTAAAAAAGTATAAAATGTATAAAAAGTATAAAAAAACTATAATCTCTATTGACAAAGTGACAAGGTGTCATTATAATGAGGAACATATTGTTAAAACAAAAGTGACAACTTGTCATTAGTAAGAAGGAGGTTTTCAATTATGCCAACAGACCGGTTTTACCGGTTGTCAGAAGAAAAGAAACATATGATCCGGGAGGCAGCGATCAAAGAGTTTGCCCGGGTGCCTTTTGAAAAGGCCTCGATTAATCGGATTATCAAAGATGCGGCAATATCCAGGGGCAGTTTCTATACCTATTTTGCAGATAAACAGGATGTGGTCAGCTTTATCTTCGAGGACAGCCATGATCAAATCAAGAAATATTGTTATAACAGTCTCGAACAAAGCGGCGGCGATTATTTTCAGATGCTGAGAGATCTTTTTGATTTCTTTATCGAATTGCTGGGAGCTGAGAATATGATGGATATGGCCCGGAATGTTTTTTCCTATCAGGACAATATGGCGGCCATGGGCTTTCGCAGCGAGCAGGATTTTCCTTCCGAGAAGGAAACGTTATGTATGTCAATGAAGTACCTGGACCGAATCAACCAGGAGGGCTGGCAGATTCATTCGGAGGAAGACAAGAGAGCGCTGATGATGCTGGGGATGTCCGCTTTATTACTCGCTATGACCCAGGTTTACAAGCAGCAGGAAAAGCTGGAGCGGGTTCGTCGGCTGTTTGATGCGAAACTAAGGCTGCTTCAATATGGGACATATGGAACCGACCATAGGCCGAATTAACATTTTTCAAACATTTTTCAAATGTTTTTCATACAATTTATTATTACAATAAACAAAACTAATAGTAAGAGGAGACAGCAATGAGAAAGAGTGTGGTTATTGCAGGTATAGCAGCGGTGGCAGTATTGATTGTTGCCGCCGTAGTGATAGTGCCAAAGGTGATGGCACCAAAGGAGACCGAGGTGGAAGCTTTGATTCCGGTAGTATATGTCCGGACGCCCGAGACGGGGAGTATCGAGCTTTTCCGTAATCTGGTGGGAACCGTAGAGCCATCAGATGTGGTATACATATATCCGAAGATGGCAGGAGAAGTGACACAGGTATTTGTAAAAACGGGAGATATGGTACAGGAAGGGCAGGCAATCTGCACGATTGATACCAAACAGGTGGAAAATGCCAGACTCACACTGCAGTCGGCCGAGCTTGGCCGAGCGGACGCGCAGGCGAATCTGCAGCGGCAGCAGGCGCTGTATGCCGCCGGTGATATATCCACAGTGGTATATGAGCAAGTCCAGACGCAGGCAAAAAACGCTCAGATTCAATATGAAACAGCCAGGCTGAACTATGACAATCAGATTGAATACAGTAACATTACTGCCACCATTGCCGGAAAAGTAGAAAAATGCGATGTTGAGGTTCACGATATGGTTTCCCAGCAGAATCTGGTTTGCGTAATTTCCGGTGAAGGCAGTAAGGCGGTGACCTTCTCAGTACCGGAAAAGATTGAAAACCGGCTGCGGACAGGCGATACGGTCATCATTGAAAAAAATGGTTCGGAATATCAAGGCAGCATTACTGAGATCAGCAGCATGATCGATGCTGCTACCGGGTTATTTAAAGTGAAAGCTTCGGTAGATGACGGTGATGCCTTACCGACCGGCGGGACGGTAAAAATGTATGTGACTTCCGACAAGGCAGAGAATGTCATGACCCTGCCGGTTGATGTGGTATATTATTCCGGCGGCGATGCTTATGTATATACCTATGTAGATGGGACGGTACACAAGGTGCCGGTAGAAGTGGGGATTTATGATTCGGAAAAGATTCAGATTATTTCGGGAATTACGGCCAGTGACAAGGTAATTACAACCTGGAGCTCCGAATTGTTCGAAGGTTCACAAGTACAGGCAGCAGAATAGGAGGAGGCAGCATGGGATTAACAAAATTTGTCCTCAGAAAGCCGGTTACTACCGTTTTGATAGTACTGTGCCTGATCGTATTTGGCGCGCAGTCCATTTTGTCATCGAAACTGGAGTTGATGCCAACCATGGAGATGCCGATGTTGATCGTCGCCACCGTTTATCCGGGTGCCAGTCCGGAGGATGTTAATGATCTGGTAACGAAGGAAATTGAAGATGGCATCGGATCCTTAAGCGGACTTGATACGGTCATGTCCTATTCGATGGAAAATATATCACTTGTGCTGATCAGTTATGAATATGGTACGGATATAGATAAAGCTTATAATGATTTGAAAAAGAAGCTGGACTCGGTCGAACGGGATTTGCCGGATGACACTCAGACACCTCGCATTATGGAACTGAATATAGATGAAATGCCCAGTATGATGTTATCGCTCAATCATAAGACAGAGTCGAATCTCTATAATTATGTGGATGACAAGATCGTTCCGGAGTTTGAAAAAATCTCCTCTGTTTCAGAAG
>Ga0153928_1001320_pt1 | contig 11205 bp, 6 predicted proteins | sample TSNJ012MetaG_FD_106656 | JGI IMG/M metagenome (GOLD analysis project Ga0153928, IMG submission 106656) | Attine ant fungus gardens microbial communities from New Jersey, USA - TSNJ012 MetaG | ecosystem: Host-associated > Fungi > Mycelium > Unclassified | place: USA: New Jersey, Wharton State... | reverse complement strand
GAGACGAGATGGACCCGGATGAACCCCTTGAAAATATCCCAATGATAATCGGTCAACAGGTGCAACATAGGCTATTGATCTTCTTTACTCGCCTGATACTTAACTAGATCTTTGTACACAGCCTCACTGCTATGATCTACTTCCACTCTTTGTCCTTGCTAAGACTGACCTTCTCTAAAAAAAGCACAAGACTGAGAGGGCTACCAGAAAGTGGACAAGAGTCAGAGTATAAGACTAGCTGCTAAGAAGGACTCCCTGAAAAATGGCTATTAGGTGGATTCCTTGGCATTCGACTAGCTTCACGCCCACGATGATCGCTTTTTTAGCAAAGAAAGAAAAGATTGAATGCCAGAAAAAGAAAGCAGTCAAAAGGAAAGAAAGACAAAGGACTTCAAGGTCAAGGGAAGAGAGTAGCCTGGGACAAGATCTCTGATTCACGCAACGCCAAGCCGACTGGGTTAGGATTAGGTATCACATTGGAGATTTGAATCTCTTTCTTGTAAACAAAACAGCATTTCTTGTTTTCCAGGAGTGAAGCTACTGTCCCAATAGGTGAACGATCTAACCCTCTGACAGAGGAACCAGCTCTGACATAAGCGATTTGAAGATCAGATCTTTCTTTGAAGACCGGTCCGATTGAAGTTGAAGTCAAAAAAATCGAGGTTATGAAAGAAAGAAAGAATTGTATTGTCAGCTTCAGGTCAACTTTCTTATTTTAAGTCATTGAATTGATCTTATATCTAAAAGCAGGGAGGTCTGCGTTAACTATTAAGCCTACTACGCTCGTTTATTCCTTTCAATCTTGATTGAACCTTACTTCGATCGCCTTATGCTGTTCGACTGAACCCGTTGGCTTTGCGCTCTAAACCCGGATTAGGAACCCGAATCGATAACTTTCTTTCATAGATTCACTAAGTCATCGCCAGCAATCAGCTCTTATCCTTTGGCGTCAAAGGGCGAGTTCCTTTCTTGTCTTGTCCAAAAACTTTCTTTTTCTTGCTTGCTGTTAGTCTGTCTAGCGTCTTTCGGTTGGGGTCCGCCCCGGGGGTTAGGTTAGACCGCTTGGGTTATCTTTTTTTTGAGTCTTGAAGGTAGTCAACGTGTCAGCCATTCTTCTCCCATTAGACTTGTCAATTTTTTGCTCTTTTTCCTTCTCTCTTCCTCTACTGGGATTGACAGGAACGGATAATACCACTCTATCAATAACAAGAAAAAAAGTAGAAATTTTGTTTCAGTTTGAGCTTGGAAGCAACCTGCTATCTATCGATAGGCGAGAACAGACTGCTATTGGCAGCTTTGCCTATCTATTAGACTATGGCCGGCTTGGAGACATCATAGGAAGACCATCATCTCTATCCCGGTACGATCATAGCTTCATTCATTCGTTGAACCTTTGGGATAACCATTCGCATTGAGGTCAATTACCACACCACCTCTATCATACATACGACATTACACGATGCGAGAGTGCATGGTCAACGCACACCTAAAGCGCCTACGTTCTGCTTGCGGCCAATACAACCACAACCTAACTTGCACGAGATTCAACAACCGAAGCTACTGGTAGTCCCGAGGGGACGGCATCCTCCTATACCTATAATAGTTAGCAGTACTGAACAAGAGAGTCATCGATCCGGGGAAAGAACGGGACCGCCTTTGAAAAAAAAGGCAAGCTTTAGCTTGACTTGACTTGGCCTTCGGAACAAAGGTGATTCTGTTCATGCTTCAGACAATCTGACTAATTCTATATACTTCTATCTAATTATAGACTCTTTTTCTATTAGAAAGGCGAACGCGAACCTATAGGCCTGTTTTAGCGCGTTTCCAAAGTAAACGCTACTAAAGACCGGATGAAGAATGAAAAACGTCCGCTAACGGGATAAGATCTTTTTTAGATCAGCAACGAATGTCTTGTATCTATGAATCAATCTTTCTCCCCGGATTCAAACCCTGAATGCCATACCTTGCGGAAGGCGATTCACGAGAGAATCGCGCACAGTTCTGTTTGACCGAGATGTGAATGCCCGTGATCCGCTCAGTATAGTGATGGATTTCATGGCCGACGTCTAAGCGGCACGAATAGGCCGACATGAAATGAGTTCCCCGCGGAACATTTTTTCTTTCTTCCTCTCCCGTTCGGACATTTTGTTGGATTTCGGCACTTGCGTTCTCATGCCCGAATAAACCCTCGCGATTGATTAGGAGAAGCGAGAAAGATGGATTCTTGTCCTCGATAGGAATTCCCCGAGGATTGCCTTCTAATAGATGCTCTGTCTTTCATTTTTAACATAAAATTCCATGCTAATAAGAAAAACGAGCGATTGCTAGTCAGCTTTTATATTATAGTAGAGAGAGGTAAGTTAGTGTTGTTCTAAGGAAGTGGTAGCTGTTCCAGTACACAAACAAAGTTGTTGGGGTTTATGAGGTATTTTGAGCGCATGCTTTTTAATTTAATAGAGAAAGGGCTTGGCATTTTACTCTTTGTTGTGGGGTTGTCATGGATTGGCCGGCCATACGGATAGGGAAGTCCAAGGAGCTAACATGCCAAGGGCCTCACTGCATCAAGTGTAAACTGTAATCAGTGAGCTAAGAAGTAAACTTTGCTTAAGACAGGCAAGTCGTTCATGAAGAACCTTAGTTTTGGACCTTTGCAAGAGGATTTCCCCAGCTTTTAGTAGGACCACCTGTGAAGAGTAAGATTCCGAAGCAGTGGGGAATAGCTTTAATAAAGCCTTTCTTCATTTAAGTGACGGAGCCCTGTCCTACTTATCCCAGCTCTAAAGGCAGCTACTGACTCGATAGCTCAAGTTGAGTCGACCGTGATTCTTCTTCTTCCGGGTTAAACCTTACGTAAAACCACGACTGCTTCGAGAGCAGATAGAGCATCCTCTTCCGCCGGGCATGAATCCGATTTGAATCAATCCTTAAGGTAAATTCCCTTCTTCAGCCCTTTGAGGAGTGTTGCAAGCTTTCCTACTTTATGATTATAGAGCCTGACTCGGTAGTCAAGTCAGGTTATCTAGGCTCCAAAACTCAGACAGACTTTTAACTAGTATAGGTAGGAGATAAGGCTAAGGGTTGAGTGTACAGGCTAGTGCCTATTGAAACTTCTTAATAGCTAGTGGAGCGAGGCTAATGATAGAGTGACGGAGGACAGAGACTACAGGAATGCTATATAAAACACTAGGGATCCTCTTTCCTATGCCATATCCCCGCCGGGCTTCCTTATGCCAATAGCAGCTTCGGAGAAGAGTATAGGTTCGGAAGAAGATAGCGGTACCTTTTCCTCATACGAAAGGAGAGCTTGTTCAGTAACTGATAACCGAAAGTTCGTAAATAAGTACTCGCATTACAGTGCGAGATCCTCCAAGCTAAGCTCAATCACAACCCACCGGCTGGATCGGTTCACTGAACGCGAACAAAATCTAGCAAATACTCTACAATCAATTAGGTAGACGAAAAGCCCGGGTCAAGAAAAGCGCACAACATTAAGCTGTTCGGCACAACGATTAAAAGACCCTCTTCTGATAGACTCAAATCATTCATGAGAAAGGAAAGTCAAAGCTACAGTTGGCTTCATCCCAAAAAGTTCTAGAAACGGAGTTGGAGACTCTCTTCTGAAAGCTTACCTTGCTGAAAACCACAGGTCCCTCTAGAAGGCATGGGCCGCCCAAGTCCCACTAATAGAAAGAGAACTAGACGACCTCACATCTACAGGACAAGAGAACCTTCTCTTTTTCGTGCATTTTCTTAGGAACCCTTTTATCCTCTCCCTACTCTCTTTGGTTCTGTCTTTAAGAGGCCTGTAGAGGGAGAATGGAAAATTTCCACTGCAAACTCTCGTCTCGGTCTTCTGGAAATGGAAAGGTAGTTCTGTGAGCCAAGGGTGAGATGAAGCTCTTCATCTGAGCTGGAAAGATCTTAATCTAAGACAGATCTAGGCTAGGACGAAATAGCACTTTCTTGATGTAGTTCCTCCGACTTTAATCCAGATTGCTGGCCACCTTTAGCGAAAAAATGGGACTCTGGTCATGATAGAATATAACCTCTTCCTCCTCCTACCAACTCTGCACTCTGTTCACGGTTAGCTGGGAATTTCACTCTTATTTCATAGATTGGCGAATGTGAAAAATAGACTTAATTCAGTCTTTATCACTCATCTTTCTATCGAAATGCTTGAATCATAGCCCTAAGTCTTAGAGCTAGGAACCCCTGCTCATGAAGAGCAGTCACTCATCTCTCTTTTCGAGTTCTCGGTCTCACCTAGCCTAAATGAGTTAGCGGACACAACTTAGGTCTATGGCTCTTCTCTTGTACGGACTAATCCCTCTCACTTTTTGAGACTGACAGACCCTAGTTAGGAATTCTTCCCTGGCGGGTTAGTAGCTCAGTTAGGCAAAAGAAAAGAAACTTCCTTTTCCTTACTTGTTCCAAGTAAGTGAATAGGAATTACCTTACATTGAATTACCCGCTCTTTCGACACTTGCGGATTACCTTGTTCTATTCTATATCCTCATTCGAAATAATGGTTCACTACCAGTACAAAGAATACCAACCCAAAAAAGTAAAGAAGAAGCGGAATGGGCTCTTAGCCAAGGAGCAACCCCAAAGAGAGCCTATTTCACTCTGAAAGTCCTTGATTTCCAGCTAAAAGCCACTGCCTCCCTTATATACGCTATTGATTTAGTAGCCGGAATCATTCCTAATCGGCCGGGAGCGCTAAGGCTTTCACGAGAGGTGACGGAGCTGTACCAGCGAATCGGGAAAGTAATCTGACAGTACTCGTTCCTACAGCCTTTCTACTCTAAGATATTGGAATTTAGGGGTTGTTATCAGCACTATAAGGAAAGGGGGCAGTCAGGTTTCCAACATTTCTTCTTTCGCCCCGGTACTAGATTGATAGGGATTGGGGCAGTAACCAACCCCAATGGAACAGAAGGAGGCCAGCTAAGCTCAAAGGCTTCCTGGTAGGGAAGAGTCAGTCCAGTCAGAATAATAAATATAATAATAGGTGTGTCTTAGCTATTTTGCTAACGACCATCGAATGGTATAAGGTTAAGGAAAAACTAAAAAAAAAATTGTGATCTTTAAAAGGATCACATTAGTAGTGTCCGACGGTCTCACCAAGGAGCTCTGTGTAAGAGCATACCTAGTCGCCAAGCGGGTTGTAGAGCTGAACAGTAAGTCTGGTTTGTTGTTCACTGCATTTTATCTAAACAAGCTGTGGTTTCTATCCTCAGCAAGCATATGCAGGAACCGCCAGCGGTAAGGCTTTGCAGTCCGTACCGGTGTCCTTATCGGGTTCAGGTTATCTGAGGATCATCCCTTCTCTTCATAGAAAGAAGATGGTGAAGGTGATGAAGTAGACACGCTTGTTCAAGGCTATTGTCTTACCTTAGTCTTGTCAGGCTTCAAAGCTTGGCAAGTGACTGGGTAGTTCAATAGTGAAGAGCATAGCTTTTTTTTTCCAGATGGTCTTGGTAAGCTGCTCTCTAATGAGCAGAAAATCGAAACTACCCGCACCCTCTTCCCCAGATACTGTCCTCGTGTGGTAACCACTCCCGATCGCACCGAGTTTTGCGGCTCGCGGCGGTCTGGTTAAAGAGTAGGGTTCCCTTTGACTTATGCCCGCCCTTGGAAGAGAGGACCTACTAACCTAGGCGCCAGAAGTGCCTGAATCCCAGGTCTTCATTCATTCCATGGTAGAAATTGTGCTTAAAGTCAAAGGGATTCCAAATTCTCTCTATCGAACCAGTAAGAACTCACTTCCTAATGTCTTTTAGTGACCAGAGGAAAGCACCTCTCTTTCTTATCATGTCATAGAAGATGATTGGGGGCGCGGCTTAAAGCTACCGTATAACGGGTTCCCTCATACCACATGGAACCTCTCTCACCAGTGATGTAGTAGAAGACCCGGACTTTCAAGACTCGCTTCCAAACCTAAGTGGCCTTTCTTAAATACTTACCGGCCTGCCTGAGTGTCCACATTGGGCATTCATAGGAGGACGAACCGGGGAGGAATTAGGCAACCAAGTCCTACTATCAGTGATTTAATACATAGGGATAAAGAGAACTTCCTTCACACTATAACATTCTGTTCATTTTGGGCTAAGAGAGAGACTAACTGATAGGAGTCCTGTGACAAAGAGCCCGCTGCCGATCCTTCCTTTTAGACTAGTGGCAAGACCCTAAGGTATTAATCTAAAAAAAGTCTTATCTGGACGTCACACCCCGCCCTCTTACACCATTCCGATATTCCCAAGATGAAGTGGAGTTCTAAGACAGCCCGACGCATTACTTGAATTGAAGGACCCTTCACTATTTCGGTGGTGGAATCTACTTCATCCTTACAAAGGAAAGGGACCTGGTATTCGTTCGTATTCCTAAGTAAAGAATGCTAGGTCTTCAAGTCAACTAAAGTCTCCTCTCTCCTCTGGTCAATCTGGTGTGTTTTTACCGGGGCTTATTATTAGTCTCATTATCTCTGCTAGCCAGGGAGAGGAGGTTTACCATCGGTAGTGGGAGGATCGGTAGAAACCCCATTGTCTTTATTAGCAGCTGCATCTCTTGCTAACCTCTCTTCCCTTGCTTAAGCCAAATGCCTTAATAAACTAAATTCGATTCGTATCGCAACTTACAGATTACTTCACCTCCTCTAACATTCCTCTCACTAACGCTCGAGTCTCCACTCCTTCCAGTTTTAAAAGCCTGCTTCGCATCCATAAAGGACCGTTCATGCAAGCTTTGGAGCGTATGCCTTGTTAAATGAGTAAGTGTAGCCCTATTGAATGCACCAACGAGTAGTCCTCGAGGGATTGAATTGGGGTCTCCGACTAGGCTCCAAGGTACGTTATGGTGGAGGAATTTTTCTTTCCTAGGATTAGGTACCAAAGTAAGGTACTAACCTAAGGATCTTCTTTATGAATCTTCATCTTCTTACTTACCAGGAAAACCAATGACTTGCGCGAGGGGTAACGATAAAGAAACTGCGAGTAGTGGATTAGGGCTGTTTTCAAGCACCTCTATATCATGGGGTCTGGGCGTATGTCAACTTTTTCGGATGCGGTAAGGGTCCTCGGGAATGAAGATATGCTCCGCATATTGAAGGGGAGGTTGGGCAGAGAATACTCGGGCTCATGCTTGCAAGTTCTAACTCCGCCCTCTCCTGAATTGCTTATACAGGCAACAACTCCTAAGATAGGTGGGCACCTTCACCTTCCGAAGATTAATAAGTAATAAAGGTGATTGCACGTAGCTAGTCCTAAGGACATAAAATACCCAATTCTAGGGATAGATCCTCTTCCAAGTTTAGGATAAGAGATACTTGAGACTTTCCTTCGCACTTATCGAATTTTAGCTTTGGCGTACAGACCTGAAGTCAAGAAAGACAGGGGCCCGCTTATTCATAGGCTTCATCTCTTTCTTAAATATTTCCACAGTATCCTTCCGCTACTGAATGGAAGCGAAGCCAGATACGAGGGTAACGCGCCTGAAGGAAGATGGCCGTAGAGACAAGATGAGCAGGGGGAAGCTCCACTGTAACAGGCCTTTAAGAGGACTCTTTGGGTTGCGTAGCAAACTCGATTACTTGCTCGTGGTCGTTTCCAAGAGGAAGAGGAAGGAACGAATGTACTCTTAATTAAGCACCCACCCCTGTGCTCTCTAAGCGGAAGCACTCGAAGAAAGAATATCCTCTTCGGGTAAAAGCCCACTACCAAGTTTAGGGCTCAACCCTCGGAATTTTCCCCTGATGCGTTCAAGACGGGTTTGAACACCGGAACCTACCATATAGCTATAGGGTCACTCCCATACAGCATTCATCGGTACAGAAGGCTTTGCAGAGACGATGTTTACAGGCTCGACTCTTAGGAGAGACATGACACTAAGAAAGGCGTACTCTTTTTTTTTTTCTAGTCCTAACTGATTGGTCAGACCCATTCAAAGGTTGATAACCACAGGCCCCTATTGAAATCTGCGAGACTCCGATGTGTTCTTAGAGAGCAGAATAATCAATACAGTAGTAAGCTAACCCTGAATAAAGAACTGAACAAAGAATATGTGAACTTCTTAATGCCATCTCGTCAGTGTGAGCTCAATGCTATCTCAGTTCATTGACATCGCCCCATCTCCAGGATACGGAGTAAAGGGTCCCGACCGAGCAATTACTTATAAGGATCTCCTTAGGAGGAACAAATAGTACTTAATAAGTAAAACTGAGCCCCTCGGAGTATGCGGTTGATCCAATAGGAATTTCAATTCTTATTGCTTTAGTGATGTGATCGAATCCGATTAATGTTGCCAATAGCGCACGGGTGCGTTATACGAAAGGGAAGCTATCCCAGAAACTTTCTTCTATAGTTCCGTTCCAATGAGATGGGATTCAACCTATGAGGACAACAGGAGTCAGCTTCGTCTATGAGTGTTACCCATTCTAATGGCTTACCGGGCATAAAGACTAGTCCCTTCTTCTCGGTACCTCGAGTCAGCCTTCGAACCCCTCTTACTTTGCGAGCGCACCGGTGTACTAGTATAAGTATACTCTACCTCGGTAGTTGGATTAGTAGTTACAGCCTCCCCTTCTTTAGCAGTTGGATTAGTCGTTACTGAAGCCTTGGTAGTAGATTGTACTGCTTCCTTCTTAGTAGTAGTAGGTACAGCTTCCTTATCCCGATCCCCATTAGTACTTGAAGTCGTTCCTTGTTGAAAAAATCTTTTTAATTTCACTTTCTAATTTTTAGAGCCAAAAACCGAACTCAGAATCTGATGGTTGTTGTCAAAACTGACTAACAACTGCCCCTTAATAACAACAGCGTATATAAGGTTGTTCTTTGATTGTTATATTGCGTATATAAGATTATATTCAGCATTCATGGAATGTCAATATCCAACGAGCCACTATGTTTATAAGCTAAGCTAATAAAGGAACTAACTAAGTTAGAATGTACGAGTGACTTTATCACTGCATTCATTACAATTGATGAACTCCTTCCTTATCGAGATACTTAAGAACGGATCAACAAAGAATTCATTTCATTTAGTTTCATTTGCGCCATCATCCGTTGAGTGTGCCTAATAAGATCTCTAGGCTATATAAGATTGATGTTATCTTACTAGTCATTCTTCCCCTTTTCTACTAGGCATTCTTCTTTTCTACAGGTCCGAAAGAACGCGTGAATTCACTTTTAAACCAATCCGTGCGCGAGCTGCTACGATTGCTTTGGCGCCAAGCATAGTCCTATCTCCGACCTGGATTTCTTGACCTTCTTTTTTCAATAAAAAAGCACATTATAAAACACATATTAGAAGAAGAATGATTTAAGCTTCTTTTTAGACTTCTTTTTCATAGTTCTCATCTTACTATAAGCTACAGCAATCTCGTACTAATGTTACTAGTAGAGTTCATACAGTAGACTTCTATTTCTTCTTATTCATTCTCCGTTGGAATGAAAACAACAAAAAGAAATTCAAATGAAACATTTTACTTTGAATTGGTTACTTCAACATCATGCCGCTCTTACTGTTTTTCGATTAGAACTTTTTCGAGCAGGAGAAATGGTGGAATTTATCTTTCTCGGATCGCTCTAAGCTATATAACAAGACTGCTTCTAAGTCACTATCCTATCTATAGTCACTTTGCTATCTATATAAACCATTCCTCTTCTAAGTCTGTTCTAACGCACGGTTACTACATCCAACCTATCCCTGTCCTTTTTTGTTTTTTCTTGGTCATTAAACTCTTGGTAATTGGAAAAATGAGAACAATGAGAAGATACGAGCAGTTCGCCTGTTTTCTTAGTTTGAACAGTTTAATGGAATGGAGTTGATCGATACTGAGAACCATCAGGTGGAAAATTCAGGTTCATCTCATTAGTTCGAAGAAGAAAACACATATAAAGAGTCAGAATCTTTCGAGGAGCCCGAAAGGGCTCAGATTATGGCCGAGGCTTCACATGCAGAAAGTTAGAAATATTTCGTTATGTTCGACATTATAAAAATTATTGGTGCAGGAGCGGCCTCAATACTAGTGGCCCTTGGTATTGGCAACTATTGTGGTTTCTCAGTAGGGGCGGCTCCCACAATAGAAGTTCCCATACCACAATCCACAACGAATATTTGGGACTTTCTTTTACGTCTGTACGATAATGACCCAGCATTCTTAAAAGAATGTATTTTATACCTTATTCTAGGGTTCGTTTGTGTAGTATTCTTGGTATGTTTGGCGATTCACGTTTGGATTCATCGCTACCAAAGCGATGCCCAAAAACGTGTCTTTGAAGAAAATGCCAAAACTGCCTCAACCGGCATCCATTATGACATCTCAACTGGATGGAAGGGGACAAGCTTAACTTCCCATTATGTTGGAAAAAAAGCCGTTGTTGATATTTTACCCCTTCTTCATTGTTGGGCTTTGGTACGGTAGAGGTTGTTGGTTGAAGATGATGTTACGCAGCGTTCAGAACCAGCCTTGAAGTGAATGAATTAGAAGGAAGGAAGAAGTCAGAAAATGAGACGACTCTTTTTTGAACTATATCATAAACAGATCTTCTTCTCCACACCAATCACGACTTTTTCTTCATTCCTCTCGTATATTGTCGTAACGCCCTTAATGCTAGGTTTTGAAAAAGACTTTTCATGTCATTTCCATTTAGGTCCGATTCGGATCCCTCCGTTGTTTCCTTTTCCTCCCGCACCTTTTCTTCGAAATGAGAAAGAAGATGGTACACTCGAATTGTATTATTTAAGTGCTTATTGCTTGCCAAAGATCCTAATTCTACAATTGGTGGGTCACTGGGCTATTCAAATAAGTAGTGTTTTCTGTAGTTTTCCCATGTTACAACTTTTGTACCAATTCGGCCAATTCGGAATGGATTGGTTAAACATTCTATTAGGGAGCCTGGTCTTGACTCTTCTGTGTGGTATTCATTCTTGTTTGGCTCTTGGAATCACATCCAGCAGTGGTTGTAACAGCTCGCAAAATTTAACCACTTCACCTACTTCATTGCCCTCAACCGTTTCTCGTACCTCTATTGAAACAGAATGGTTTCATGTTCTTTCATCGATTGGTTATTTTTCTTCGTTCGTATCTCTTTTTCCAATTTCGGTCTCGATTAGTTCACAAGATTGAATGGCCAATTCTCCTCCGGCCCCTCGGGTCGATTGTTTTCCAAGAATGTTGGTTGAGCCGGCTATGTAAGCCATGTATCT
>Ga0153928_1001319_pt1 | contig 11206 bp, 9 predicted proteins | sample TSNJ012MetaG_FD_106656 | JGI IMG/M metagenome (GOLD analysis project Ga0153928, IMG submission 106656) | Attine ant fungus gardens microbial communities from New Jersey, USA - TSNJ012 MetaG | ecosystem: Host-associated > Fungi > Mycelium > Unclassified | place: USA: New Jersey, Wharton State... | reverse complement strand
TCCGATCACGTTGTGATGTTCTTAAATCTGGCCAATGATCCGGTTGTTGAGCGTCTGATCACCCCCAAAGTAGCACTGACAGCTGCAGAATACCTGGCTTTTGAAAAAGGAATGCACATCCTGGTCATCATGACCGATATCACCTCATTCTGTGAAGCCATGCGCGAAGTCTCCTCTTCCAAAGGAGAGATTCCTTCCCGAAAAGGATATCCCGGCTATCTCTACAGCGAACTGGCAACCTTATATGAACGCGCCGGTATCGTCCGCGGCGGAGCAGGTTCGGTTACCCAAATTCCGATTCTGACTATGCCCAACGACGACATTACTCACCCAATTCCTGACCTCACAGGTTACATCACCGAAGGGCAGATTGTACTGGACCGCCAATTGCACGGTCAGTCCATCTACCCCCCCATTAACGTGCTCCCTTCCCTTTCCCGTCTGATGAAAGACGGCATCGGCGAAGGATACACAAGGGCTGATCATGCCGATGCCGCCAATCAGTTATTCTCCTGCTACGCAAAAGTAGGTGATGCCAGAGCACTGGCTTCGGTTATCGGCGAAGACGAGCTTTCACCAATAGATAAAAAATACCTGGTCTTCGGTAATGCCTTTGAACACCAATTCGTCGGTCAGGGCCTCTACGAAAACCGAACCATCGAACAAACCCTTGACATCGGCTGGCATCTCCTGGGCATCCTGCCAAGGGAAGAACTAGACCGCGTAGACACAAAAGTACTGGATCAATACTATAAACCAACCGACGTGGACCTGGTGGCTGAAGCCAAAGCCGATGCCGATGCCATGACAGAATAGGAGGAATGTTATGGATCCAAATACCTTCCCCACCAAAGGAAACCTAATACTCGCCAAAAACTCCCTGGCATTATCCCGCCAGGGCTTCGACCTAATGGATAAAAAGCGAAACATTCTTATCCGGGAACTAATGGGCCTGATCGACCATGCCAAAGAAATTCAGGAGCAGATTGACATCACCTTCCGTGAAGCCTACACCGCACTCCAGATTGCCAATATGGAAATCGGTATCAGCAATGTCCAGACCATTTCCTACGCTGTTCCCGTCGAAGAATCAATTCGCATCAAAACCCGCAGTATCATGGGCACCGAAATCCCCCTGGTCGAGTCCAAACCCACCCGTCCCACACCCACATATGCCTACTACAGCACCAGAGAATCGCTGGACCGCGCGCGGGTAGCCTTTGAACGGGTAAAAGAACTAACCATTAAGCTTTCCATGATAGAAAACTCAGCCTACCGGCTGGCAACCAACATCAAGAAAACCCAAAAACGGGCCAATGCCCTAAAGAATATTACGATTCCTCACTTCGAACAACTTACCAGGGACATTACAAATTCCTTAGAAGAAAAAGAACGTGAAGAATTCACCCGGCTAAAAGTCATCAAAAAAATGCAGAACCGCTAGCGCGCTCTGCATTTTTTTCACCCATCTTTTTGTTAAACAATATCCTTATTTGCCCGAAAATAACTTGGATATAAGAATGAAATTAATGGGGATTTTTTTTAATTTATCGACAATTTCTAACCTTTCCTCCCACTATTTGACGATTAAAAAGTCAAGCAACTTTCTACATTTTGACTTCGATTTTCATCGATTCATAACTTATTCACAAAACCTTTGTTCTTAATTTTTTGCCTCATTTTTATCAAGATTAACATAATTTCCTGTGGATAATGTGTATAACTCGGTGTATAACTTGATTTTACCATGTTTTCTTGATTTTTCATTGTGGATAAATAAATTCCACTGAAACCATCCACACCTTGCCATCCACCCCATCTTTCGACACAAATTGTGCAAATTTTACAAACCCCTTTCGACACAATTCGTCTTATGAATATCTGACAATTCGCGCAACTGTCCGGTAATTAACATCCGAGACTTTAATCCCATTTTGCTCATTACTGGCATGAACCACCTGCCCATTCCCAATATAAATAGCCACATGATTAACCGTCCCATCTCGCGCATAAAAGACCAAATCCCCCGGCTGTACCGCCTCCTGCGGAGTGCTTGTCCCGCCAGCCGCCTGTTCCCGCGAAGTCCGCGGCAGCCCATATCCAAAGTCCCCAAACACCGCCTGCACAAATCCCGAACAATCTGCCCCATTAGTCAGACTCGTTCCTCCCCACACATAGGGATTCCCAACAAACTGAAGCGCATACCCCGCAATCTCCTCGCCAACCTGCGTATGTAAATTCCCGGTATCCTCCTCAAGCGACACCGCCTCCCGGTAATCACTCTCTTCTTCCACGTGCTCTCTATAAAAGTACCCTTCCTGACCGTTCACGGCAACTTTCACCCATTCCTGCGTCTCCTCCAGCACCGCATACTGCTCACCCTCGGCAGCAATATCCAAAACAGCCGCTTCCAAACCAGGCTCCTGCCGCAGATACAAAGCCTCAGTATCCACCACAACATACGTATTCAAAGCCTCCGAAGCCACCTCCTGTGCCTCCAGTCCCGTCACAACATAATCGCTCCGCACAAAGCCACTAACATCTCCGGAAACAATCTGATACCAGTCTCCTTCCTGTCCAACGATTTCCCCGATACTATTGTGATAAAACTTTCCTATAACTGTACATTCCGTGCCCGCTCCATCTCTGATATTCACATAATCCTCCGCAGCCGAAAAAACCACGTTCTCATACTCAGAAACAGGTGCCGCATTTGTCATTCGTATGGTTCCCATAAAGCCCAGAAGCACTACTCCACATACCCCTGCAGCCTTGACCGCCCCCGCAGCCACTCTCTTCACCATACCTTAATAACCCTACTCCTCTAATTATTACGAAACTATTACAATATGTTACAATTTGATTTTAACAATGTTATAATTATTTGTCAACACCTTTCTATACAAAACCATTAACCCACCACAAACCAGCCCCCGAAAGAAAAAACGTATCCTCCTTCCATTACCCAGGAATCGTATGAGGGCAAAGCGGCACCGCCCCCAGGTTCTGTCTTCCCCGAAAAACCATAGCATAAACTGAGTATTTGCTTACTGAAACAGAGCCGGAATTTGTGGGTAAAATGTGTTTCACCAAAACACATTTTAAAGCTATCTGGCATGCGTATCCATCAGGATACGGATGACATATAGCTGATCCCGCAAATTCCGGCTCTGTTTCTGTTAGCAAATACCAGTGAAATGCTCTGGTTTTCCGGGGAAGACAGAACCTGGGGGCGGTGCCGCTTTGCCCTCATACGATTCCGTCCGCCCTCCTCAATCCAAGATTTTTACAATCTACAACAAATACTCCTGCACCGAAGTAACCGCATTAGCCCCATCCGCCGCCGCCGTAATAATCTGCCGCAAATTCTTCGTCCTAACATCCCCCACCGCAAACACCCCAGGCACACTAGTCTTACAATCCTCCCCAGCCACAACATACCCCCCAACATCCACTTCAAGCATCTCCCGAAACATCCCCGAGTTAGGTTCAATCCCCACTGCCACAAACACCCCGTCAACATCCAGCACACCCGTCTCCCCAGTCTTCACATCCCTAACCAAAACCCCTTTCACCAGCTCATCCCCAACAATCCCTTCCGGCACAAGATTCCACTTCATCTCCACATTCTCAAGCGAAAACAACTTCTCCTGCAACGCTTTCGCCGCCCGCAATTCATCCCGCCGGTGCACCACATAAACCTTCTTACACCCCCGTGCCAGAAAGATAGCATCCTCAATCGCCACATCTCCGCCGCCAACAACAGCTACCGTCCGATCTTTAAAAAAAGCTCCATCACAAGTCGCACAATAAGACAGCCCCATCCCCGTCAGCTCAGCCTCTCCTTCAACCCCAAGCAACCGATGATGCGCCCCGGTAGCAACAATAACACACTTAGCCTGATAAACCGACTCCTGCGTCCGAACCGTCTTTAATTTCTGGTCCACAGTAAGTTCCTTCACTTCCTGCCGAACGAATTCCACGCCCACCTGTTCAGCATGCTCCCGAAACTTCTGCGCCAACTCCATTCCGCTAACCCCGGGTAAGCCCGGATAATTATCCACTTCATAGGTATTAACAATCTGGCCCCCGCTAACATAAGCCGCCTCGATCAACACCGTTTCCAACCGCGCCCTAACCGCATATATCGCCGCACTTAATCCCGCCGGGCCTGCACCAATAATAATAACATCATACATCTTTTGCATTTTACATCCCTTTCATTGCCATTTCCAGATTCTTAGCCGCCTCCGATATGCTGCTTCCCTCTTTTGATACACCTTCGGGATAATTCACAATCTTAATTCCACTCACAAGCTGAAGGGCATTATCAATCGTAATACTGGTATAGCACATTTTTTCTTCATCATGATATATATAGTATGTAACTGTATTTAATTTTTCATCCGTCTGTTCTTCATACTCAGCATCACCAAGTGCTGCCAGGCAATCTTCCCGGCTCATTCCGAGGGTGATCCCTTTAGCAATCTTCGCCGGTACCTTAGTAACCGCTAAATCGGCATATAAAGTAGTTACAAAACAATTATCCACCACCGTAGCTTCCTCACCGGGATTATATACAATCGTATACAAGTTCCGGTCATCCTTGGCTAATGCTGCTGAGCCAAATTCTCCCGGCTTTATCACCTCATCTGACTGCTCCTTTAACACTTCCCAGCCCTTATCTGCAAAAGCCTTAACCGGTGCCGGAACTCGATATAATGCCTGATCATAACTTATCGTACACGCACCAAAATCCTCGGCCACAACCTCCGGCTCCTGGTATTCACGGATTGCTTCGCTAGGCTCCTTACTAACCTTCTCCTCATTCTCCTCTTCCGGATTCTCAAGATTATAGAACTCAATCCGGTTCAGTTTCTCTGTCTTTGGGGCGAATATCAGGATTACCCGTTTATTCAGTCCGAATTCATAAGTCAGCATCAATTTATCTTCACCTTCATAACGGTCTGTCGGATTACCATATGCTTCCTCAACCTGGACAATCGTCGATTCCAACATTGAAATCCCCTCCGGCAAGGTAACACTTATCGCCTCTGACCCTTCCGCTATCTGCGCCATATCAATTACTACTGCACCTACAAAGCACTCCTTGATCGACATCTGCTCTGTTGAAAAATTCGTCATTTGGGTGGTAATAACTTGTCCTTCCAACTCGAACTCCTGATTTTCACGATAAGAACGCCCATCTATCATATCCTCTTCATTTCCTTTGAAAATCCAGCCCGCGGCAATGACCTCCTGATATTTTAGCGGAAGACTTATCTCCTGCCCCTGAACTAAAAATCCTATATCCTTTAAAGCACCTTTTATAACCGGCACTTCTGGCTTAACTTCCTCATCCGTCACCATCTCCGAAACCAGCGGTACCGTTTCTTCCTCTTGCTTTTCACATCCCGCCAACATTACTATCAGCAACATTAAAAGCAAGTATCTGCAACTTTTCATAGCTTCCTCCTCACAGCAAATATTTTTCTTACTGTTCACTCTGTGACCGGCAACACGCTTCGCAAAATGGTCGCCGTGTAAACTGTAACATATTTTACCTACCTTAAAATTGTAACACAAAGCATATTTTTTTCCAATGTATATTCATACTCTTCAAAGGAATTCATACACTGATAATAAATGATAAAACATCTTAAGGAGCTTTATGAAAAAGCTATCGCGGCATATAAAACCATCTGTTGTTATTATCCTTTTTATGGTCTTTGTTCTAGGTCTGCTTCTGGGAAGAATCGTAAAGAGCTCGTTTAATTCAGAAAATGCACGCTTCGAAGAATTTTCCGACGAACTCTTCACCCAGCAAGTCAGCGGCAATACATTAAACCTCCACTACACCTTAGCTAATCCTGCCAGCTATGGAATTACCGATTATCCCCTCACCCTGGGCAGCATTGACGCCGATAAAATTCCCGAACAATACGTCTCTTTAGAGAACGGCAAAGAGGCTCTCGCTGCCTTCGACTACAAGGAATTAGATTCAGATAATCAGCTGGCACTGGACATCTTAGATCTTCATTATGACACCGAGCTCTCGCTGGGCGACCAATACATGCTCCAGGAAATGCTCAGTCCGTCCTTAGGCATACAGGCTCAGCTTCCCATCCTTCTGGCCGAATATACCTTCCGCACCGAAAAGGACATTCAGGATTACCTGGGACTGTTAAAATCCATGCCTACATATTTTAATCAGATATTGGAATTTCAAAAGGAAAAGTCTGCTCAGCAGGTCTTCATGAGCGATACTACAGTAGACCGGGTCGCTGCCCAGTGCAACTCCTTTATCGCCAATAAAACCGATAATTACCTGATCACCATTTTCGAAGAACAAATCCAGGACTTTAAAGGATTAAGCGACTCTCAGAAACAAGATTATATCGCCCAGAACAAAGAAGCCGTACTATCTTCAGTTATCCCGGCATATCAAGGTCTGGTCGACGGACTTAACCAACTAAAAGGAACCGGCAAAAACCCAAATGGTCTTTACTACTATAAAGGCGGAAGAGACTATTACCTATACCTCCTGAAAAGTAACTCCGGCCTTTATGACTCCGTCGAAAAACTGCAGACCCGCCTTTATAAGCAACTGCTTGCCGACTATACCCAAGTTAAAAAAATTTTAACCGCGAACCCAAACGCAGCCGTTGCATCAACCAAAAAAGGACTCCTCACCAGCACCCCCGAAGAAATGCTAAAAGACCTTCAAGCGAAAATCACCAACGATTTCCCAACCATGAATAGCGTCTCATACAGCATTAAATATGTTCATCCGGATTTGGAAAAATATTTAAGCCCTGCTTTTTATCTGACTCCCCCCATTGACACGTTATCACCAAACTCCATCTACATTAACCGCAACTCAAAAATGGAGGGCGTGGAATTATACACCACCTTAGCCCACGAAGGCTTTCCCGGACACCTGTACCAAACCGTATACTTCGCCTCCGGACACCCTCTAAAGATCCGCAGCCTGCTTAACATGGGCGGCTATATCGAAGGCTGGGCCACTTATGTAGAATCCTATGCTTACGGCTACGTTGATACCGACCCTGATGTCAGCCAGTTCCTCTGGCTAAACCGCTCCATGAACCTTTGCCTGTACTCTCTTTTAGATATCGGCATTCACTACTACGGATGGACTCTTAATGATGTCACCTCGTATCTAAAAAACTTTGGCATTACCAACACCGCCGTAATACAAGAGATCTTCCAGGCAATTGTAGAAGATCCGGGCAATTATCTCAAATACTACATGGGCTATTTAAGTTTCGTTGATCTGCGCGATGAAGTTCACAAAGAACAAGGCGATGACTTCCAACTGATAGAATTCCATCAGGCCGTCCTGGAAGCCGGTCCCGCCCAGTTCCCCGTATTGGAGAAGCACCTGCTGGAAGCCTCCTGACAGTATGCCCGGCATGGCTACACCCAAAAACACCCCTGGGAAAATTAATTTTATCCCAGGGGTGTTCACTATTCAGTTCTTTATCCTATCTTCCTCTTTGGTTTTCCCTTAATCCACCATTCTGATAAAAGATTGAAACAAGTTTAATTTTCCAAATCCCCACTCTCTGTTAGGAAACGTAAATGCCGGGGGCCGGTCCGCGCCTCTGACAAGAATGGCTTTGATTGCTGAAGTTGACATATTTGACCGATTACCCTGAACAATTCCCCAGGTCATCAAATTAGCAGCGGCTCCGGCAACATGTGCCGCTGCAATCGAGGTTCCCGATTTTTGAACCAGGGGAAACCCCGGTGCTATTCCCGGACCATATACATCCACTCCCGGAGCTACGATGTCCGGCTTTACAATTCCGGTTCGGTTATACCCACGGCTGGACTGAAGATAAATACTGTTGTAATGATGATTAAAGGCTCCTACCGTAATCACATCGGGGGTATTCCCCGGCTCTGTTATGATGGTATTCGGATTTGAACTCAAGAAAAAAGTTTGCTCTGAAATAAACCCTGCAACCGGCAGCCATAAATTATATTGCCCGTTGATGAACAGCCTGTTATAAACCCTTATTCTCCATATCCCTTCTGTCGGATTTTTAAAACGCATGAAAACAAATTTGCTTCCACTGCCAAACTGCGAGATTCCATAATAAACTATGATTTCAGTTGCCTCAAGTATAAAGGACAACATTGTTCCCGTCTGATAGCTGATCGGAACCCTCTGTATCACCTGACCTGCCGGAGAAATGAAACCGACAGAATAAGCCTCGGGAGCACTTGCCCATAATTGGGTGACAAACCCTGTTTCTTTACCTCCCACTTTTATCTCAACATCCTCATATTCCTGCCCTGATCTAAAGCTCCCCTGAAAATGATGACGCAGACCGCCTTCATCTCCTGCCGCTAAAACGGTCGTAATACCGGTCAGTTGGTTGATTCTGCGTAACATAATAGCCAGTGGGGATGTCCCTTCATGACTTCCATAATTTGTTCCCACACCAATATAAATCACCAGGGGCATTTGATACCTGCCTGCCAGAAGCATTAAATACCGGATTCCCATCATAATATCATTTTCCTGATATGCAACTGCTGAACTTTGTATACTATAAAAATCCCGCAGATATCTTTTAGCCGGTTTCAGTTTTACCACTCCAACAGAACATTCCGGGGCAGCACCGGTAAAGTTCAGTTCAAAGGACTGGTTCCCGGCTGCAATTCCGGTCATAAAAGTTCCATGACCCTCTTCATCTATACTGGGTACGATATCTAAAGGTTGACCGGACTGCAGCGCTTCATTAATCCGCTCCTTTGAAAAATGTGAACCATAGGAAACGGCAGGATACGGCTCAGGAGCTTCATTTTGCTCAGAAAATGCGCTTAGGGTCTGATCCCATATCCCCAGAATCCTTGTTGTTCCATCCGCATTTTGAAAGAGTGGATTTTGATAATCAATTCCGCTGTCAATAAATCCAATCATGGTACCTTGACCCCTCAGGTTCAAAAAAGGCTGTGTCAGCACCTGCTCGATTCCTGATGCAGTCATACTTGTGGTGTCAAGCAGGGTATATAGATTTGGTATCGCGGCATATGGAACCATTGAAAAATTATCTATATCTGTTCCTGCCGGTTGAGTATAAATAACAGAAAATAAAGAATCTACATAATCGGTGCAGACTATTTTATTTGTTGCTTCTAACGGGAGCTGTCCTAAATAATTCGACAGGATAAAATCAGCGTATGTTTCTGATGCGATATCGTGTATACATGAAGGCACTTTTACGTCCCTCCGGAATCAGTTTATTATATTATTATGATGAGTTTGGTAATAAAAGACCAAATGACACCGATTCAAAAGCTCTTTAAACCTGACATCTACAATCCATTAGATTTTCCCAGATAAGAAGCTGCTGCACAAGTAATTCGCGCAACAGCCCTTTTCTTTATCGTAATATCCGTCGTCACATGCAGCCGGCCACCACCAGGCTGGCAATAACCCCTGCTGCAGTGGCGGCAATAACCCCGGGGAGAGTGTATCTCGTCTTGGTCACCTTAGCTGCTGTACAATACAAAGACATCGTATAGAATACCGTCTCCGTACAGCTCATTATGATCGCCGCCACCCTGCCTGCATAGGAATCTGCTCCAAACTCCTTGAAAATATCCAGCACCAGACCATTGGCTGCGCTGGCAGAGAACAATCGGATGATTACCACCGGAACTACTGACGAAGGCAGACCAAATCCTTCCGTTACTTTCCCTAATCCCTGACTGATCACATCTAAAAATCCGGATGCTCTTAAAATCCCCACCGCGACCAACAGACCGACCAGGGTAGGCATAATCTTAACCACCGTCTTAAAGCCATCCGCTGCCCCTTCTACAAAATCTTCATAAATGTTTCGTTTCATCAAAACACCAAATCCAAGAATATAGAATATTATAAGCGGTATCAGCATATTAGAGATAAACATCAAAAAACGCATGGCATCTCCTGTACTTTTCTTTACTTTTATCATATGCACAAAAGGACAGGTACATACAACCAGTTGACAGTTGCGCTTTAGCTGGTATGCTGTCCGACTGATATTTAATTCTTCTTACGCCGGTCTGCCAGCATCTGCTTCAATTCATTTAACGAATCCTGATATCGTTTGGAAACCATCGTTGGATTTCCATAGATACGTCCCCTTTGCTTTCGCCGCCGGGATAGGATGGTGCTGTTGTGGGATTTAAGAATCTCCTGGAACTTTCCACGGTATTGTTCCACTTCATCCGAAGCATTTTCCATGTTTCCCCGGAAAGAAGTCTTAAGTGCTCCCAGGCGCTCATCAATTTCCTTACGCAGTTCATCAATCCTTAACCGCCTATACCAGCTGGCGTCCTTCTTCTCCTCCGGCACTCCACGTGTAAAAGCAATCATCGCATCCAGTCTCCGTTCCATAACGACCAGTTCTTCCTTTACCTTATCCATCTTATCCAACAGTATCCGCAAGTTCAAAGCCCCGTGGAACGATATTGCAAAATCAACCACAACATAGCAGCTCAAGACAACTGTTCCCCACTTCAAAACCGATTCGGGCAATGTCAGCACAAAATGTTCCACCGGCTTATGCAAAAAGCGGGTCATCAGGATGGTAAAGAATCCCCATGCCGCAGAAGAAGAAAGGCAGATGTATCCTTTATAATTAAACTTCAGGTTGGAATAATCCCAATATCGAACTTTAAACAGAGCCTCCATCAAAGCCCCGGTAATCAACTCCAGTGCTGTGGCTCCCACCACTCCTGCAAGGTACATCAGGATCAGATTATCCTGAAATGGTGCCGATACTACCAGTATCATAATGGCTCCGGTCCCATATATGGGCAGAAAAGGACCGTGCATAAATCCCCGGTTGACAAATTTACACTTCTTTATAGAAACATATATCGTTTCCCAGCACCATCCCATAAAGCAGTATATATAAAAAAATAACAGCCATTCCAACAAACTATATGAATACATATTCCAAGTCTCCTTTTATCTGTATATGAGCACTCCCAGAAACTCACTGTATGCAGCCGGCGGGAAATCAGCCGCAAAGACGTATGCAGGGAGTTTCCGAGAGTACCCTATCACAGTATTCCTTCAATACCAGATTGCTGACGATGATCTTAGCTTCAGCCCCTCTTCCAGTTCCTTCTTATGATACAAGTAGCCGGCATCTTCATAATACCGGGCTTCTTTCGG
>Ga0153928_1001318_pt1 | contig 11222 bp, 9 predicted proteins | sample TSNJ012MetaG_FD_106656 | JGI IMG/M metagenome (GOLD analysis project Ga0153928, IMG submission 106656) | Attine ant fungus gardens microbial communities from New Jersey, USA - TSNJ012 MetaG | ecosystem: Host-associated > Fungi > Mycelium > Unclassified | place: USA: New Jersey, Wharton State... | reverse complement strand
ATTTATAATCAGGCGTTTAGTGGCAGTTATATGTTTAACCGTGCGGCAGCGGCAAGTATGATACTATTCTCCATTATTGCGGTTTGTTCGGCAATTCTGTTTTATATCATGCGTGATAAAGATGCAGCGGCACTTAAAAAAATACAAAAGGCCAGAGCGAAGAATGAGAAACAGGCAAGGAGGGGGGGGCGTATGAGCAAAGTAAAAAAAGAGTCCGGAACATCTGGCCGGATGTTAGTTGGCACAGTATTTATTTACATACTTTTGATCACACTGGCGGTTTTAAGTGTGCTGCCGTTCCTGGTTATGCTTGTGAATGCCACCAGAAGTACCCCGGAGATTCAGCAACAGGCACTTTCTTTGGTACCAGGTTCACATTTGATAACGAATATTAAAATCCTGTTGGGCGGAGTTTTTGATCCCGTCATCGGTTTTATGAATTCAATGACTATTTCTGTGGGATCGACAATGTTAGGTATCTATTTTTCCTGCTTAACGGCATATGGGCTGGTTGCTTATGATTGGAAATTAAGGGATGGTTTCTTTGCCTTTATCTTGTGTATATTAATGATTCCATCAACGATTTCAATTATCGGATTTTACCAATTTGTATGGAAGCTTGGCTGGACGAACAATTTGCTGCCATTGATATTACCGTCGATTGCTTCGCCAACGATTGTCTTTTTCATGAGACAGTATCTCGTTGCGACTCTGTCAATGGAGATTGTTGAAGCCGCCAGAATTGATGGCTCGGGTGAATTTGCAACATTCAACCGCATTATTTTGCCGATTATGAAACCGGCGATTGCGACTCAGGCAATCTTTGTGTTTGTTTCAAGCTGGAACAATTTGTTCTTGCCACTGGTTTTGCTGACCAAGAAAGAATTGTTCACGATGCCGATTATGGTTAGTCTGCTGCGGGGAGATATCTACCGTACTGAATTAGGAACGGTATATTTAGGCATTACAATGACAGTTCTTCCATTATTCGTGGTGTATTTTGCTTTATCAAAATATATTATTGCCGGTGTGGCATTAGGTGGGGTGAAGGAATAAGTTAAATGAAAAATAGTTGAAAAAGTATCATTTTTATGGTATTATTTTGACATTAGTGAAATTAGGTCAGACATATGCAAAGGTGCATTCCAGAGTGGACGTGCACCCTTTTTGCTATATGGTAAACGGTAGATTTTTCACTGACCGGAAAGCGGAGGAGTAACTTTATGAAAAAGAAATGGAGTCTGTTACTTGCAGCTGCAATGGCAGCAAGCCTGGCCATGACCGGGTGCGGCGGAAAAGGAGCAGCCCGGGAGAACACCGGAGCTGGTACTCAGGGTGCGGCCGCCGGCGAAGAGACCCAGGGTGTGGAGGTGGATACTGCCGGTTATCTGGTTAGTGTTCTGAATGCTGATATTCAGACTGCCGATGTGCAGAAGACATCCAAAGACTATGAAATCCCGATGAATATCTTTGACCGTCTGGTGGATATTGAAGTGGCGGCTGACGGCAGTTCAAAGATTGTGCCAAGTCTGGCGGAGTCATGGGAGATTTCTGATGATGGTTTAGAGTACACCTTCCACTTAAGGCAGGGGGTAAAGTTCCATAATGGCAATGATTTTACCGCAGAAGATGTGGTGTATACCTTTAACCGTCTGCTGACAGCAGTGGGTTCGGTAAACAGTGAGTTTATCGATCAGGTGAAAGGTGCTGAAGAGATGATGCAGGAGAATTCCACCGTCGAAACGCTGGAAGGCCTGGAAGTAATGGATGATTATACGATCAAAGTAACTTTAAAGGAACCGTATGCGGCGTTTCTGGCCTGTATTTCTTCCCCGGGCGTTTCCATCTATGACAGTGAGGCGGCAGAAGCAGCCGGTGACCAGTTTGGCCTGGATCCCAGTGTGACGGTGGGGACCGGTCCTTTCAAATTCACCTCATGGACGTTGAATGACCGTCTGGTATTGACCCGGAATGACGATTACTGGAAGGGTGCTTCGGCCCTGCCGGGAGTTGTGATCAGGATCATTCCGGAGTCGGGAACGCAGCGGATGATGTTTGAGAGCGGCGAACTGGATATTATTGATCTGGACTATGTGGTGGAAGCGGTAGAACAGTTCCAGACTGCCTATCCGGATCAGATTATCAGCGGATCCCGGGTTGGTACTACCTATTTGACGATGAATGAGAATCAGGCTCCATTTGACAATGTAAAGGTTCGTAAGGCGGTTCAGATGTCGATTGACAGACAGGCGATTCTGGATACCTTGTATGGCGGACGCGGTCAGGTAGAACAGGGGATTTATCCTCATGGCCTGATTGGTTTTAACCCAAACCAGAAAGAGATCGTATACGATCCGGAAGGCGCCAGGGCTCTGCTGGCAGAGGCTGGCTATGGGGACGGCTTTACGATGGAACTGGCGGCTGACAGCTCTGCTGCTGATGTGGTAACCACGGCCCTGGAGATCATCCAGGAGCAATTGGCAGAGGTGGGTATTACCGCAGAAATCAAGAATTATGATCAGGCTACCTGGCTGGATACCAGAAAGGCCGGTGACCTGGGTTCTTTCGTGGCGACCTGGACGGCTGATTTTAATGATCCGGATAACTTTATTTATACATTTTTCGGCAATGCGGAAAAGAGCAAGCTGCGTTCGATCAATTATGCCGACGATACGGTAATGGCGCGTGTGGCAGCAGCTCGTGCGATTGTGGATGAGAATGAAAGAATTGCCGAGTACCGTGCTCTGGAAGAGAAGCTGATCTACGAAGATGCGGCATGGGTTCCGATGTACTCCAGACTTCATCTATTTGCAGTAAGCAAGCGGGTGCAGAACTTTGTTCCGGTATGGAGCGGTGTTGGCGATAAGCTCTATTATGGTGTTTCTTTGTCTGAGTAAAAAAGGAAAGCAAATGAGAGGAGATGCCGCAGGATTTTAGATTTTGCGGCATTTTCTTACGTTACAGGAGGTAGCCCGGTGTTAAAAAAGATACTGAAACGAATCATAATCGCCATCCCGGTTCTGATTGGCGTGGTCCTGATTATCTTTATCATGCTTCGGATCGTACCGGGGGATCCGGTGACGACAATGATGGGTGAGCACGTCAATCTGGCGGTAATTGAAAAGGTAAGTAAGGAAATGGGACTGGATCAGCCGATGTATGTCCAATTCTTTCAATATGTGGGCAATGCCCTAAGAGGTGATTTTGGGACCTCTTACCGGCTGAACCGGAATGTGACCCATATTATCCTGGATGCTTTTCCGAATACGGTCAAGCTGTCGGTCTGTGCGGCGCTGGTGGCCTGGGTGATTGGTATTACAGCGGGGATTATTGCGGCGGTTCGGCAGAATAAGTTACTTGACCGGTTGTTCATGGGTGGTGCCCTGATGGGAGTATCGATGCCGGTCTTTATGACGGCGCTGCTGCTTCAGTATATGTTTGCCTTTAAGTTGAGATGGTTTCCGGTATCTGGTTTTGATTCGCCGCGAGCTATGGTTTTGCCGGCGATTGTGCTGGGATGGAATTCAGCCGGAAGTATTGCCCGGATGACCCGCTCCAATCTGGTTGAAGTGATGCAGAATGATTTTATCCGCACGGCCAGAGCCAAAGGACTGCGGGAGGGCGGCGTGATTGTAAAACATGCCTTGAAAAATGCCATGCTGCCGGTAGTCACGATGATGGCGCTGCAGGTTTCCAGTATGCTTTCCGGTGCGGTTCTGACGGAGAGTGTCTTTGGTATTCCCGGCATCGGGCGGCTGGCGGTAAATGCGATTGAAACCCGTGACATGCCGTTGCTGCAGGGCACGGTGATTTTTACCACGGTCATCATTATTGCGGGAAACCTGATCGCGGACCTGCTTTATAATGTACTGGACCCAAGAATCAGAGAGGGCGCATAAGATGGCAGATTATGAGAATAAAGTATCCGTCATGGCGGGTTTGGCGGAGGACGGCGCAGCCCAGATCGGCGAAGCAGATACCTGGCAGGATAAAGCCAAAGCACTGGTGCGTCAGAATAAACTGGCGGCCTTTTCGGCAGTCCTGATTGTGGTGATTATTTTAATGGCGGTTTTTGCGTCGCTGGTGGCGCCGTATGATCCGGTCCGGCAAAGTCTGACGGACCGTCTGCAGGCACCGGGGCCGGCGCACTGGCTGGGAACGGACGAACTGGGACGGGATGTTCTAAGCCGGATTATCTATGGGGCCAGAGTCTCTTTGATGATTGGTCTGGTACCAACCTTGATTTCGATGGCGATTGGCACGGTGCTGGGGCTGTTTGCCGGTTTTTATGGCGGTAAGGTGGATTTTATGATCATGCGTCTGGCTGACATTATGCTGGCATTTCCGTCGCTGCTGCTGGCGATGGTGGTGATGTATACCATGGGCGGCGGGCTGATTAATATTTTTATTGCGTTAAGTCTGGTGAACTGGGCGGGTACGGCCCGGGTGGTCAGGTCCCAGACCTTGTCTTTGAAAGAGAAAGAATATGTGGAGGCGGCCAGATCCATTGGAGTAAAAAAGCCGGTGATGATGTTCCGGCATATTCTGCCTAACTGCATGCCTTCTTTGATTGTATTATTTACGTTGAACATTCCGGCGGCTATTTTGTCGGAGGCTTCCTTAAGCTTTCTGGGAGTCGGGGCCCAGCCGCCGTCGGCAAGCTGGGGCCTGATGGTGGTAAGAGGCAAGAAATATCTGCTTGCCGGTCAGCCATGGCTGGCGATTGCACCGTGCGTGGCGATTATGATTGTCGTGATGGCATTTAACTTTTTTGGTGATGGCCTGCGCGATGTGCTGGATCCATATTTGAAAGAGCAATAGTACACTGTACCAGGAGGAAGAACGATGAGTGAATCAGCAGTACTTAATATTCGAAATCTGAAGTCCCACTTCTTTACCGCCAAAGGCGAGATACCGGCGGTGGACGGTGTCAGTATCCAGGTACCGGCCGGGAAGATCATCGGCATTGTCGGCGAATCCGGCTGTGGTAAGAGTATGACGGCGATGTCGGTGATGGGATTGCTTCGTCATCCCGGTAAGGTGGTGGATGGAACGATTTTGCTGGCGGACCGGGATATTACCCATTTGAAGCCGAAAGAACTGGCGAAGGTACGCGGCAATGAGATTTCGATGATTTTCCAGGAACCGATGACTTCACTGAATCCGGTATATCCGGTGGGGCGGCAGGTGCAGGAAGCGATTCTGCTGCATCAGAATGTCGGCAAGGAAGAAGCAAAGCGGCGGGTAATCGAGATGTTTCGGGAAGTCGGCATCCCAGAGCCGGAAAAACGGTATCGCAGTTATCCCCACCAGCTTTCCGGCGGACTGCGCCAGCGGGTGATGATTGGCATGGCGATGGTGTGTAAACCGAAAGTACTGATCGCGGATGAACCGACGACGGCATTGGATGTAACCATTGAAGCGCAGATTTTAAGATTGATGAAACGGTTGTGCGAGGAACAGGGCACTTCGATCATTTTAATTACCCACAATATGGGGGTAGTGGCTGAAATCTGCGATTATGTCTATGTCATGTATGCCGGAAAGGTAATGGAGCAGGCCGAGACCTTTGATTTGTTTGAGAATACGAGACATCCTTATACGCAGGGGTTATTAAAATCGATTCCCCGGCTGGATGAAAAGGCTGACCGGTTATATACCATTGAAGGAGTGGTACCTAATCTGCTGCATCTGCCAAAAGGCTGTAATTTCTGTACCCGTTGTGAACCGGCGAAAGAACGCTGTTATCAGGAAAAACCGTGCCTGTATGAGACGGGAAGCGGTCATGGTACGCGCTGTTTTCAGTATGAAAGCGAGGTCCGGATCGATGGGCAATAAGAATGTATTAGTGGAAGCAAAACATTTGGTGAAAGAGTTTCCGATTGGCGGAAGCAAGAAAAACCCGCAGGTGGTTCATGCTGTGTCGGATGTGAATCTGACGATTTATGAAGGGGAAACGCTGGCACTGGTTGGCGAATCCGGCTGTGGAAAAAGTACGTTAGGCCGTGTGTTGATCCGTCTGTTGGCAGCGACCTCCGGAGAAATTTATTTTGAAGGGGAGGAGATCGCCGGTCTGAAGGAGTCGGAATTTGCGGCCAGGCGCCGGCAAATGCAGATTATCTTTCAGGATCCCTATGCGTCCCTGAATCCGCGGATGAGTGTGAAAGAGATTATCGCGGAGCCTTTGATTACGTATGGGTTGAAGGATAAAACCCAGCTGGAGGCCAAGGTGAAGGAGTTGATGCGAAAGGTTGGGATTCCGGAAGAGTTTTATAACCGGTATCCCCATCAGTTTTCCGGTGGGCAGCGGCAGCGCATCGGGATTGCCCGGGCGATTGCGTTGAATCCTAAATTAATTATCTGTGATGAGCCGGTGTCGGCGCTGGATGTGTCGATTCAGTCACAGGTGCTGAATCTTTTGAAGGATTTGCAGGAAGAGTTTAAGCTTACGTATTTATTCATTTCCCATGATCTGAGCGTTGTGAAGTTTATTGCGGACCGGGTATGTGTGATGTTTTTAGGAAATATCTGTGAGATTGGTGATACGGAAAGCTTGTATGAAAAACCACTGCATCCATATACCAGATTTTTATTGCATGCGATTCCAAAAGCGGATCCCAAACTCCGCAGTGAAGAAAAGGAACTGTTAAGCGGTGAGATTCCCAGTCCGGTGAATCCGCCTTCCGGCTGCCGGTTCCATACCAGGTGCCCTTATGTGCAGGAGGTTTGTATGACGGTGAAGCCGGGCGGTATTATGGTTGGCGAGCGGCAGGTATTCTGTCATTTTCCGTTGAATATGGAAATATAAGAGCAAAAATAGCAGGAGGATCCTATGTCGATATCTTTCACAGAGCAAAAAAAGAAGATCCGTCAGGAAGTAAAACAATGTCGCAAGGAACTGCCGGTGGAATACTGCCGGCAGTCAGACTCTGCGATTTTTGCATATGTGACTGGATTGAAGGAGTATCAGCAGGCTGAGGTGATTTTCTGCTTCATTGGTACCGGGGAAGAGATCGATACTCTGCCTGTTATTCAGGATGCATGGAAGCGCGGCAAGAAGGTTGGCGTGCCGTTGTGTGTGGCAAAAGGGGTGATGGAGGTGCGGCAGATTTTTGGCGAAGAAGATTTAGTTGATGGGTTTTATGGAATTAGGGAACCCAAGAAGGAATGTCTGTTGATTAAACCAGAAGCAATCGAAATGGCCATTGTCCCTTGCCTTTCCTGCAGCCGGAAGGGAAGCCGGCTGGGGTATGGCGGCGGGTATTATGACCGGTATCTGGAACAAGTGAAGGCACCGAAAGCGGTGCTGTGCAGAGAGCGGCTGATGCGGGAAAATATTCCGGAAGAAATACATGACTTAAGAATGGGCATGGTAATATCGGAAAACGGTATATACCGGAATGACCAGGAGGAGGTTTAAGTGGAATTCAAGGTAATCGAACAGGAATTTTCGATATGCAAAATTCACGATATGACTCAGGTGAATGTAGAAGATCCATATTTTTTTATTGGCAAAACGGATGAGGAATTGTCGCTGGTATGCGGGCTTTTCGAATTCAAGGGGTGTTGGATTTTTCGTTAATTGGGATTTTGGCGAAGATATCCGGGACATTGGCGGTGTTGCCCACAATGTAGGATGCATCATCTCTATATAGACATATTGTTCAATAAAGCTTATTCGATTAGGCCGTGAATAGTAACAATTGCCTAAATTTGTCAGATGAACTTAGTATTAACACTTGACATTAAAAGAACATGATTATATAATATCTATAGTGTCAATTTATGTAAAGTAAAACGACATAATAATCCATTTGTCTATCTATCTGCCTGCAAATTCGATAAAAGTGCAAACATTGAAATCTAAAGATAGTTTTCAATCAGTTCACTGATGAAGACATATTTTTTGTGCGCTTTTATGTAATGCTCGAATGCAAAACAGTCTTGGATTTGACAATATCAGGAGATTGAGGCATTTAGCAAGTGCCTGATCTATAAATGTATAAGGAGGGTTTATATGAAGAAAGGAATTGTATCCTTGATGCTTGTTTCTGCACTGGTACTGAGCCTTGCTGCCTGTGGGAAGTCGGGCAGTGGTACGGCAACAGAAAGCAAAAAGGAAAGTAGTTCGGAAGGTGCCACAGAGAGCACCGGTGGAGACTCTGATGAGGTCTCTGGGCTGAGTGATGCAGCAGCAGCTGCGGCATTGGTGGTTAATCCAAATCTCGGGAAAGGATTCTATGGGGGAACAAGAGAGGCGAATACAATCAATGTTGATATCAGTACCATGTCGGTAATGAATACGATTAAAATGACTTATAATACGGAGTTTTCCGTGGCCCGTCATTGCTGGGATGCATTAGTAAAGCTGGATGCCAACAACAGCCTTATTCCGGCTGCGGCGGAATCATGGGAATCATCTGAAGACGGACTAAAATGGACTTTTCATATTCGTCAGGGAATGAAGTGGGTTGATTCTACCGGTGCCCAGGCAGGTGATGTTACGGCTCATGATTTTGTATTTGCATGGAGTGAGCTGCTGAATCCGGATAATGCAGCAGAATATTCTGCTTTTGCAACCGTATTTAAAAACGCGCAGGCTTATTATGATTATGTATCGGGGGTAGAAGGCGCAGCGGAAGTGACCTTGGAAGAGGTTGGATTCAAGGCTGTTGATGATTATACTTTGGAACTTGAACTTGAGACTTATCTTCCCTATCTCCTGCAGTATTTAAAATTTGAAGTCATGTCACCTATATACCAGCCTTTCTATGAGAAAGTAGGAGCGGAAAAATATGGTACATCTCCTGATACGCTGCTTTTTAACGGTGCTTTCTATATGAGTAACTGGATTACAGAAAATACGATTACAATAGAGAAGAATGCTTCCTGGTATGATGCTGCCAGCGTATCTTTGGAGAAGATCAATTTTGTCAAATATACCGACGCCAATACAAGATACAATGCTTTCGTAGGCGGCGAGCTTGACATTACGAATGACGTAAACGGTGAGCAGCGAGAATTGTTTGCCCAGGAAGGATTTGATGTTAGTTCTTATTCTGGCGGATACAGTTTTTATTATTGGGTTAGTACTAAAGATACAACTGATATGCGAAGTGTGAATCTGCGTAAGGCAATTAGTGCGGCACTTAACCGTCAGCAGTTGATTGATACGGTATTTAAAAATGACAATATACCTTCACAGAGTTTTGCCCTTGGCATCAGCGGTGTGAATACAAACACTTTTTCAGAAGCGGTAGTTGCCGCAAATGGCGGACAGCCTCTTTATAATCCGTCTGCGGATGCAGAGGCAGCAAATAAATATCTTGCGGCGGCATTGGAGGAATTGGGTTACAGTGACAAAAGTGAAATCAAAATATCCCTGATGACCAGTGAATCAACGAATAGCGAACTGCTGTCACAGGTGGTACAGGAGCAGCTCCGTCAGGTTCTTGGCCTGGATGTCGGCATTGAGATTCTTACAATTACTGAATGGCGTGCCCGCAGAAATGCAAAGGAATTTGATCTTTGTATGGGCGGCTGGGGACCTGATTATAATGACCCGATGACTGACCTTGAGTTGTTTACAACCACTAACGGGAATAATCATACCAGTTATTCCAATCCGGAGTATGATGCTTTGGTTGAAAAGGCAAAGCATGAAACCGATCCGGTAGCCCGCGAAAAGTTATTTATTGAATGCGAAAAGATGATAGCTGAGGATCTGCCGATTATACCCGTATATTGGAGACAAGAAGACTATGTGGTCAGTGAAAAAATTGCCGGTGGCTATCTTCGTAAGCCTTTCCAGGCTTACAACCTGATTTATACTACTCTGGTTGACTAAATCCATCGTTAGATTTTGTAGATAATCTATGGGATATGCACGGGGAGGATCTTCCCGTGCATATTTATTCCCGTAGGAGAAAGTAAAATGAGGGGAGGGATATATTTTGTTACGTTATGTTATAAAACGCATTGGATATGCGGTTCTTACTTTGTTCCTGCTGGTAACCCTTACTTTTTTTATGATGCGGCTGATACCGGGCGAGCCTTTCGTCGGTGACAAGGTCATATCAGATACGGCTATGAACAATATGCGCATTAAGTATGGGTTGGATAAGCCTGTAATCGTGCAATTTCTTATATATGTAGGTAATTGTCTGCAAGGGGATCTGGGTACTTCCCTTACCTATAACAAGCCGGTAACCAGTATTATTTCAGAAGCATTTGTCGTATCTGCCGACCTGGGCATCCGGGCAATCATTTTTGCGGTAATAACCGGTGTATTATTAGGCGCTGTTGCTGCCATAAAGAGAGGAACCGTATGGGATTCTGTGTCCATGTTCATTGCAATGATTGGCGTCTCCGTACCCAGTTTTATTATGGGCGCCTTATTCCAGTATTTTTTGTCATTACAATTAAATAAAATGCTCGGTTTTAATTTTCTGCCTGTACAGGGGTGGGGAAGTATCAAACACACGGTGCTGCCGGCTTTTGCGCTGGGATTGAGCTCGCTGGCAACCGTCTCCAGGCTGATGCGTACCAGTATGCTGGATGTTCTGGGGCAGGATTATATTAAGACTGCCAAAGCAAAGGGATTATCCCCGGGGAAAATATTAAGCAGACATGCGTTGCGTAATTCCATTATGCCCGTTGTTACTGTCATGGGTCCGACCATAGCATCCGTTTTGACAGGCGCGTTTGTTGTTGAAAGTATATTTAATATTCCTGGACTTGGAAAATACTTTGTTATTAGTATTAAGGATATGGATTATACCATGATAGCAGGAACGACGATATTCTATGGAGCCCTGCTGATCGCATGTGCCCTTTTGGTTGACCTGTTATATGGCCTGATCGATCCCCGCGTAAAACTGGAGGACTAGTATGAAACAAATAGCAAAAGAACGTTTTAACCATGTAGGGCAGAACTTACATGAAAGTGAGAACATATCAAGACCCAGCCTGACCTTTTTTCAGGATGCCATGCGTCGCCTGGTCAAAAATAAAGTGGCTTTCGTCTGTACCATCATCATCTTGTTGATGATACTGCTGTCAGCGATCGCACCGATGATGAGCAGCTTTGATTTCCGTGAGCAGCATTATGGACATTCCAATGCACGCATGATGACAGTATGTGATGATGCCGCCAGTGAAGGATGTGGACATACTCATATATTCGGAACGGATATTCTCGGAAGGGATATTTTTACCAGAAT
>Ga0153928_1001317_pt1 | contig 11223 bp, 7 predicted proteins | sample TSNJ012MetaG_FD_106656 | JGI IMG/M metagenome (GOLD analysis project Ga0153928, IMG submission 106656) | Attine ant fungus gardens microbial communities from New Jersey, USA - TSNJ012 MetaG | ecosystem: Host-associated > Fungi > Mycelium > Unclassified | place: USA: New Jersey, Wharton State... | reverse complement strand
GCACTCTATAATGGAAGCAAGACGCTTGATGCCCTGACTAAGCTGACAGCTCTAAATCTGGACAGGCTTCATTATAAACCAAAGGAATTGAACGGAAAAATAAAAAAAATGTTAAAATAGGGTTCACATACAACATTTATGATGCCATAAAAAGCCGATAATCCCAAGTGTTTATAAGGATTATCGGCTTTTTAGAATCGCACAACTGTCGAAAACCGGATTACAAGTTAATTTTTTGTAAGTTTAAGAAAAGCCAAAGCTATTTCAACCCTGGCTTTCCTGATACTATGTATTGCAAATTATTCATCCACACTTCCTGCCGCAACTTTCTCAAACAGCGCCACCATCGTCTCCGACGGATCAGCGGTACAAAGGCTGACCGTCACCATTGCCGCCAGCCCTACCGCAAAACCAATTACCAGCGAATACAAACCGGTGACATTCCCCAGGGTCAACCCGCTGATCAAAGGAATATAATCCCAGATAATAACCGTCAGCCCGCCGCCAATCATGCCGGCGATCGCACCTGGACGGTTACTGCGCCGCCAAAACAAGGATAACAGAACCACCGGTCCAAAAGTTGCACCAAATCCGGCCCAGGCGTTGGACACCAGTCCCATGATACTGCTTCCCGGATTCCAGGCGATAAAGTAAGCCAGCACCGCCACGACAATAACCGTAACCCGGCTGATCGCCAACACTTTCTCATCCTTTGCCTGCGGCTTTAATACCCCTTTATAAAGATCCTCGGCCACCGAGGACGCCGTCACCAAAAGCTGTGAATCCGCCGTTGACATAATCGCAGCCAGAATTCCGCACAGGAAAATGCCGCCGATAAACGGTAAGGCAATATCCTTGGTAAACAATTTCACAATCAAACTGATAAAGACATTTTCCGCCGAACCGGCTGCCTCTGTCCCCAGCACCACCGGCATCAGATAAGCCCGGCCGATAATTCCCAGGAAACAAGCCATAGCTAATGAAATCGCCACCCAGACAATCCCGATGATCCGGGATTTTTCCAGTTCCTTCTCCGAGCTGACCGCCATAAAGCGAGTCAAAATATGCGGCATGCCAAAATACCCCAGTCCCCAGCCCAGATTGGAAATAACACTCACCACCCCAACTGGTTTGCCGCCATTTTGCATAATGTCAAGATAAGAGGAAGTGCCGCCGGCAACCCCGCTCTCGCCAATCAGTTCCAGCATACCGGACGGTGACACCACCGCCAGGGCAATCAGCGGTACAATAAACAATCCGGCTAACATTAACAGCCCCTGAATAAAGTCCGTCACACAGACCGCCATAAATCCCCCCAGGAAGGTATACACAAGGATAACAACCGCACCAATGGTAAGGGCAATATGATAATCCAGGCCAAATACTACATTAAACAGCTTTCCTCCTGCCGCCAGCGCGGAAGCGGTATAGACCAGAAAGAAGATAACAATAAACACGGAGGATACCGTCAATAAAACCTTGGATTGATCTTCAAAACGGTTTTCAAAATATGCCGGCAGCGTCAGCGAATTATTCGCAACGATCGTATACCGGCGCAGCCGCCGGGAAATCAGCATCCAGTTGCAGACCGTACCGATAAAAAGCCCAATTGCAATCCAGCACTCACCCATGCCGGATACATAAATAGCTCCCGGCAAGCCCATCAGCAGCCATCCGCTCATATCCGAAGCCTGCGCCGAAAGCGCGGCCACCCAGGCGTTCAAACCGCGGCCACCCAAAAAATAATCTTCTGTGTTTTTTGTTGTCTTTGCATATTTGGCACCGATTAAAATCATTCCTGTCAAATATGCCCCAAAAGCAACTAAAACCCAAATCATTGATCTGCTGTCCATTCTTGTTCCCTCCATTTTCCGCTATAAATGGAGTAATTATATCACAGGCGCGTTATTCAGGCAAGATAAACAGTGACCAAATCTGTCGTAAACAAAAGAAATAATCCCGGCGTTTTACCGTATCGGCCGCATATACCGGACAGGTTTTGACGGTTTCATCCCCCAGCAGCCATGTTACATAACCAACCTGCCGGCCAGCAGTCACCGGTGCGGTCAGCCGCCTGGGCAGCTCCAGCTGACAGGTCACCTGCTCATTGTCTCTAAGCAGCAGCTTCAAATGCCGCTCTTCTTCCGGCAATTGAAGCGTCAGGCTGACCCGGGCCGGTTCCATCCGCAAAGGATTGCCATTCCAGTCCACCTGCTCCGGAACTCCGTTTTCCACCGGCAGCTGCGGCAATATCGGTTCTTCATATACATCCCGATAGGAGAACTGTTCCATGCCATAAGAATACAAGATTCTGGCATCTGTCCATTTATAACTTTTGTGCGGCGGCCAGCCGCTTCCCAACAGCGCTATCACATAGGTTCTGCCGTCACTTTCCAGCGCCCCGACATAAGAATATCCGGCCCCATTGGTAAATCCGGTTTTTCCGCTCAGAGCCCCTTCCATCATGGCCAACAGTGCATTATGATTGACACAGCTATAGTTTTTCTTGCCGGTGACATCTGTAAAACTGTAATTAGCCATTCGGGTAATCTCTAAAAATTCTTTCCGCTTAGGTGATTCCATAATACAATAGCGCATAATCCGGGCCAGATCTTCTGCTGTTGTCCCATGAGTATACTCCTTCCCATCCGCTGTCGTCACCGTCGCATCCAGACCATTGGGGGTCACAAAGCAGGTATTCGTACACCCGATATCCCGCGCCTTCTGATTCATCATCACCGCAAAATTTTCCACACTCCCGCCAATCTGCTCGGCCACCATCACCGCTGAATCATTGTGCGATTCCAGCATTAAGGAATACAGCAGATCCTTTAAGTAAAATTCCGTCCCCTTACCGGCACCCAGATGAACCTTGGGCTGGGCCGCTGCATTTTCCGAGACGGTGCAGACATCTTCAGAGCTGCCGTTCTCCAGCGCCAGAATGCAGGTCATGATCTTGGTGGTGCTGGCCATTGGCCGAAATATCGCGGAGTCTTTGCGATAAAGCACTCTTCCGCTGTCCGCATCGATCAGAACCGCCGACTGGGCGTATAACTTTAGCTTCTTCGAAAGTGGATCCTCACTTTGTACTTTATTGTTGCTAACGGCACTTATTTCTATTTTATTCGGCTGTACCATCCCGGCCTGATTACATAACAATCCCAAGGTTAAGCCAATACTGATAAATACGCCGCACAGCCAGATTCGATCTCGCATATTTTGCCCCTCCCCATTATTACTTTATCCTATTCTGGAAAAAGAAACTTTATTCTGCTATACTATAGGGAGAATCTTTGATAGACAGGAGGGCAGCACCCATGGAGGAACAACGGCTGATTTTTCATATTGATGTAAACTCCGCATTTTTAAGCTGGGAATCCCTTTACCGGCTGAATCAGGACCCGGATGCCGTGGATCTGCGGACGATTGCGGCGGCTGTCGGCGGCGATGCCAAATCCCGTCACGGAATCGTTCTGGCCAAATCCACCCTGGCCAAAAAATGCGGTGTCACTACCGGCGAACCACTAATCCAGGCTTACCGCAAATGCCCGGACCTGGTCGTCGTTCCGTCCCGTTTTGATTTCTATATCCCCTGTTCCCAAAAGCTGATGAACCTTTTGGAGGAATATACTCCGGATATTGAAAAGTTCAGCATCGACGAAGCTTTCCTGGATATGACCGGAACCATCCATTTATTCGGTGAACCAAAAGCCGTTGCCGACCAGATCCGCAAGCGGGTGCACCAGGAATTAGGCTTTACCGTAAACATCGGGATCGCCCCCAATAAACTGCTGGCTAAGATGGCATCCGACTTTGAGAAGCCGGACAAGACGCATACATTGTACCGGGAAGAAATTCCGGCAAAGATGTGGCCGCTCCCGTTGCGGGAACTGTTTTTTGTCGGCCAGTCGGCGGCGGACAAAATGCGGCGGATCGGACTGCGGACAATTGGTGATATTGCCGCTTGTGATGTTAAAATATTAAAGCTGCATGTGGGGGATAAATACGCCGCCATGATTCATCAATACGCCAATGGCATTGATGATGATCCGGTCGCTGCCAGGGAACCGCTCAATAAAGGCTACGGCAACAGCATCACCTTATCCCGGGATATTTCTGACTATGACAGTGCCTGTCAGGTATTGCTTGCTTTAAGCGAGACGGTGGGGGCCAGACTGCGGGCGGAACGGGTGCGCTGCAATTGTGTCTGCGTGGAATTAAAAGACTGGCAGTTTAAAAACCATTCCCACCAGATGACACTGGACACCGCTACCGACTCTACATTGGTATTGTATCAAAATGCCTGCACGCTTTTAAAAGAATTCTGGGACCTGACACCAGTACGTCTAATCGGACTGCGGACCAGTCAGATTTCCGAAGAATCCTTTGTCCAAATGAGCCTGTTTGGCGATGGACCGGATCCCAAAATCCAGAAGCTGGAAAAGGCCGTGGACTCGATTCGGGGAAAGTATGGCATTGACAGCATCAAACGGGCCAGCTTTTTACAGCCGGATACGGTAGTCGATCATGCGGTCAGTAAGAAAAAACATTTACCCTAAGTCCCTTGGGATAGTGGTTTTTTAAAACTCCGGCAGCGGCCTTGGCCCAGCCAAGAGAATATCCATCCGCGCAAACCAGCACCCACCCCTTTTGCGGCAGGCCCCTCTCCGGCAAGCTGTTCCCGTGCAGATATTCCCGGATTTCATCCCCCTCCGAATGGAAACAAATGGACTGCTTCACCTGCTCCGGCCGCAAAGCCAGGGCCAGTGCATGGGCCGGTTCCATTCGGTTTTTCTTCAACGTTCCAAGGTGGAGTCCCGGACGCAGCACTTTAAGTCCAGCCAGCCCCGGCATCTGTTCCGGCACCTGATATAGCTGTTCACCAAACAGAACCAGTTGATCCTCCCCCGGTTCCCAGCAAAATGTTTCCTTTACAAAATCCCGGAACATCTTTTTGCCAGCCTTATCCTTCCAGAATGAAATTCCGGTTCCCTTTTTCTCCGGCTTACTTTCTGCTTCTCCGGTATTCCCCCGCTTCCCCAGCACCGCCAGATAATGCCCTTCCCCCCGGCTTAGGTGCGGCCAGATACGGAACGTATTCACTAAATCATCACAGGAAACTTCACTCCACTTAGGCTGTCCCGGACTAAGTCCTTCCCGGCCGGTTACTTTTTCAATGAAAAAGTCCGGGTGCCGTTCCAGGAACCGGGCAATCCCTTCCTCGTCCTCTTCCGGTGCAAAGGTACAGGTTGAATATACCATCCGGCCGCCCGGCTTTAACATTCCGGCAGCATGGTCCAGAATCATCTGCTGACGGTCGGCACACAGCTTTACGTTATTCTCACTCCACTCCGCCCGGGCCCGGGCATCCTTGCGAAACATCCCTTCCCCGGAACAGGGCGCATCCACCATGATCTTATCAAAGAATTCCGGAAAGAATGTTTCCAGCTTTTCAGCATTCTCATTGGTTACCACCCCATTCATGATTCCCATCCGCTCCACATTCCGGGACAATATTCTGGCCCTGGCGGGATGAATTTCATTACTGACCAATAAACCCTGCCCTTTTAAACGCGCCGCGATATGAGACGTCTTTCCTCCCGGTGCGGCACACAAATCCAGCACAACCTCGCCCGGCTGTGGATCCAGCAGTTCGACTGCTGCCATGGCGCTTGGCTCCTGGATATAATAAACTCCGGCTTCATGCAAAGGATGTTTCCCCGGTCTGGTCTCGCCGTCATAGTAAAAGCCTTCCCTGCACCAGGAAACTGGCTGCAGGCCAAACCGGTCCTCATTGTCCCGAAGCAGATCCGCCAGCCGGCCTTTTAAGGTATTAAAGCGAAGCCCCTGCACCCGCTCTGCTTCATAGCTTTGCACAAAGGCTTCGTATTCCGCCGGCAGCAGAGCTTGCATTCGCTTTAAAAATAATTCCGGTAAGACCACCTGGTTTTGCTCTGTATTCATAAATTCCACTGTTCCACCTTTTGCGCCAACTCCAAAGCCTCCTCAATATTGGCACAAAAATATTCTTCCCCGACCCGCCTGATAAAATCCACTTTTTTCATAACTGCCCATGGATGCCAGTTGACATGGGAAAATATCAGTGTAATCTGCCGCTCCCGGCATTGCTCATAAAACTGCTCCAGGCGCTGCATCGCGGTAATATCTATCGTTGGCACTTCACGCATCCGCAGAATTATGATCCGGGTATCCTCATCCGGCACAATATGCGCCATTTCATCCACCGTTGCAAAAAAGGCCGGCCCCTGAATCTCATAAACCTGGGTACGGCGGGGAACCGTCCGCATATATTTAGTTTCCGGCTCCGCCCCCGCTGCTGTCTCCGGCAGATAATCCCATTGCCGCACCTGGGTAATCGTGCTCATCCGGCGTAGGAATAACAGGGCCGACGCTAAAACCCCAATCTCTACCGCAAACAGCAGGTCCACCAGAATCCCTGACAAAAATGTACCGATTAATACAAAAAAGTCCGACTTCGGCGCATACTTTGCCATATAGACAAACTCCCGCCAGTTACTCATGTTATAGGCCACCATAATCAAAATCGCCGCCAGTGCAGGCATCGGAATATATCCGGCCAGCGGCATCAAAAACAAAAGAATCAGCAGCACCACTACGCTGTGCACCATTCCTGCCACGGGTGTCCGGCCACCGCTCCTGACACTGTTGGAGGCACGGGCTACGGCCCCCGCCACCGGCACTGCCCCAAAAAAGCCACAAAAGATATTGGCAATTCCTTCGGCAATCAACTCCTGATTAGAGTCATGCTTCTCGCCTGACATCCCGTCCGTCACCGAACAGGCCAGCAAGGATACGATCCCAATCAAAATCGCCAGGGTAAACGCTGACGGAATCAAATCTTCGATCAGCACCCAGGTCACTGTCGGCACCTGAAAGCCGGGAAAATGAGATGGCAATTCACCATAAACACTGCGAATCGTTGCCACATCCATCCCCGTCAACAGCACCGTCACCGTGGTCACCAGAATCGCCGCCAGTGAGTTGGGTATTTTATCGGTAAGCCGAGGTAAAAAAATCAAAATTAACAGAGCCAGCACTCCCACCAGCAAGGATGGAATATGAACCGTATTCCAGACCCTGGCATAAGCAATAAATTTATCCACGACCCGGACCGGTACCGCTCCCATCTCCAGGCCAAAAAATCCTTTCAGCTGCCCGGAAAAAATGCCCATGGCAATTCCGGCAGTAAAACCCAGAGTAATGGTTCTTGGTATGTACTTCAGTAATACGCCGAAGCGAAGCAGTCCCATCGCAATTAAAATAATTCCCGCCATAATACTGGCAATAGCCAGTCCGGTTAACCCGAACTGGCCGACAATGGTAAATACGGTCATTACCGTTGCCGCTGTCGCACCGCCGATATTGACTCTGCTGCCGCCGAAAAACGACACCATAAAGCCACCGACGATAGCAGAGTAAAGCCCCCGTTCGGGACTCATCCCGGAGGCAATCGCCAGGGCAACAGAAAGAGGAAAGGCGATGACCGCCACCAGAATCCCGGCCAGCACATCCTTCTTGAATTGTGCCGGGCCATAGCCTTTCATACACGTTAACAATTTTGGTTTCATTAGTAATTCCTACATTTCATTTTTTGTCGATATTTGTTTTATTATATCGTCGCTTGTACCGTTTGTAAACCCGGTTTCTGTTTAAGTTTTGATCAATTCAAAAGAAAAGCCATACATCTGTAATCCAGACATATGACTTCTCATCTTGTTCTATCGCAAAATAAATCATATATTTATTTTGTATTCGTCAGCGCCCTGACCATTTACTACATAATAAGCAACCTGCTCTTCCGGTTTTACATAAACTTCAATACTTTTAATGATAACGCCCTTGTTCGCTTTGGTAAATGCCTTGGTTGCTGCTGCTACGATATCTTTCGTTACAATCTGGCGGTCGGCAAATTCCACAACCACTTTTGTCTTCGGGTCAGCTTTCTTTACGGCTGCCTTCGGAGCTGCTACTTCCTTCGGAGCTGCTGCTTTCTTCGGAGCTGCTGCTTTTTTCTCTACTGCCTTTGTCTCTTCTGCTGCCAATGGGGTCTCTACTTTTGCTGTCTTGGATTCTGTCGCCTTCGCAGTTTCTTTCTTTTCAATCGCCATTTGTTTTTCCTCCTCGTTCGAATCGAAACATCTAACTTCTGCTGTTTCCGATTTATTCTCCTGTTCTTTAGCAGAGCAAGATTTATCCCCCTGTTCTTTAGCAGAACAAGTTGAGGGAATTATAAATCTGTTTTTTTCATTTGTCAACCCGCACATTCACACTTCCATCAGTTTTTGACATAAATTTCACATTATCGTCACAAAATGACTATTGCCGCATCAAAGAAACCGATAGATGTAACGATTGACATGAAAAAACCTTCACACTCTAGTATATACCTAATGACGATAATCATGACAAAAGTACTGCTCCTCCATTTTTTTCCATCTTTCAACTGTATGTCAATAGGAAGGAGCCTTCCAGTACACACAGCGAATGGAATATATTTTACTGTCGAAGGAAGACAGCGGTACGGCAGTTGTTTGCTGACTTAAGGGATCCATACAATAATACATCGTTTCATCCGAGGATACGATCAACACCCAGTGCATCGCACCATTACCACCAACCCGCACCCGCACTGCCGGATAGTTCCCTTCACGCAAAAAATCATCAATAATGGTATTGTCCACCCCTTTGCCGACATAAACCTGCACCCCATCAAGCGCATTTGAAATAGTTCCCCAAACGATATCGCCGGACGAATTATATACTCCTTTATCCGAAAAAAGCCGGTTCAGTTCTCCGGGTGTCAACTCATATGCCGGATCTTCTTTTTGCTTCTCCATCTCCAGTCCCGCTGCCAACGCCGTCGTCAGACAGCCGGAGGAGGCCATGGTAAAGCGGGATTCCCCCAGGTGATCGTCGGCCCAGGCAGCATCCCTTTGCCGGTAAAAAGAAATGCTGGCGCAAGAAAAAGCTGCCTGCGGCTGCACGACTCTCCCTTCGTTATCAGGCCTGTATTTCCGATATAATAGCGCAGCTGCCGCTGCTATCAATAGTACCACAGCGATCATAATAAATACTGTTTTTTTATGCTTCATATGTTCTGCCGTTATCCTCTCTGCTTCCGCATATATTTACCATACCAGCATACCATAAAATCTATTGTCTGACTACCTCAACTAAATTCGTATGCTGCGGATTCCCCCTGGCCAGAGGTGTTGGTATTACAGAGGTCAGCACATTGATGGAACCGCTTTTATCCATACCGGAGTCATCTGATGAATACCAGGCGCCTTGCGCCATAGCAACCACCCCTTTTACAATACGTTCCGTTATCAATACCTTGATCTGAGTTCTTCCTCTGTCGTTGAATACCTCCACCAAATCGCCGTCAGCGATACTGCGCTGACCGGCATCAAACGGATGCATCCACAGCCGGTGAGGATCCGTTTCCTCCCGCCACCTGTTTTGGTCATGAATGGAATGGCTGCGGCTTTTACTGTGCCAGCCGATCAGCTGAAGCGGATATTGTTCGATCTTCTTATCTCCCGGTCCGTTGGGACATGGAACATAGCAGGGAATCGCCGGCAATTCGTCCGGTTTATTTAAGCCATAGATTGCTTTGGAGAAAATCTCAATCTTGCCTGACGGTGTCCCAAAGGGATTATGTTCAAAGTCCTCAATCTGCTTTTTGTAAGCAATCGATGGCTGCCGGTTTTTGTAATAATAACCTCCGTCTTTTCGGAATACATCAAATTCCGGCAGCTGCGGTTCCTGCGCCCGGGTATCCTGATATAATTCCGGCAGCCAGTCCTGATAATTCCGACGGCCGGCGCTGAATTGCCCGCCAATACCCAGACGGTCAGCCAGCTCCCGCAAAAAATCATATTCAAAACGGGCTTCAAACAGGGGCTTGATCACGCGATTCTGATAGAGTAAATACTCCCCAAACCCGCCCCATGGGGCAACGATATTTTCATCCTCTAAAAACGACGGAGCAGGTAACAAAACATCAGCAAATTTCGCACTGGGCGTCATAAATACATCCGAGCAAAGAATAAACTCACATTTCTTTGGATCCTGTAAGATACGGACCGTATTGTTAATATCGGAATGTTGGTTGATCAAGGTATTGCCGGCCAGATTAACGATCATTTTAATATTGGAATCCAGCCTTTCCACTCCTTTTAAGCCATCATTCCCAAGGTTCATTTCCGTCCCCTGCTCAATTGCTTTTGTCCAGAGAAAGCTTGGAATCTTGCCCGGAAAAGGATTCTGCAAAATCGGGAATACCGGGGCCTTCGGACCCGCTACATTTCCATGTACGCCGGAGCTGCCGCCGGAAATTCCCACATTTCCCGTGAGGCAGGCAAGCAATGCCAGACTGCGGGTGGTCTGCTCCCCGTTGCCGCTGCGCTGGGGACCCAGTCCGGTCAGCAGGCAGGCCGGTTTTGTACCCGCATATTCCCTGGCAAATGTTATGATCCTTTCCGCAGGCACACCGGTAATGCCTTCCGCCCACTGCGGTGTCTTGCAAATCCCGTCTTTTTTGCCGAATAAATAAGCCTCGCAGCTTTCATTGCCGGAAATTCCTTCCGGCATATGGTACTCATCAAAGCCCAGACAAAAAGTATCCATAAATCGTTGATCCTGTAAACCCTCAGATAAAATTACATATGCCATGGCATCCGCAAGGGCACTGTCCGTTGACGGCCGCAGTCCGATCCATTCATCGGCATAGGTTACTGCCGTATCGCTGTAGCGTGGGTCTACCACAATTACGCGAATACCCTTTTCCTTTAGCTTTGACAGCCCGGGATTCAAGAAAGAACCAAATATCGTTTCCGCCGGATTATGCCCCCATAACAGTAACAGCCGTGTATTTAAAAGATCTTCTGTACTGCTGCTGCTGAACGTATCGCCATAAATGTAGGGGAGCGTATATTTGGAACAGGCATCGCTATAGGTATTGTATTTATCCAGATATCCGCCGTCAAGGCTCAGCAGCCGTTTTACTATTGCATCTGGCCGCATGACTGCCGACACACCGGTAGAATAGTTAATATACCTTGAACCAACGCCGTATTCATTACGGATCCGCTCCCACTCCCGCGCGGTAAGATCAACCGCCTCTGCCCATGAAATCCGCTGGAACCGGCCTTCTCCACGGGCACCGGCACGTTTCAT
>Ga0153928_1001316_pt1 | contig 11225 bp, 19 predicted proteins | sample TSNJ012MetaG_FD_106656 | JGI IMG/M metagenome (GOLD analysis project Ga0153928, IMG submission 106656) | Attine ant fungus gardens microbial communities from New Jersey, USA - TSNJ012 MetaG | ecosystem: Host-associated > Fungi > Mycelium > Unclassified | place: USA: New Jersey, Wharton State... | reverse complement strand
TGGTGGAGGAAATACTAAGGAGATTGGAAGAGAATGATCTGTTTGTGAAACCAGAGAAATGCAAATGGAAAGTAAGAGAAGTAGAGTTCCTGGGAGTAGTAATCGGTCCAAAAGGAGTGAAGATACAAAAGGAGAAGGTAGAAGGAGTCCTGAACTGGCTGGTACCTAGGAACGTCAAAGAAGTACAAAAATTCCTAGGTTTCGCCAATTACTACAGGAGGCTCATAAAGGACTTTGCTAGGATAGCGGCACTGCTACACGTACTAGTCAGGAAGGAGCAAAAGTGGAAGTAGGAGAAGGAACAGGAGGAAGCATTTGAAAAACTTAAGGCAGGGTTCACCACAGAGCCTGTTCTGGCCATCCCAGACATCAATAGAGAAATGAGAGTGGAAGCAGATGCCTCAGACTATGCAACAGAGAGAGTGTTGTTGACAAAGTGTGAAGATGGGAAGTGGAGGCCAGTGGCCTTCATCTCTAAATCGCTGAATACTACAGAGCAAAATTACGAAATTCATGATAAAGAGATGCTGGTAGTTAGAAGGTACCTAGAAGCATAGAGGCACTACTTAGAGGGAGCGAAACTTGAATTTGAAATCTGGACAGACCATAAGAACCTCTAGTATTTTATGATGAGTCAAAAATTAAACCACAGACAAGCAAGATGGACACTATACCTATCACAATTTAATTTCATGTTAAAACATGTTCCAGAGAAGAGCATAGAGAAGGCGAATAGATTAAGCAGAAGACCAGACTGACAGGAGGGGGTGGAAAGAGATAACAAAGACCAGAAGCTGATAAAACCAAAGTGGATTAGGGGAGTAGAAACATTGATGGAGGAAGAAAACCTAAGAGAAAGAATCAGAAAGGTGTAGGAAGGGGATGAGAAGATAGTAAAAGCAGTAGAGGAGCTAAAAAGGGCAGGAATAAAAGTGCTGAAAGATAAAGAGTAGGAAATCGAGGATGGAATAGTATTAAAGGAAGGAAAAATATACATGCCAGAAGGAGACCTCAGGAGAGAAATAATACAACTATACCATGACACTTCAGTAGGAGAGCATGGGGGAAGGTGGAAGATGGTAGAGTTGATTGTCAGGAATTACTGGTGGCCAGGAGTAATGAAGGAGATGGGAGGATATATGGATGGATGTGATGTGTGTTAAAGATACAAGAATTGAAGCAAAGCGCCAGTGGGAAAACTAATGCCCAATGCAATCCCAGAAAAGCCATGGAGCCACATATCGGCAGACTTTATCACCAAACTGCCACTAGCCCAAGAATATAATACAATCTTAGTATTATGTGACCATTTTAGCAAGATGGCACATTTTATAGCAACAACAGAGAAAACGTCAGCGGAAGGACTCACAAAGCTATTTTGGGACCACATATGGAAATTGCATGGACTTCCAGAGAGTATCATATCAGACAGGGGAGTGTAGTTTGCGGTGGGAATAATGAAGGAGCTGAATAACTTGCTGGAAATCCAGACAAAGCTCTCAACAGCCTATCACCCTCAAACGGATGGGCAGACAGAGAGGATAAACCAGGAGTTAGAGCAATATCTAAGGGTCTTCATTGATCATAGACAAGAGCAGTGGCTGGATTGGTTAGGGACGGCGGAGTTCACATATAACAACAAAATCCACGTGGCTATAAAAACATCACCATTCAAAGCAAACTACAGTCAAGACCCAAGGATGGAATTTGAGGGAAGAAGAAAGGGGAAGTACAAAGCAGTGGGAAAATTCATAGAAAAAATGAAGAAAATCTAGGAGGAAGCCAAAGCAGTATTAGGAAAAGCACAAGAGGAAATGAAAAAGTTTGGAGACAGGAGACAAGGAAAGGGAGAGGAGTACAAAGTGGGGGACTTAGTGCTGCTAAGTATGAAGGACCTAAAATGGCAGATGAAAGAAAGAAGGTCGAAAAAGCTAACCGAACGCTTTGTGGGCCCCTACAAAGTAAAGGGAATCGTCTCAAGTAATGCAATAGAATTAGAGCTGCCTAATTCTATCAAAATACACCCTGTAGTTAATGTAAGTAGAGTACAACTCTACAAATCACAGGTAAAGGGACAGAAGAAGATACTACCAAAACCAGTTATCATCAAAGGAGAGGAGGAATTCGAGATAGAGAAAATCTTAAACAAAAGGACGGTTAGAGGGAAGGAGAAGTTCCTGGTGAGGTGGAAAGGCTACATGGCAGGAGAGGATACCTGGGAAAATAGAGAAAACTTGGAAAATGCAAAGGAGCTGGTAGAAGAGTTCGAGAAGGAGCATGGGGAAGAGGTTGAAGAACTAAGGCAATAGGAGCAAGAAGAAGAAAAAAAGGAGTTCAGTTGGAAATTACCTAGGGAATTCATAGCAAAACTACTGTACAGTTGGGGAAGAAAAAGATACAAAAGAGAGAGGGAAAAGAGATGGGACAAAAACTGGTATCAATAGAAAAATTCCTCAGGACAAGGAAACTTGAAGAGGGGGCTATGTTATGAGAGCCCCAAACAGGAAAAGGTTTTCCACACATTTGAACACTTAATCCAAAATCTCAAAGCATACAATAGAGTAAGGATATAAATAGTGTAGGGACTTAGCAAGTCAAAATCACGTAACAAGGTTAGGTGATCATAGAACATTCTGGAAAGGACATGTGATTGCAGGACTCTAGGGTACAGCCACTATAGTAGTAGTATAAGTAGGGCTGCAATCCAATGAAGAACTCCATTGAGTTCTTCTTGAACATCCACCTAGGGTAATCACTAGGGACATTCACTGTCTATCAATAACACAGCGCTAGGGAAAGCATAAGAAGAAATGAAGAAGTTTGCAAACAGAAGGCGAAGGGAGGAAGAAGAATACAGAGTAGGGGACTTAGTACTGCTAAGTATGAAAGACTTAAAATGGTAGATAAAGGGGAGGAGATCAGAGAAATTAATAGAGCATTTTGTGGACTCCTACAAAGTTAAGGGAATTATCTCTAGCAATACAATAGAGTTGGAACTACCTAAGTCTATTAGAATACACCCTGTGGTTAATGTAAGTAGAGTATGACTCTATAAACCACAGGTAGAAGGGCAGAAGAAAACACTACCAAAACCAGTCATTATCGAAGGAGAAGAGAAATTTGAGGTAGAAAAAATCCTAAACAAAAGAATGATTAGAGGGAAGAAAAAGTTTCTGGTAAGATGGAAGGGGTATACGATGGAAGAAGACACTTGGGAGAATAGGGAAAACTTGGAGAATGCAAAAGAGTTGGTAGAAGAGTTCGAAAGAATATATAGAGAAGAAGTTAAAGAACTAAGATGACAGAAGCAAGAAGAAGAAGAAAAGGAATTTAGTCAGGAATTACCTAGGGAATTCACAGCAAAATTGCTATATGGTTGGGAAAAAAGGAGATATAAAAGGGAAAGGGAAAAGAGGTGGGACAAAAACTGGAGTCAATGGAAAAATTTCTCAGGACAAGGAAACTTAAAGAGAGGACCATGTTATGAGAGCCTTAAGAAGGAAATAGTCTCTTATGTATTTAAACACTTAATCCAAAATCTCGAGTTATACAATGAGGTCAAGGTATAAATAGTGTGGGAACTTAGGTAACCAAATCACATGACAAGGTCAAGTGACTATAGAATATTCTGGAAGAACATGTGATCATGGACTAGTAGTAGTATAGCCACTGTAAAACAGTATAAGTAATAGTCCAATCCAAGAAAGAACTCTATTGAGTTCTTCTTGAACATCCACCTAGGGTGATCACTAAGGACATTCACTGTCTATCAATAACACTGATAGTGAAGAACTAATTACAAGTCCACTCAATATAAAGATCAGATCTCAGGCAGGAACACAAGCTTTGTCCAGGCCGTCTATCTACTATCTCTAACTGACAGTGAGGTCCTCTTTACAGCTAGGGCTTGCTATCCAAGAGGCTTGAGAGCACTGTGCTCCCTAGCGAGGAAGAGTGTGGAATAAGTGTAGTAGGGGAAAATCACTCATGGGGCCAGTATGAAGCCAACTGTGCCTTTAAGTGATTTTGAGCAGGGTTCAAGGTGAACAGTGCTCAGATGTGGTATCAAGTTCTTATGTTATCAATAGGCAGTGAATGCTCTTAGTGATCACCCTAGGTGGATGTTCAAGAAGAACTCAATAGAGTTCTTCGTTAGATTGCAGCCCTACTTATACTACTACTATAGTGGCTGTACCCTAGAGTCCTGCAATCACATGTCCTTTCCAGAATGTTCTATGATCACCTAACCTTGTCACATGATTTTGACTTGCTAAGTCCCCATACTATTTATATCCTTACTCTGTTGTATGCTTTGAGGTTTTGGATTAAGTATTCAAATATATAGGAAATCTTTTCCTGTTTGGGGCTCTCATAACACTGTATGTCTGAGGATAAACCTCAGACTTAACAATATCTTTTGCTGCTTGTCTAACTTTGCTTTTTTGATTATCAAATCAAGCAATCACAAATCAGTAAGTGGCCATTTGTGATAATTATTATTTCTACTTTCCTGATCCATTCTGGCTTTATCAACTTCTGGTCCTTATTGTCCTTTTCCACTCTCTCCTGCCAGTCTGGTCTCCTGCTTAATCCATCTGCCTTTCCCATGCTCTTTCCTGGAACATGCTTTAATGCAAAATTAAATTGTGATAGGTATAGAGTCCATCTTGCTTGTCTACAGTTTAATTTTTGGCTTGTCATAAAATACTAGAGGTTCTTATAGTCTATCCAGATTTCAAATTTGAGTTTCGCTCCCTTCAAGTAGTACCTCCATGCTTCTAGGCATCTTATAACTGCTAGCATCTCCTTGTTATGAATTTCATAATTTTGTTCCATTGTGTTCAGTGATTTAGAGATAAAGGCTACTAGTCTCCACTTGCCATCCTTACACTTTGTTGACAACACTCCCCCTGTTGCATAGTCTAAGGCATCCACTTTCACTCTTATCTCCCTATCAATATCTGGAATAGCCAAGATGGGTTCTATGGTAAACACTACCTTGAGTTTCTCAAATGCCTCCTCTTGCTTCTTTTCCCACTTCTATTTCTGCTCCTTTCTGACCAGTACATGTAGCAGTGCTGCTATTTTGGCAAAGTCTTTTATGAACCTCCTGTAGTAATTGGCAAGGCCTAGAAATTTTTGTATTTCTTTGATATTTCTAGGTGCTAGCCAGTTCAGGACTCCTTCCACCTTCTCTCTTTGCATCTCTACTCCCTTGGAACTGATCACTACTCCTAGGAATTCCACTTCTCTTACTTTCCATTTGTACTTCTCTAGCTTCACAAACAGGTCATTTTCCTCTAGTCTCTTTAATACCTCCTCTACCAGCTCATTATGGCTACTAAGATATCATCAATAAATGTTGCCATATCTCCTTGGTTTATGAGGTCTCTGAACAGGTCATTTATCATTGTTTGGAAAGTAGCAGGGGAGTTCATTAATCCAAAATACATGACTGTAGGTTCATAAGCTCTAATGTGTATTGTGAATGCTGCCTTCCATTCATCCCTTTCCTTGATTCTGACATTATTGTATCTCCATCTCAGATCCAGCTTTGTAAACATCTTTCTCTTTCCTACTCCATCTAGTATATCTATGATAAGGGGTAAGGGATACCCATTCTTTATTGTCCATTGGTTTATGTACTGATAGTCTTATACTATTCTCCATGTGCCATCCTTTTTTGCCACAAAGTGTACTGGTGATGTTTGGGATGACTTGGAAGGTCAGATGTATCCTTTTCTCAACTGATCTCCTACAAATGCCTGTACTTCCTCTCTTTTCTCCCTCAACAAGGAGTATACCTTTCTCTTTTCCAGTACAAACCCCTCTTTCAATTCTATAGTATAGTCCCAGGTCTTTCATACTGGTATTCTCTTTAACTCCTTTTTTCTGAATACTCTTTTCCACTTCCAAAACCTTTTGGATACCAATTTTTTCAACATTTCTTCATCCTCGTCCTTTTCTACCTTCTTTACTTCCTTTTCCTTCTCTTCTTGCTTTCTCCTTCCACATATAGGTGGGCAACATATCATTTTTACTTTTACTTTTTCCTAATTTATTTCTGGGTTATGGGCTACTAGCCACAACATTCCCAGTATCACCTCTGTTTTCCCTAAATTACATACATTCATTCTTGCCCTCTCTACATGTCCTTTGAAGAATATGTTGCACTCTACCTGATGTGTTATAGCTCCCCCTGCATTTACTGTTCTATCTACATTTCTAACTAACAGAGGTTTCTTTAGCTTCTCCATTTTAAACCCCTTTTCTTGAGCAAAGGTTATATCCATGAATAGGCCTATTGCCCTGTTATCTAGCAGTATCCTTACTGCTACCTTTTCATGGTTTTCCAGCTTCTCTAGCCCCACCCTCATCTAGACTTCTCTTAGCGACTATAGAGTGCGCTGTACATCTCTTACTCTCTCAGTTATATTGGTGTAATTGAATTTATTGCCTAGCTTTTCTAGGTGCAATATACTATACAGATTATTGGAGACCAGCTGAGAGCTTACTGTCCTCCATTTTCTTTTGCCAACTCTTGTAGCATTTCCATTACTCTTTTTTTATGCCTTTCCCAACAATTTTTGGCTATATGGCCCCACTTCCCATACATGTAGCATGTCCTGTCTCCTCCTCTTCCTCTATCTATATCTATTGTATTTTGGTCTCTCCTTGGACCCATTTGAGTTCCCTCTCTATTGAGCATATTTCCTCCTCTGTACTCTCCTCCTGTTCTCTATATTATTTGCCCCCCTTTTCCCCCATACGATCCTTCCCCTCTAGGCTGAGCATTTCTCCCTGGGTATGCTGCATTCCTCCCCAACATTCTTTCTTTTATTCTGCTTTGTCTCTGATTTCTATTCAGCCTCACTGCTCTTTTTTGCCACTCTTCAATAGTGGTTGGTGGTTCTTCTGCTTTTGCTAGCTTCCTCCTAATACTTCTATTCAACCCTCTCTTGAATTCTTCAATGAAGGGTCTTCTCTCATAGCCGCTCCCTCTGGTGACCTTTTTGAATTCCTGCACATACTCATCACAGGTCCTCCTTTCTTGCTCAATTGTTCTCAGCTGTTCTATTTTCCTCTTCTCCTCCAATGTTTTCCCAAAGTCATTTCTTATTTTTGTAAACAGCTGCTCTGCCAATTCCACTTCTGACTTCCCCTTAGCTAGCTCATCCAGCAAGTTATCCTTCCATGCTTCTACTATTTCTCCCTGTACATATGATAACACCCAGGTCACCTAGATCGCTGCTACTTCTTCTATCATCTTTATTCTAATGTATAGGTAAGCTATGTTAACAAACACACTCATCCTATCCATCTTCCTACTGAAAACTTGAGGTCTTGCAACCTCCACTCTGCTTCTCTGTTACTAAAAGAGCATGGTGTTAATCTACTACTGCAGGGTTGCAATTATGGTGAGAAGTTGCTCCTCTCTGGTTTGAAGAGGGATGGATACCAAGGGACGTTCCCTCTATTGCTGTTGTTGTTGGTGAGACATTGGCAATGGCAATAGCAATGGTGATGATTCCTCGTAGAAGGATGAATAGTTTTCTTCATCTGTACTTATAACTGACTACTGACTAAAAAGAATGAAACAATATTATCTCTAAGAAGGAAATCTCTAAGCTAGACAGACCTTTAAGAGGTTACTATCGTTTCTCTGTATAGACTGGTCACAATGGATTGGTAGCACAGAGCTGATAGTGAAGAACTAGTTATGAGCCTACTTGATATAGAGATCAGGTCTTGGGCAAGGATATGAGCTTTGTTCAGGCCGTCTACCCACTGTCCCTAACTAACAGTAAAGTCCCCTTTATAGCTAGGGCCCACTATCCAAGATGCTTTTGAGCGCTGTGCTTGTTAGTGAGGATGATAAGAGAGTAAGTGAAAATAAGGATGTTGAGGCTGCGAGGTATAGGGTCAACAATGGATATCAAGTTCTTATGTTATTGATAGGCAGTGAATACCCTTAGTGATCACCCTAGATAGATGTTCAAGAAGAACTTGATAGAGTTCTTCGTTGGATTGGACTTTTACTTATACTACTTTTACAGTAGCTGTACTCTTAGTCATGTCCTTCCAAAATGTTCTGTGATCATCTGACCTTGTCACATGACCCTAGTTCCCATACTATTTATATCTTTAACCCTATTGTATATCTTGAGGTTTTGGATTAAGTATTTAAATGCTTAGGAAACTTTTCTCCTTTTGGGGCTCTCATAACACAATTGGAGAGAAGAGTAGAGGAAAAAAGGACCCAGATGCAATGGAAATAGATAAGATTCAGAGAAAAAAAGAAAAGAACTCATGATACTATCAGATATATACTAGAAAAGGCTTTAAGAATAAGTCAAAAATGCACAATACAGTAGACTGTTATGACAAGCCTGGTAATAAGAACAAGCATCCTCATAAGACCTCTTCCCAAAAACCATCTCCACTGGGTCCAAGCAAGAATAAAAATCAGTTGTTTAGAGCATGGCTGATAAAGATGTTAGAGAAAAATAGTGATGATCCAGATTCTCCTTCTGAAGACATCAAAATTAATAGTATATCAATTGAGAAAATCCCTAATCCTGTTCCCCCAAGTGGGAAGGAAAAGGGGACATCCAAATTGGATTTTCCCTTGGGACTGTAAAGTATAATGTCTGTAATCTACAGTCAGAGGAAAGTGTACCCTCTATTAGCTTACAAAAGTCAGAAGTAGTACTGGAATCTTGTAATAATAGAGTACACAACAAGACTACCTCCTTTAAAATTCCAGTTACACTTTGGGTATATAGAAAGAAAGTACAGACCAAGGCTTTAGTTGATTCAGAAGCCACCACAAACTTTGTTAACAGAGTTGTTATGGAAAATAATAACCTGGTAACTTATAAACTGGTAAATCTATATTATGTAATTAATGCAGATGGCACTCCCAACAAGGTGAGATAGATAACTGAGTATGTCCAAGCTTATGTAGAAATTGAATTACACAAAACAACCTAGTACCTCTTTGTCACCAACTTAGGGAATAAAGAAATAATGATTGGGTATTTATACTTGTATAAGCATAATCCAAATATTGATTGGCAAAAAGGTCAATGGAAGTTCATCAGGTACCCAGATACATGTGCTAGTAAAGCCTGTAAAATACGAGATATAGAAGTAGGAGCTAATGAACTTTATCTCAAACTAGATATCAGTGGATCTCCCTTATTGGACAATATAGGAGATAAAGACCCCGACAACCATATTCTTAGCTGGGCAGACACAACTAACCTAGGCAGTTATTAATAGGCAATGATAATTACAGCTATACTTAATAATTGAAACCAATATAGAGACTCAGATTGCAAAAACACAAAGACCTAGAAGACTTATGTGCTAGAATGGCTATACAAGTATAGAAATATGTTTTCAAAGAATAAGTTAGAGAGAATGCCAATATGAAAACTATATGACTATGCAATTAACTTTGTAGAAGGTGCAACACTTCCCAAACTAGTCAAGGTCTATTTGCTCTCTTTAGTAGAAAGAAACTCTCTTAACATATGGATCAATGAAGAACTCAGAAAAGGATATATCCAACTATCTACTAGTCTGATAGTAGCTCTATTCTTCTTTGTAAAGAAGTACAATAGAAGCTTATAACCTGTCATGGACTATAGAGCCCTCAATGGAATTACTATCAAAAATTGCTATCTAATCTCTAGAATAGCCGACTTGATTGAATCACTCAGCAAAGCCTTAATCTTTACCAAAATTGACTTGAGGTAAAGATACAACAATGTTTGCATTAAAGAAGGGGATAAATGGAAGATAGTATTTATTACAAGACAAGGCCTTTTTGAGGTAACCATTATGTATTTTGGTTTTTCCAATACACCAGTGACCTTCCAAAGTATAATAAATAACATATTGGGAGACTTGATTTACATATGACTAGTAATAGTGTATTTAGATGATATTCTAATATTTGGAACATGTTTGAAGGAGCACAGACAATTAGTCAAGAAAGTACTGAAAAGGCTCCAATTTAATAACCTCTATGCTAAAGTAGAAAAGTGTTTCTTTGAGCAAAGTAGTATCAAGTATTTGGGCATAATTATTTTGGAAAATAAAGTACAGATGGATAAGGAGAAACTTTCAGGAGTTCTAGAGTAGCTAGTACTAACTAAAGTCAAGCAAATACAAGCATTCTTAGGCTTTGCAAATTTCTATTATAGGTTCATTAAGAACTTTGCCAAGATATCAAAGCCATTCTCTGACTTGACCAAGAAGGATAGTACCTGGACTTGGGACAAAGAGCAACAGAATACTTTTAAGGTGCTGAAAAAGGTCTTTACTATGGCTCCAGTCCTAAGAATACCAAATGATGAAGATCTCTTTAAGTTATTCACTGATACCAGCAACTTTGCAACAAAAGCTGTCTTATCATAAAAGGATATACAAACTAACCTATAGCATCCAATAGCTTTCTTCTCCAAGTTATTAGATGTCCATAAAAGGAACTATGAAATCTATAACAAGGAACTACTTGCAGTAATTCAGAGACTAGAGGAATACAGATACCATTTAGAGAGACATTCATATAAAGTTGAGATCTTGTTGGATCATCAGAACCTTATATTTTTTAGGACAGCTCAAAAGCTAACCAGGAGACAAGTGAGATGGGCACTTTTTATAACTCATTTTTTTGACTTTGTACTCTATCATAAACTGGGAAAGACAATACAGACGGAAGACCTCTTGTCTAGACAAGCAGACTATAAAATGGAGATAGATCTCAACAATACAAACCAGGTGTTGCTAAAACTTGAGTTCTTTGCTATTAATGTACTAGAGGCTACTCATGAGACACTAATAAATGATGAAATAATCCTAAAGGAGATCAAAGCAGTACTCTTATTGGATGAAGTCACCAAAGACTATAAGACATTACTCAAGTCTAGTTCAAGAGAATTTGGAAAATCCTTGCAAGACTGGAACTATAAGAATGGACTACTTCTATATAGAAGAAAGGTTTATATTCCTTACAGTGTAGAAGACACCTTGTAACAACAAATTGTTAAGATGCATCATGATTTGCCATCTGCTAGACACCTAGGTCTATTACAAATGGCCACTTACTGATTTGTGAGTTGATGATTTAATAATCAAAAGGCTTAAAAAAGTGAAGTTTAGACAGTAGCAAAAGATGTTGTTAAGTCTGAGGTTTATCCTCAGACATACAGTTC
>Ga0153928_1001315_pt1 | contig 11228 bp, 12 predicted proteins | sample TSNJ012MetaG_FD_106656 | JGI IMG/M metagenome (GOLD analysis project Ga0153928, IMG submission 106656) | Attine ant fungus gardens microbial communities from New Jersey, USA - TSNJ012 MetaG | ecosystem: Host-associated > Fungi > Mycelium > Unclassified | place: USA: New Jersey, Wharton State... | reverse complement strand
TTTCGGGTGTAGAGGGGGAGAACGGTTAATAAGTCGGCAAGTAAAATACGATAACAGCTGAGAGCGGATTAAACGCTACTTACCTATGGTCAGTGTCGACGGTGAATTCGAGGTCCATGACTTCGCCCTTCAGTTGCACTGGTTGGAACGGGTCATTGGGCATCATGGTACAGTATGGTGAAAGGTCAGGAGCGGAAAAGGAACAAGCTCAAGGAGAATCGACCTTGTCCTTAAGTGCTTCCGGCGTTATTAAGTAACAAATAAAGATCTTACTCTTGAGATCGTGCCGAAATTGACAGATGCAGGCAGCCCATTTGGGTCACCGCCTTCACTGTGACGGTATACGTACAGCGTTTGTCACATTCCAGCCCTGAGGATCAGAATGCTGCAATGCCGGATCGTACATGTGGGAGCGTTAGAGTATTTTTGTGATTAGCCTTTTCCAGGCCGAAACTATCTTGGCTCGCCCGGCACCCGACTCCTCGGAACTACTCCCTAACGAATAAGGCCTTAGCTTCCTCTTTTGACAAAACCCAGGGTCGACGCGCAAACTGGAAGTTGCAAGTGGTTCACAGCTACTGGTTTGTTCACTCTGTCGTCGGCTCTGAGCGCGAGCACAACCAGATGTCGCATGAATAGTTCTTGGCTATTGTACCTCTCCTTTTTCTTTCCGATGATCAGAAGATGGATCCAGGACCTAGTTGGCTCAATGATTGGCACTATTTCGACAAGCATGAGTCGACGTCAGATATCTAGTCGGGGCGCTGTGAATTGTGTCGCTGTACCATTGCTTTCTGCAACTAGCCTCAGTCTGAAGGGTGATTCACTTGTGACGGACGTGGATCAAGCGTAAAAGTAACCGGAAGGCTGCTGTTTGTGATCGGGGGGCTGGCAGGTAAGATCTTGATGTTGCTTCCGGGGGCAGCCTGGGTTGCTTTGGTATTCGACTTACTATACATGAACTTAATACAAAATTGAAGATCTGATTACAACGTGCCCAGCATAAGTTTCCTTGCTTCATTTGAAACGAAGTAGGCGGCCCAATTTCCTCAAAGTGAGACTGAATCGGGGAGAAGTCCCCGGATATGTGGCGCAGCACGTAAGAGAAAGAAATTGCTTGCAATCCATGTGTACGCTACAGCAAACTCCAGCCATTCGAGAAGGCACTTTTAAGGTGTATGGTAGGTGTATCAAGGAGGGACAGTCATGTTGCTGAAGCGCCCGATTATAGGTGTGTGCAATCATCCGTGGAAGGCGGTTACAGATATCTATATCTATATCTGGTGTCCTATTCCACATCCAATTGAACCCTCTACTCTATCGGGATCCCTGGGAGTTAACCATTCATCTTGGTTAGATGTGAATTATTTTCATGTTAAAAACAATGTAAAACAATGTAAGCGTGGTGACAGCGGAAACGATCCACGATTGATGTACAATCCGCTGACCTAACGGTAAGTTCTGACCGGAAAGAGTAGAATGGAGACTTAGTATAAATATTCGGTGTAAGTGTTTCACGAGGGCCACAATCAGTCAACCAGTCATGGTTCTTTAGATTAGGCAGTGGATGATTGCTTGAGGGGATACGATCAGAATCTAATGATGGGAAAAAACTTGAAAAGGACCGGGAAGGTGAGCACCCCTGAATATACCTCGTGATATACCATTCCATTGATGCGATAAAGGCAGGAGAGCATCGAAGTGATCAGAAACACAGTATCATTACTGGAGCAAGTCGTTTGTACTCGTCCAAGCGTGAGAGCACAGATTAATCTGCAAATTCTTAAGGGGCAGAGAAATCGTGTAGTTCGAACCAGTCGGAAGATTCTTGTCGCATGTCTTCTGATCCAGTTGTCATATGGTCCAGAAGCGTATAGATTGGAAATCAAAAAAACACCATTCTATGTTCAGCGGGTGAAGGCAGGTGCCTAATCAAACGAAGACATGTTGCAATGTAAAAGTCGTCAAGATCTTCCAGTGCTCATGCTCCTTCGGATTCCCAAGAAAGCCATAAATACTCAAACTCGTCTCCAGCAGAAGGCAAAAAAATTTGCCCTGGTATTGTTGTCTCCTATTTCTGAACAATGCCCCAGATATGTTGAAGATTCTTATCAACCACATACTTCATCCACACTTCATGTAATCAAGATAAAACAAGGTAAACAGCTCCGGCACCCATGTGAAGGATGGAACTCAAGAAGAGAGGCGTTTCCATGTTGCCTGCAGATACAAACCGCCCACGAAAATACATGAAAGGCAATTTAATAGTCTGAGGAACTGCAACATTTGCCAGGTACACGGGAGAGGCAAACAAACTACAACATATGCGTGGGATACTGACGTCGAGAAACGTGCATCGCTCGACATTGACCCAATATCTACCGTGCATTGTAATCTCAGCAGACTAGTCTCTCAGTGTTGACTCGGCTACTCTACAGGAACGATTATTTGTCACCTATATTATTTCTCATTGCTTGTTCTTTCTTCGACGACGATTCAGCCCCTTACCAGCGCTCCATATGGAATTAAATACAGAGGAAACTCGTTATTTGTCACCAATCTCCCCTGGAGACGACTCTGATAGTGCTCTCTCACCAATGACAGAACTGGAACCTAACCCTGGAATTGACGGCACTCCCGTTCGGTGTACGTTCATTTTTGCTTGATCCTTTCAAGCAGTGCTCAAGAATCACTTGTATTCCATAATAGGGTATGATGTGTGCATTATCTGCTTTCTTTCTCAGAACACTTCACTGAGTGTCACCTCCTCAGGCCGACAGGACCGAACCATATACTCAGATAACACCATTTCAAGAAAAAAAAGATACGAGCGTCGAGTAAGGTTTTTCTTGCTGAGATTATTTGCACTTCATTTTACTGATGGTTCATATATCAGATTTTTTTACAAGCCTGTCACATTGTCCGCATTGACATGCGCACTTATTCTCCTTGCCTATGTTGCTATGACTCAAGACGTCCTCGAAGAAGGACGTGACAAACGACGTGTGTAAGCTGCTCATAAAGCGACTGTATGTCTCATACGACTTTGCTAATAATGGTCAGCGGTGTATATGCTGCGATTGCTGCTTTTCTCATGTTTTCGACGATTCAATTTCGCGACGGGCCTTTCATCCGCCCACATCCAGCATTTTGGCGTGTTGTTCTCGGTGTTAATCTACTTTATGAACTCGCACTTGTATTTTTGCTATTTCAAGATCTCCAGACAGCCCGCCAGATGCTCATTTACATCGATCCCGGCCTCGGCGTTCCGCTTCCCGAGAAATCTTATGCTGAAAATTGCTCTCTCGATGTCCGAAACTTGTGGGTGGGTTTGTCCCCCAGAGGATAAATGTCAGATGATGACAACTTGCTCAGAATGCACTTGACGTATTCTGCATTGCTCATGCCCTCGGTTGGTTTGGGAAGGCTATGATATTACGTGATTACTGGTTCTGCTGGGTCAGTGTTATGGCCGAGGATTTATTCTCCGCTGTCCTATTATTGTCTTTGCGCTTATCAACCGGTACAGATTCTGAGCATCGCATTTGAACTAGCTGAATACAGCTTACAGCACCAACTTCCCAACTTCGCCGAGGTACGTCTTCGTAAGCGTATCGGTTCATTAACGCCCTTGCGACTATTTTGATAGTGTTGGTGGGATCATGTATGAGCTTTTTGTTCAGCCGCATAGGTCAGCAGCTGATCGGTTTACTCAGTGGGTGCTTGATGTCTTCATCTGCAACTGGCTGGGAACATATCTAGGTTGGTCCCTTGGTTCCTTGGTTCACATCTCGTAATCGCCTTATATGGTCATGCTCTTTCAGGAATGAAAGTGTGTCAGTATTTTGAAGTGAAGGTCTGGGCTCCTTAACCTTATGAGATCTTCATCGATCAATCAGTTTCAATAGCCCTATTCCTGGCGTGGTTTCCGGCAAACCCGAGGAATACGTCCCAAAATGAGAAGGGTTCTCAGTCAATTTTCGCCTCATGACTTTACTGCCTTCAAATGGGGAACAGCCACCAACTTTCTGCACTATTTCACTGTGGTTCTACTGCTTGTCGTATTTTTGGCTGCCGAACTCAACCCGTTTTACCTGAAGGCTCGTATCGAGTACTTTTTGCTTTGAGATCTAAGAAGCTTATCCATTGACAGAGCTTGTTGTGGATGGAGCCTGATCATCCAATCGTTATTCTTCGCCTCGCGTTTGTGTTTCTTTGTGCCCTCCCCGCGGTGCGAGAACTTTACCAATATGTCAACGATCCAAGGTAAGCGATCCACCCTGATCACCATCTATCTTGACACTGATTGGCGTTGTGTTTCCTGTCCTTCCATAATCTTGATCAGGCGTGCAGTGAGAATGGGACAGCATGTCTGGCTTCTCCTTGCCACGATTGTGACAGAAATACTTGTGATCACAAAGTGGAGCAAAGGATTATTCCCTGAACCTTTGCCATCAAAGGTTAAGTGGGGTTGGATAATAACGGCGTCTGCCCTTATATTGTATCCCATCCAGAGGGTGAGTAGACCGCATACTTGGAAACTGCGTTTACGTTCACTTCCCTTGTGACAGTTTGGCATACCCAGTGCTCGGAAGTATAGCCGGAAGCGGAAGGCTTCGAAAATGAAGAAGGCGCAGTGAGAGTCAGATATGACTACCGGATTGGTGGTATTGTTACCCAGTGCACAGTACCTGACTCTCACAGTAGCCTAGCTCTTTCCAATAACTAGACCCATTACTTCTGAAGAATACACGATATTTATAATCTCAATAGGAGCTCTGTTCGAGCCACTGATCTTGAGTGATTCTTTCTACGCCAGCTGCAAATCTGACGTGCTGAAGTCTGAGAAGCCTGCCGAATGATCCTGGCTGCGAACCTGCCATTCCATCAACACGCTGCTTGAGATTTGCACCACATATAAACTAAGAAGATTCTCATAGCAATTTTGGCGTGGCGAATTCAAGGGTAAGGTTTTGGATGGACGAGAGGGGTGATGTTTTTACCCCTCAGTTGGATGCGCCACCATTTGATGAACATGGGGGCTGGAAACCGAATATCAAACTCCAGTTGGGAGCTGAGTTGTCTTCTGGACATTTGATAAACGTTATTTTATCTCGGCACCAATTTTGTACGCTGAAATTCTAGTGTCTGATGAATTAGCCCTGAGTGGCAGACATAGACACACATCTTTTCTGGTACCGATCTAGACAGGTTGGGGAGCTTCCATTGCCTTTTATGTCTCTATGGCTTTGATTTTGTGTATTCACTACGAATGACTGTGCTGAATGCCGATATGAATCTCGCTAGTTATCGAGTGGAACGTTCGGCTAGTATCTGCACTCGCCTCAGTTGTCATAGAATCCGATGGGTTTATCAAACATGGGTTAAGTGAAATCCTTGTCGAAAATGAAGCGCGGTCGGAAAATGGTGATCACGTAGGAATTAGTAAATATCATCGGCAGATGGTTGCTCGATTGTCCAGTAAGAAGAGATATGTGGCGCTAATCTATCAGAATTTTTTGTATGTTTTAAGAATTAGAGAGGACAGCGCACACTGGTGGTGGTGTCAGATTTTTATTATATTCTAAAATAAATACTACGGGGTTGGCGTACCTGGAACATTTTTTATGCTGTTCATTGAGGCTGTATCTCATGTCAGATTTCCCCTATCTACACTCGGAGCAAGTAGGTACCAGGCTTCCATTTCAGAGGCCTCTTAGAAGATCCTGGTCCTGCGGAGGGCGCATCCGAAATGTTCGCTCCTCCTGTAGTTCTGACACGAAAGCGCCATTCTGATGGTACGAGGAACAACAACTGCACAGTGACAGCTGTACTTGGACCAAGCAATGCAACATTTTTACGAGCCTCTGATCTCTTCATGATGACAATTCGGAAGGAACTGTCCAGTAAGATTCTGTCGGTCAGAAGGTCCATACCCTTGGAAGGTTGACGTCCACGTGTTGGGACCTCAGGTCATATGTTTTGACAGCCACTGAGAATGTTGACACCGAGATGCGGGCAATTCACAAGAAGACAAGGATTTGAGGCGTATGGTGGGAGAGAGAAGCGGCTCCAACTGCAGATGGAACTGTCACAATCATGGGGATGCTCCCGAGCAAGATGTGGGAGCTGGGAAACAAGAATATGACGGAGGAATCAATGGGAAGAACGAATCCGACAGAAGATCGCAAGAAATAGTGCCGAATACAGTAAATTCAATGTATCGCTGCTGATGAAGCTCTCGGCACGACCGAGCTTCATAGTTGGTGAGAATGAGCATGAGGACATCAGTTGAGAAAATGAGTCAGCTATTTTGGGACTACAATTTTCTGATCTGGAACACCGAGTCGGAGCTTGACGAGGATGGGAAATTTCCTGTGTCTTCTTGGAAAAATCCCATAGCACTGAATTTGAGATGGTCACTAGTAGGGTTTTGCTATGATGCTGTGACTGATGTTTGAGATAACGAGCTGCACTTTGGTCATGTCAAGGAAAAGATGATCCGAGCTAGTTTCCCATCTCGTGACACGTTTTGATTGAGATCAAGATGAGATATGAAACTTGGAGGACAAATCATCCGAAGACTGACCTCTGAATTCTGTGAGATGTTTCACAGTTCTCAGAAGACCCGCGCGCGAACCGGCCAGGAATGAATGAATCGCTGAGTCGGTAGAGTATATTTTCTAACTCCTGTCTGTTTGTTCCTGGCCCATATGGAGATAGTGCTAACTGAGCGATGGTCACAGTTGGTGGCTGTGGCTGTGTAAGAAATGATAACCAAAATAGTTGGTCCCAGGTTTTCTGCTTCTAGCTATTTTAGAAAGGAGAAATAATGACAGAGGGTGGAATACTATAGGCCATGAGGATCTGCTCACGACATTGTTTTTTTCCCTAAGACTATACGAAGTAAATCTCCACTTACGTTCAACTCGTACCGCGCCATCGACCCCTATTTCGGGGAAATCGAGGAGGCTAACCAAAAGGAGTGTTGTCGAATTTCCGCTCTCGATCAACTCAAGCTTGAGTAATTCTGTCTTCCTAAGGTGACCTCTGCCTGGAATTAACAATGCATATTTTGAGCTTCTCTGTCAAGGTCAATACATTTCCGATGCCCAGACGGTTGCAAGCAACAACAAAGGCCCCACACTCACCATTTCAATCTGCAGCGATATCACTTGATCGCGAGATTTACGGACGATACAGAGGTCATCTATGAAGGATTTAGTCGCTGAACTACGTTATGGCCCTCGTTATGTCCACTTCTTTCTAGTGGAAGACAGCTTTCTGAACCATCCTTTCTCACAAGTACCTGTCGTAATTTATTCTCTGGCATGGAAGATTCTGGGAAGTCTGAGATGGTTGTGACCTCAAATTAAACTTATAACTGTCTTCACTTTGTTCTCAATACAATTGTTCTTGTCGGGGACCATCCTGTAGGCCAAGTAGGTCCTTTGAAAACGTAGATTCCCGTTGTCCAGGTAGTGCAGGGCTCTCCGGGCGGTATCGGTTCTTCAAGGCTTGGAGCAGAAGCTGATAACGACCGTCTGAATGAATCTATTTTACGGAGGAGATACAAAGTTCAGGGAGGTTAGGGATGACTTCATCATTCATTAATCGTGTCTTGATTCTAAGTCTGATTTTTGGTGTATCTTCCTTGTGCATTTTCCCAGAAAGTCCGAGGTGAATGAATTATTACGCCGTCCAAGCGGCGACTAAGGTGAAAGAGGAGAGACTAGGTCAACGAAGCGTTGGGACTACGCCGATCAACACACGTGTAATGAAACATTGTTATTCGGCTGAGTTCAGGTTTTCCGAACGGACCCTGTTTTCTTCGATCAAAATGCAAGGCATGATATTATATCATGGGTACAAGGGAGTGATATGCAAGGGAGTGATATGCTTGATCACTTCTCGATGTGCCCAAGCAGGGACTGGATTTTGGTAAGGGAACAGGACTTAAGTGAGTATTTGGCAGATAACAGGATAAAAACCAGAGTATAATTTGGGTCAGTGACAGACAGGAGACTTGGACATGTAACTAATACAGGGACACGAGGAGGCGTTTTTACCGTAACAGGCATATCAACAAGAGATGGCCGTGATTCCATACCCTGGTAATTACATCCAGAACAATATTTGCGAAAGAAGAAGTTAGCCAGAAACCACCGGAATGTAAAGTCGATGACATCCTATACTCCATTGTAATCCATGGCCTGTAACTCTTGAATGGTAGTAAAATTCATCGGTCATACTACACGAAGTCTAGAATGTGGAGATTGAAATGGAGCTAGTATCTTTCAAGCAGTCTTCATTGTTCGCTATGTTAAAAGGGACCTGGGTTGTTTCGTTAAGTAAAAGACCTCTGCTTCCTACTCACACACTCTCGTAACAACCGTGCGACTGGCGAGACCGTTTGGCCATTGTAAGCTAGATGGATACTATTTATGTCCCACTAGGTATAACAACAAAACTAGGAGGCCATTGAAATTGAGGCATGGACTGCGCTAGCTCGCACAGATTCTAACTGTTAAATGTCAGAACACATAACCAAGTTTATCTCTGCCGGATATCGTAAGCAAATATGGCTTTGTCAGCATAGCCACCCAGGGCAACCCCTTATCCGTCTTCTCCATTCAAACATTTCAGGATGCCTCGTGCAGAAGGTGCGCATTTTCAGTCAAGTCTGCATGAATCGTCTTACAAATAATTTGATCAGTTGGAACTCCAAAATATGTTGCAAATAAAATGAAATCCAAAGGCCTGCAGCGCCTGCGCTGGTACTGTCAGGTCTGCCAGAAACAATGTCGTGATGAGAATGGATTCAAGTGCCATGCACAATCTGAGGCACATCTCCGGCAGATGTTAGTGGTAGGAGAACATGCTGGCAGTCACATTGCCAACTTCTCTGCCCAATTTCAGTCCGAGTTTGTACAGTTACTTTCAAGGCGGTAAGCAAAGAAAATGTCTTTAGCCAACTATCACATTCATTTAAGTGACTCTAGTTTCGGAACCAAGCGTATATTGGCAAATCGAGTTTATCAGGAATTTATCTCGGATAAGCATCACCTTCACATGAATGCGACACGCTGGGTGACGTTGACAGAGTTTGTCAAGCATCTTGGAAGGACCGGTGTTGCAAGGGTTGACGAGACAGAGAAGGGGTGGTTTCTTGCATGGATTGATAACTCGCCCAAGGCATTGGCTAAGGCTGTGCGTCCCTTGTCGTCTTGCAGACAAAAAAAGAAGTTCATGCATATTCATAACAGGAAGCAAGCTTGAAAAAAGAGCGAGCAACAATGTCCGATGAGGCTCGGGAGCGAATGCTTATAGCTGAACAGATAGAGCGAGCGAAGGCCGATGCCGGTGAGGATGAAGATCCTGAATTGAAATCTGGTTCTCCACCCGTGGATGAGGGGTTGAAGAGGGATGAGGGAGAAAAAGTAGTTTTATCTTTGTCAGCAAAACCTACCTTGGTGGTGTTGTCTTCGACCCCTGCTGCGGCATCCGCCCCTGTCGATAGTGGTCTCAAGCTGAATCCTCTCAAATCTGGTATCAGTATCAATCCCCTCAAAGAAAATCCACTGAAGCGGTCAAACGTGTTCAAAACTTCCAACTCGAGTCAAGCAGAAGGTGACAGGGCAAAAAGACCTGCAGCCGCAATGTCCGCCGCTGAGAAGCTTATCTTAGAGGACCAGGACCGCAAACGACGGAGAACAGAACGCCAGAACCTAGCGTGAGTGGAAGTAATCAATATACTTTTTACTGTAGATTGTGTAATTATTGTGGCCTCGTGTAAATTCTTTGTTACATCTTTCACTTGGCCAGTCATCTAACAACTAGGATCAACAAATTCCCGATCAAGCAAGGTCCATTTTGATTTGTCTTCCTTGGACTATCCTGGAAGTAGTTTGTGGTTAGCTTGTAATGGCGCACTATGACCCAGTGCCTACAATTGAAGGCCACCTGCACTCAGACTCCAGATTTGCAGCCCCTCTCTCTCAATATTGGGACCCACAAGAACTCTATGTTGCGGTGGGATAGTGTCGCTTAAATATGTAAACAAATCTGACAATGTGTTTTCCCAGCCTCAAGTCCCTGTGAACAAGGACTATCCTTTGGCTCCTGTTCAGCAACAACCACCTCCACACTCCAAAAAAACCAAAAACCGTCTTATAGTTGGGTTCCTCGGTTTTGTGGTACTAATTGCCATCGTGGTCGTTCTAGTGGTCATATTAAGGCACCGAAACACCTCGGATAACGGCTCACCTGGCTCACCTGGCTCTGATCAATCAAGAAATGCCACATCTGGGATGTCCGGCAGCACGATCACTATGGATGACGGAACAAAATTTCTCTATCAGAATAGTTTTGGAGGGGATTGGGTCGCAGATCCAAAAATTCCTTTTGGCCCCGGTGGGAAGGCACAGAGCTGGAGCAAACGAATTGGTGCCGAGGAATGGGTCTGGGGTCAAGATGTTGCTCGTGGAGTTAATCTCGGGTAAGTCATTCCAGAGTATAAAGGTGGGGATCTCCTACTCATTCGTTCATACCACTACCAGAGGATGGCTAGGTTCGTCTTCTCATTGTAAATACCGATGTTTGAGCTTATTGGTGATTAGTGACTGAACCATTCATTTCCCCCGCTCTGTATGAAAAATATGTCAATCAAAGTAGTGAACTTCCTGTCGTCGACGAGTGGACATTATCGGTTGCCATGGGCGGAAATCTAGCCCAAGAGATGGAACGCCACTATAAGACGTTTATAGTGCGTGATACATGGTGCTCAAATTAGTAGCTTCATGATAAATATCGGCTTGCTACCTTTCATAGACGGAGAAGGACTTCGCTGACATCGCGGGTAAGTGTTACTTCCTTATCGGACCTAATGATATTTTTCATTAATCGTACTCCGTAGCCGCTGGCCTGAACTGGGTGAGAATTCCCATTGGATTCTGGGTTATCGAGACCATCAACAACGAGCCATTTCTTGTCGGCACCTCATGGAAGTACTTCCTGAAAGCGTAAGTGCTCGCTTTCCTATGACAGACACTTGTACGGAATTCCCGTACTAGGATCCAATGGGGACGAAAGTATGGTATTCGTATCTATCTTGATTTACATGCTCTTCCAGGAAGCCAGAACGGATGGGTATGGATTAGCAAATACGTTCTTCTTCGAACCTTCTAATCAGTTTTTATAGAACCATTCTGGGAGAGGTGATACACGTC
>Ga0153928_1001314_pt1 | contig 11235 bp, 10 predicted proteins | sample TSNJ012MetaG_FD_106656 | JGI IMG/M metagenome (GOLD analysis project Ga0153928, IMG submission 106656) | Attine ant fungus gardens microbial communities from New Jersey, USA - TSNJ012 MetaG | ecosystem: Host-associated > Fungi > Mycelium > Unclassified | place: USA: New Jersey, Wharton State... | reverse complement strand
TGACCTGAAAGAAATACAAACGGAATATCTGAGGCGGATTGAGGATTCCACCCAGAGCCTTTTGCGTATCATTAACGATGTGCTTGATTATTCCAAAATCGACACCGGGCGTCTGACAATGGAAAAAAACGAGTTCACGTTGGCCGCCGTCTTAGAGGAAACGCGTAAAATCAATATGACCCTGGCCGCGGCTAAAGGTCTGGAACTGGTAGTGACTGAACCACCGGCCCTTAAGGGCGCGCTTTTGGGCGATGAAACGAGGCTCAAGCAAATTTTAAACAATCTTATCGGTAATGGCATTAAATTTACCGATCAGGGCCGGATAACCGTTTCTGTCCGCTTGTTGGCAAGAAAAAACAGTCATACCAAATTGGAATTCTCGGTCCGGGACACCGGTATAGGTTTCAACCCCCAACAGGCTGAAGATCTCTTTGTGTCTTTTACTCAAGCCGACTCATCCAGCACCCGAAAATATGGCGGCACCGGTCTGGGCCTGACCATTTCCAGGCGGCTGGTGGAGATGATGGGCGGGGATATCTGGACAGAAAGCCACCCGGGAAAAGGGTCTATATTCTATTTTACCGCCTGGTTCAAGGAAATTACCGATGCGGGCGAACACTCTTTAAGCCCATTGCGGACCAAAGTCGGGTTGGCCGAGGCAACGGACCGGATCAAGGGCGCGCGAATTCTTTTGGTGGAGGACAATGAAGTCAATCAACTGGTGGCCAAACGTATTATGGAAAAGTCCGGTCTGATGGTGGTCATCGCCGATAACGGATTTCAGGCTCTGGAGCTTCTGTCGACCGAACACTTCGATCTGGTGCTGATGGATATTCAGATGCCGAAAATGGATGGCCTGGAAGCCACCAGGCGTATCCGGGCCAATCCCCGATGGGGCAGGCTGCCGGTGGTGGCCATGACCGCTCACGCTCTCAGTGGCGACCGGGAACTGAGCGTAGCGGCTGGCATGAACGATCACATCACCAAACCTATCAATCTGCACGAATTGTTCAATACTCTGGCTAAATGGATTAATCCCGCCGATCAAAGGCGAACTGAAGTCTAAGGGCCGGCCGCCAGTCGCCAGATCAACTCGCAAGGCCGGCTTTCCCGTTACCGTGTTCCGGCATGAAAAATAAATATGGATATGAAGATTTTCAATCAGGGATTATCGGTCGAGGCCACCTCGGCCTATATAATTATTGATGCCCTTCAAAATGAAGGGATGGAGCCCCGGCTCTCCCGCGTCTTGACCCGCTGGAATATTTCGGAAAGCGCGCTGACCAGGGCCCTGGCCGACCTTCTGGCCCATCGGGTCATCGCTTTGACCACGTCTTCTGATGAAACCGACCCGGTTTATCAGACCACCCCCTCATTTAAATGGGGTCCGGCCACGCCCTGGCCGCCGCCCAAAGGGTTGCCGGTTTTCTCCGACGACTAAAGTCGAGACCCCTGCATGGTTTACACCTGAATTTGCGGAACTCGGCGACCGGGTGGTGGCTCAGTTGGCCGATCTCAGTCATTATCTGAAGAGTCTGACTGAAGAGAGGGGCGGGTCATCCAAAAAGCTATCCCACTATCTGGCCTTGCTGGCCAAAAGCGCTCAGCAACTCGGGCAGGGTGGGGGTTTCCTGCGCCGCCATCGGCCTGGAAACTCAAGTGGGCAAGCTGGCAGAAGTCGTTCAGGCCCTTGGGGAAGGCCGACTGGTAGTTAAATTATCAGATATTGTCGAAAACGTGGATAATGCCCGCCGCAACGCCGCCGCTTCTGCAAAAAAGGCAGAATCCCCTGTATCCGGCGAAGATGGTCCTCAGCCCACATTACCCAGATAGACATGTTTCAATTTTAATGAAGCCAAATCCTGCAAACGCTTCAACAAATTCAGGTCGGTGGGGGGAGCCATAAATTCACCGGCCGGGAAATAGCGGGAAATGTGCAGAGGAATATCGGGCGACAAACCGGCCGCCCAGTCCACCAGAGCTGTAAATTCATTAATGTCATCGCTAATTTGAGGCACCACCAAGGTGGTCAGTTCCACATGAACCCCGGAACGGAGAAAATTTCCGACTGTATTTTTAACCACTTCCAGAGAGCCGCCCAGCCTGGTATAGGTCTGGGGATTAAAAGTCTTCACATCCACATTGGCCGCCGCGACCATCGGGCTCAGCGCCCGCAGCGCGTCCGGGGAACACATGCCGTTGGTTACCACCACGGTGGCAATACCGTTTTCCTTCAAAAGCGGGGCGGCGGTCAAAATGTATTCGGCCTGAAGAATCGGTTCGTTATAGGTATAGGCCACTGAATCCAGATTTAAAGATTTGGCCTTGGCCAGCAGAGCGTCAACCGGCAGGCTGGTCAGAGCCAACGGGCTCCGGGGCCGGGCAATGGTGTGGTTCTGGCAAAACGGGCAGCGCATGTTGCATCCCAAACTGCCCAGAGATAAAATTTTACTGCCGGGCCGCCAATGGTAAAGAGGTTTTTTCTCAATGGGATCCACTGCGCAGGAAATGAATTTGCCTAAGTAGGGCGAGAGAAAGCCTTCATCCCCGGCGCCCCTGGCCCCGCAGTAACCCATCCCCCCCACGGGGATGCGGCATTCATGAAAGCACAATTCGCAGTGATAAAAATCCTTCAATCCATCCGGGTCGGTTTCTTTATGCCACCATTGAGGTTCAATCTTCATCGGTTTTCCCTCCCGTCCCTTTTGGAGCGACACTCAGAATTCCGGATATCGGGTGACGCTGAACCTTTCCAGCGTCGCGTCCTTAAGATTTGTCAGCCCGGCTTTTTGAGCGGCTATGGCGAGTTGTTTTTCCACCGTATCCACCCCTTCTAAATCCGGCAACAACAGGCCCCGGTATGGGCCCCGGGATATGATGACGCCCCAGCGGACCGGATCCAACTGGTCCGGGCTGTCAATTAGTTCCGGGGGACTTAAGACATCCACGGAAAAAACCACTCCGGTCAGTTCCCCGGTGGTCAGAGGCGCGAAACGCGGATCACGGGTAGCGGCCGAGACGGCGTTGGCCATTATTTCTCGCGCCAGATTGGACTGGGTCGGTAATATGGTGCCGATACAGCCGCGCAGGCTGCCGTCTTTGTTTTTGATGGAAACGAAACAGGCCTGTCGCGGCGACCAAACCGCTGGATCAGCCTCCATATCACGCCATAGTTCATCTCCGGGTTCCTGCCCGGCCAGGTGGTGTTCCACCGCCAAGCGGGCCAGCCTTGGATAGTAATCGGCTTTGGGGGCGGGAGGATGAACCTCTGGCGCCGTGTTCGGATTGATCCACAAAGCGTTACCATAACCCACCCCAAAAGGGCCTTCATAAGACAGGGTTTCCACCGGGCCGCCAACCAACCCCAGAAGGGTCAGAACTGAGCGAAAACCGCATTCGCCGGCGGATTCCAGGCGCGCCTGAGGCCAGGCGTCGATTAAAGCGGACGGGGAGCCGGTTTTAAGAGCGGAGATGACATCCTGATCCAGAAGGCGGCCTTCAGGATTGTATCCGGCCGGGGCATCCGGAGTCAGGCGGTGAGATAAATCGCCGCTGGCCAAAAGAGCCCAATTTTGGCCAGGGATGTTCAGGTCGGCCAGTGACCGGCCCAGCGCCAGAGCTTTTTTTGGGCTGAGCCCGATGGGGCTGGCCAGGATAACCGGCGGCAATGGATCAAAAATTTTGTTCAGAAAATAGAGCGGAACCATCGAACCGTGGTCGGGGGTCAGGTTTTTAATGGCTCTGAGACTTACCGGGAGGCCTGAGGCCTGAAGATGGTCGGCCAGCATTGGCCAATCTTTTGATGTGGTCAGTTGGAATCTGACAGATGGAGCGCCGAAGTTTTCCAACCCGCCCTGTATGACCGGGGCCTGATTTATTAAAAGGCCGCCTTGAGCATAGGGTTGATGGGGTGAGAGCAGCACAAGACAGTCCGGCCGGCCAAAGTGGGGCAGGGCCGACAGCTTTTCCGTCAGGCGTCGGGCACCCTCCAGAGTCAGAGCGGCCTCAACCTCTCGGCCCCGGCCGACTTCAGGCACCAATATTGGGGGATGCGGCATCAAAGCCGCCCAAATCCAGGCCATGAGGTCACCTCCTCATTAACTAATCCATCCGGGTGCTTCCGGCCAACTAAGCCAGTACTTCACTATATAATAAATATTGGGTAATGTGAATAAATTTTCGCTCATCTCTGAGTCATAATTCTAATTCCGGCTACTTGATTTTTGAATGGTGAAATCTTATAATATTAAGTGCAATTGGTTCTCGATTGCATTATGAGCCTGGCGGCCGTTGTTTTAATCGGTCGCGGTTTGGAGGAATACCATGGATATTCAGACCATCATCGTCATTGCCATTGTCGTGGTCGCAGCTGTTTATCTGGTTAGAAAATATACCCGGGCGGCCAAGGGCACCGGTGGTTGTGGGTGCGGATGCGGGGAGAGCGAGTGCCCGGCCGAAAAACATGATAGATGCGGAGAGGGAAAATGAACCCGGCTTTGACCAGAGTGGTACGTCGATTGCATAATCAGTTAGGGCGGTATCTTGACCGTCGCGTCCCGGCTCTGAGCCCAGACGGGGTGGCCAGGGATTCCTATCATGCCAGAGAGACTCAGGGTTTGGCCTCCCTACTGGCTGGAGTGGGGCAGCAGGATACGGTTGAAGCCCTCTTTATGCTTGAGACTTTTCTAAAGGTGGATATGCATCTCACCGCCCCTATTTTTAGTGGACTTTTAAAAGATCGGGGCTTTGAAATATCCGTGGAAAAAACAGCCGGGGCCTTGGAAATGTTCACTTCACTTGGCTTTGCCGAAAAACACCATACAGAAGATGACCGGGTTTTCTATGAACCCAGCTATCCGGGATCTCACCATGATCACATCATTTGCAGCGGTTGCGGGCGAACCACTGAATTTAACAAACCAGATGTAGACCAGTTGATTGAAAAAATCGCCTGTGATGAAGATTATGTACATCTTCAGCACAAGCTGATTATTTATGGTCTCTGCCATTCATGCCGTCGCCGCCGCCATGAGGGACTGCCTCTTGCCGAAACCAAAGTCGGCGAAGTAGTTATGGTAGTGGACTTTTCCGGCCCTCCCGAACTCACGCGCCGGCTGGCTGATCTGGGTCTGCGAGGGGGCACCAGATTGAAAGTGCTGGGCGAGCAATCCGGTTCCATCATTGTCCTTTCCGGCTGCTGCCGCCTGGCTATGGGGCCGGAGATGTCGGCCGCGGTGATCGTCCGGTCTGTGGAGCGGGGCGGCCACGGCTCGCGCTGTAAGAAATATACTCAGTCGGCGTCAGCGGAGCAATGATTTTTTTAAGTTGCCAAAAGCCTCTTTGAAATTTCCGGCAGGTTCTTTTCAGTCAATCACCTTCCAGAAGAAAGATCAGCAATTATTGACGAACCTCGTCATTTTGTGGTTTAATCCCGGAACATAATATAATGCGCCGGGGCAAAATTACATTAGGAAATTGACTGGAGAAAACAATGAAAATAGCAGTAGCTTCGAACCGGCCCGGGCCGGATGGGCAGGTGCCTGAAACCTTCAGCCAGACCTCTTGGGTCCTGATTTATAACGCCGATACAGGTGATTTATTACACGCGGCCGGTCGGGGGGCAGAGGGTGATACGGGTCTTGCCAGAGAAATTCTGAAGTGGGACTGCGAAGGGGTACTTTGCGGCCCCATTGAGCGTGAACCTTTTCTTATTATTGCCGATGAAGGCTGCGTCACCCGTTATCACGCGGCGGGTCTGAATGTGAACCAGGCTCTGGAGGCTTTACGGACCAGAAGCCTTGAATTTATCCGCGATTATATTGGCGGGGAAAACCGGCCTCATCAACCGGGAGCGCCCGCCTGCGGCGGCCATCATTGAATTTGATTATGGCTTGGCGCCTCGGCGGCAAGTGTCGTTGCCCGGATTGTTGGCGGTATTGATTTGGCGGCTCCACTTTCGTGAAGCCGCCGTTTTTTGAGACCCCATAGACCCAGGGTCAAGGTTTCCGAGAAAATTTTCCCGCTGTTCCCGACTTGCCGAAAGTCGGGGTTAGTGTTATTCTGAAAAAAGACGGTGTTTCCCGTCTCATTTTTTCTGGCCCTCCGGAGCAAGCGCTCGTATAGATTGACGCTCCAGGGTCCACTTCAGGACGGCCCGGCTGAACGCGGGGCCGTCTTTATTACTGGCAAGACCGGTACACCTGCAATTGCCGGGCGGCGCCGCGGGGGGGGAAGACCCTGGCGGCGTCTTGCCCTTTAGGGCCGGAGAACATTGAATATGAGAGACAATATGTCCGATATGTATCAGAGTGGAGATGTACAGGCGGCCCAATCGCCGACTCTTTGGAATCTGGCCTTTTTGAGCTTCGTTCTATTGAATCTCTTTATTTTTATGGGCTTTGATCTACTTTTGCCCACTCTCAGCGTTTATTTGGAAAGCCATGGCAATACTGAAGCCGATATAGGCATGATTTTCGGTACCTTTACCGTTTCGGCCATAATTATGCGCATGCTGGCCTCGCGGCTGGCCAGCCGCCTGAACTCCCTGTGGCTGGTGCGCCTGGGGCTTCTGGGCTGTGTTTTGGCCGGAATCTGGTATAGCTGGGCCCACACCTTGCCCACCGGCATGGCCGCCCGTTTCCTGCACGGGGCCGGCTTCGGCCTGGCCTCGACCCTGATTACTGCCCTGGCCTCGCAAATTATTCCCCCGGCCCGAATGGGAGAGGGGCTGGGTTATCTGGGTTTGGGTACCACTCTGGCCCTGGCTTTGGGGCCTTTTTTCGGAATTTGGCTGGTGGATGAATTCGGCTATCTGCCGCTGTTCATAGTTGTGGCCTCATTTTACGCCGCAGGGATTTTAATGGTCTCTCTTTTGCCTAAAATCAAACTGGCCTCCACTGATCCTGGCGCGCCCAAGCCAAAGCTGACGCTACTGAGCCGCCGGGTGCTGGCGCCTTCTTTTTTAATGCTTTTAATAGGCATTATTATGAGTTCAGTCACCATTTACATGGCCTTGTTCTGCCGGGAACTGGGGCTGAATTACGCCGGTCATTTTTTCGTTCTGTCCACAGTCGGCCTCTTTGTCGCCCGAGTCACCGCCGGCCGTATCCATGACCAGTTGGGGCACAGCTATGTAATGGTTCCCTCCGGCCTGATGCTTCTGGCGGCTATGATGGCGCTTTACTCAGCCCAGAGCCGCGAGACGCTGTTTGTGGTGTCCATCATCTACGGTCTGTCCACCGGCGCGGTTTTTCCGAGTTTGCAGGCTCTGGCTCTTTCTTCAGTGCCTCTGTCCGGTCGCACCGAGGCCACCGCCTCGCTGTTTAACGCCTTTGATCTGGGCATGGGCCTCGGCTCGCTGCTCCTGGGCTATCTGGCCAGTCAGGCCGGCAGCTATCGGTTAGTCTATCTGGGCGGAGCCGGGGCCTCGGCTCTGCTGATTCTGTTCTATATAACCTATTTTGGATTCATTAAAAAAAATACTGGTCCGAGTCCGGCCCGGAGGTGAAAAGTGAGACGAGGCGACCTGGTCTGGATAACCGTTTTCACGGCCGCCGGGCTGGCGCTGATTCTGCCGGGCCCCAAGGCCCTTGTGCTGGCCCTGACAGCTGAACATCGCTATTTAGCCGGTTTGGTGTTCTTCGCCCTGATGGGGGCCCTGGCCGAAGCGATAGAGGAAAGGTTTCGCGTACGGGGTTACCCTTGTCTGAAGGAACTGGCCGGCCTGGCTGTCATGTGGGGGCTGCACGGCTTGGCCGCCGCCCTGATTTTCTGGCTGATCAACGGTGGGGTGGTGATGACTCAGGCGGCAGGCCTCTTGCCCGGCGGCGGCTATGGGCGCTCGCCTTATCCGTTTATCGCTACTTTGAGCAGCTTTTTTATCACCGGGCCTTTTTTTACCAGTCTTTTCCTCAATCTGAGTTTTATTCCGGTTCTGCTGACCCTTCAGCGGCTGGGCCGGGCGGCTTTAAGGCTCTACCTAAGGGAAGGGCGACGGCCTGAACTGACTCTCGTTTCTGAGGAAGCTGACTGGCCCGCGTTCATACGCTCCGAGATGCCGTCATCGTTTCTGTTCCGAACCCTCTTCCTTACCCTGGTCTTCATGCTGCCCGCTGGTTTGTGGCTGCCGCTGGCTTCTTTAGGGTTGGTGGTGTTCGCGGCTTTATCAGGTCTGTCCCGGCGGGAGACGGAACGGGAACCGACCAAGAGTTGGCCAAATTATTTACGGCTTCCGAAAAAGAACCCGCGCTGGCGACGGCCCCGTTTTTTCTTCTCCCCTTCGGTCAAAAACCAGTCGGTGATTTCCCGGCCGGATTGCCGCCAGGAGAAGCCCTTGATACGCGTGCGTCGTTCGCAGAAGCGGCGAAATGGAATCGGCCGGCGCAAAAATTCAAGTATCTCCCGGCCAGCTTCAGCTTTATAAATGTCAATGCCGTCTTTGGTGGTTTTAGACAGGGTTTGGACATTAGAATTCCCTTCCGTTTCCGCCAGTCATAACAAGCCCGAGCTTTATTACGCCGCGACCGGTAAGGTTTTATACCTAAATAGATCTTGACTTTTGCTTTTTTCTGATTAATATAGCCAAATGAGTCACTCAATCGGGTCAATAAAGGCCGGATAGTGAGCATAACCGAAAAATTATAACCTCATTTATCAGGAAGGGTAAAATATTATGAACGGCGCCGCCATCAACAATGTCAAGATTGATCGCCACCCTGTCGTGGAGCAGTGCGACGGTTGCGAACGTATCCAATCCGAAGGGGCCGGCCGCATCTGCTCGGCCTTCGCTTTCCCCGATACCAAATGGCGTCTGGGGACCTGCAGTTTGGCCACTCACGTAAAAGCGGAGACCGCCAAAGCCGGCGAAAAGCAGCGTGTCGGCCAACAGAAGCAAAAAAAGCGCTGAGCTTTTTTTCAGACCTGTATAAATCAGGGCGGCTGATCTCAAGCAAGAACTGAGATCAGCCGCCCTGATTTATACAGGTCAGGGGATGTTGACCGTGACCCCGGCCGGGATTATCCCGGTTAAAAGGTGAGGGTTCATGTCCCGGAAAATCTTGTAGTCTTTTTTCAATTGATTGGCCATAGCTCTGGCGGTAGTAGCCTGTTTCACTGTTTCCCGCTTGGTGGGGAAGGGCGACCAGGCCCTGGCGTTGGCCTGGTTATAACCAAAGGCTTCTGGATTCTGAAAGATAACCTTACCGGCCAAAACAGAGGCTGGCAATTGATCCAGCCCGTCGGGCAGATAGAGTTTGTAGAAATCTTTCTCCCCCCCGGCTTCAGTCACCACCTGAGTAATGATTTTATCTCCCAACAGGTAGGCGGCCGTGGCCGTGGTCCAGGAGCCGAAAGTGGCTTTCAGGTCGCTTAAGCGTTTGGCCGCCACCCGGGTGGAAGCCACCGGGTCCAGCCGTTCGTCAACGTTGCCGTCTATCCGCAATCCCTGGGCTTTGGCCTCCGCTTCTTTCAGCCGCCACAGACCCCGGCCGCCGCTGTTGTATTCAGGGGCAAAGCCGGTGATGGTCCAGGGAATATAGATAAGATCAGCGGGAACCCCGGCCTTTTTCAACTCAGCCGCCACCACCGGCTGAAAGCGTCCGGAACGCCTGAGAGCCAGCCAGATTCGGCTTTTGGCTTCAGCCAGCAAAACCAGATTCTGGTCCACCGCCTGGTAGACTTCACTTTGGTTGAGAGGGATGGCCTCGCCGCAGAAATTTAAGTTTTTATTCAGAAGAAGGGAATGACCGGCAATGGCGGTTCCGGTGGTCAGAACGGCCAGGAGAACCAAGATCGGCAATATTTTCTTTAACATATTCACCTCACCTGTTCCCGGAGAACTGCGAGCCATTTTCGCCATTCGGGGGCGCTTGGCCTATTTGGAATCTGTCCGCGCCAGGGATCAGGGGTTTTTGAGTCAAATCTGGACTTCAATTCCAATTATTTTTTAATAATACCTCTAAACATCAAATATTTCCAGATTTTTATTTGCCTGGACTATCCCGGCCTATCGTTAACTATAATAAAACGTAGATTTTGAAATTACAAGATTTAGCTTGACATCGCACTGATTTTTATGGAATATTAAAGCATTCATTTATCGGAGTTTTGCGTTAAAAGCGTCAAAAAGGTACAGGCATTTAGTGTCCGCGCAACTAGCGTCAGCGCAACCTATGCCATAGATAGCTGAAAGCGCGAATTCCAGTGTTATTACTAGAAAGAGGGGGGGGCCCTTTATGGCAACCAAAAACGTAGTGGGGGCGGTTCTGGTAGCCGGCGGCGGCGTAGCCGGCATGCAAGCCGCGCTGGATCTGGCCAACGCCGGATATTATGTATATATGGTTGAGAAATCGCTGGCCATAGGCGGGCGCATGTCTCAGTTGGACAAGACCTTTCCCACCAACGACTGCTCCATGTGCATTCTTTCGCCCAAACTGGTGGAAGTGGGCCGGCATATCAATGTTGAACTTCTGACCCTGACTGACATTCTGACCATTGATGGTGTCGAGGGTGATTTTAAGGTTACGGTCCGCAAGAATCCGCGCTACATCGATATGTCCAAGTGCATCGCCTGCGGGGAATGCACCAAAAAATGCCCGGTGAAGGTGGATGACGAATACAACGAACTATTGGACAAACGCAAGGCCGTTTATGTGCAATACGCTCAGGCCGTGCCTTTGAAATACGGCATCGACGCCGAAAAATGCATAAAACTGACCAGGGGCAAATGCGGTTCCTGCGCCAAAGTCTGCCCGGCCAAGGCTGTGGTGTATGACGACAAGGCCGAGGAAGTGGTTCTTAACGTCGGGGCGGTCATTCTGGCCCCGGGTTTCAAACCCTACAATCCCCGGGATTTCGAGACCTACCGCTATGCCGATGATCCCGATGTCATGACCGCGCTGGAGTTTGAGCGCGTTCTGGGGGCCACGGGCCCGACCATGGGTCATGTGGTCCGTAGCAGCGACCATAAGGAACCCCAGTCCATTGCCTTTCTGCAGTGCGTCGGTTCACGCGACATCAACCGCTCTGACAACGGTTACTGCAGTTCAGTCTGTTGCATGTACGCCATCAAAGAAGCCATCATCGCCAAGGAACACGCCAAGCATGACCTTAACGTGACCATTTTTTATATGGATATCCGTAGCTTCGGCAAGGATTTTGAGCGTTATTATGAAAAGGCCAAGGCCAAGGGCATCCGTTTTGTCCGCAGCCGCATCCACACCGTGCAGCCTTTGAAGG
>Ga0153928_1001311_pt1 | contig 11269 bp, 9 predicted proteins | sample TSNJ012MetaG_FD_106656 | JGI IMG/M metagenome (GOLD analysis project Ga0153928, IMG submission 106656) | Attine ant fungus gardens microbial communities from New Jersey, USA - TSNJ012 MetaG | ecosystem: Host-associated > Fungi > Mycelium > Unclassified | place: USA: New Jersey, Wharton State... | reverse complement strand
TTTTCAAGTTTTGTAACCTCAAAAGAGACTCTGTGAACTATACCCCTCGCAAGAACTGCTCTTGCGCTTGAGAAAGCTTAATCCAGCGCTGGTATTTTTCGTTGTAAAGGCGCTGGTTTTCTTGATTCGCAACCATCCGATCTACCGTTTGATTCATCCGTTTTGAGGTTTTGGCAATATCACTATAGGCTCCGATTGCATATCCTGCCACTATGGCAGAACCCAATAATGAACATTCTTGTTGTTCCAAAGTGATATAGGGCATTCCGAGTATATCAGCTTTTAACTGATTCCATATGCTGCTCACAGAACCACCACCAAGGCCTCGTATCTCTTTGAATTCCTTAATATCCAATATTTCTTTTATGGATTGCGTGTAGAATCTATATTCAAAGGCAATGGATTCCAACATAGCACGGTAGAAATGCTCGCGTTGGTGCTCCCATTGAATTCCAATCCAAGCTCCACTATAATCCGGATTGGAGTGTTTACCTCCGATATACGGATAAAATCCTAAACCATTGCAGCCAATGGGTATATCTTCAATTTTTTTGTCAAGATACTTATATATGTTACCAATCTCTTTTTCTTTTCCATAAAAAACATCCCTGAACCAACGCAGACACCCGCCACCGTTGACAAAACCAAATGACAGCCACATTCCGGGAATTGGTGATTTTAAAGTTCTGATCACACCGCTGGGATCTGGCTTCCACTCATCCAAACAAGCAAAAAATATAGAGGCGGTCCCCGCGATGTCCCCTGTTTGACCAGACTCACAAATGCCCGCTCCAACAGATGCTGCCGGAAAGTCTCCTGCTCCGGAAACTATCGGTACTCCCTGCGGCAGGTTCAGCAAATCTGCGTATTTCTTACATAGTCCTCCGACAATTGCTGTAGATTCAACAATTTTAGGCAGTTTCTCAGATGGAATACCTACCGCTTCACAGATTTCTTCGTCCCACGTAGAATTATCAAGATCACAAATCCCGCTAAATCCTAAAGAGGTCTCTTCAAAATAAGCATCGTCGCCCTTTAGACCCGCCAAACGCCCACCTATGTACGTAGCAGGTATAACCATTTTGCAGGCATGATCAAACACATCCGGTCTATTATTCTTCCACCAAAGAATCTTCGCCCCATGCACAAAACTTTTGTCTGTACCGGTTTTTTCTAAAATCCGTTCTCCACAGACATCGGCCATCTCTGCAACAAAAGGTCCATACCGATTATCCATCCATGAATCATACGGACTGATCGCATTATATTCCCAATCTATCCACATCAGCCCGGATTGCTGTCCATCTAAAACAATGGCTGCTACGTCACCTGGTTTTACATTTGCTTTTTCCAAACACTCCTTGATCCCATCGAATACTGAAAAAAACATCTCTTCAGGATCTTGAGTTGTGGCTCCTGATTCGGGATGATACAGCCGTGATTCGCGAAAAGCTAATGCCACTATTTCTCCTGAAATGTCAAACAGCATCGTCTTAGTACCCGAACCACCCAGATCAGATGCCAAGATGTAATTTTTTTGCTTCAATAAAATTCACCTCCCATTGATACAATCATCAGTAGTTTTGCCTGCTTTTAAAGCATTAATACAGTTATCTGCACAACAAAGATGCTTCAAGTGAACTTTTTTGTGATTTGTCTATTTTGTCTATAGGCAACCCTTATTATGAGTTTAATTATATGCATTATTTGTTTATTCGTCAACATTTTAAATCATCTTCTTGTTCGTTTTATAACATTTTGTGTTTTTCACTAATAATTAATTAAAAAAATTAAACTACATTCCACATTTTGTAATCAAACATTGCATTGTCTGTTCAATCAGGTTATAATCATGACACATAGCATACGAATAGGAGTGTTACAACATGCAAAAAAATATGCGTCAAGAAAGAATTATGGCTGAATTTGAACATTTGCCATATTTGACTGTAAAAGAAATTTCAGAAAAATTGGGCTGCTCCGAGATGACAATCCGCAGGGATTTAACATACTTGGAATCCGCACATCTGATCAAGCGCCTTCCCGGTGGTGCCATTCTGCATGGGCAAGAATTTCCCGTGCAGGTTATGGAACATTTCAGTATGCCAACAGCAGCATTGCGCGATGAGGTAATTGCCGTTGGAAAAGCCGCTTCTTCGTTGATCAAGAATAGTGATATAATCTGTGTGGATGCCGGCACTTCAGCCCGCGCTGTCGTAAATCAGCTTCCGGCTGATTTCCCCATGACGATCATAACAACAAGCCTATATTGCTCTTTCGAAATAGGAAACAACCCCAATGCCCAAATCATTCAGGTAGGCGGCAGCGTGCACCAAAAAACACATTCCACCATCAATGACCTTTCCGTTGATTCAGCAGACGGGCTTAGCGCTGACATTGCGATTCTGTCTACAAAATCTTTCCGCATCCCAAACGGCGCTTATGAGCATACACTTACCCTGATCCCACCTAAGCAGTTCCTTGCATCCCTTGCCCGCAAAATTGTGCTTTGCGTGGATCATACAAAGTTCGGTGCCAATTCCCTGTGTATTGCAACGCCTTTGAAGAAAATAGATACTATCGTGACAGATATCTCTACCACAAAAAAAGATATCGAAAACCTTGTTGCGCTTGGAAAAGAAGTGATCATCGCAGACGTTCCCAGTGGTGAGATCGTCAGCCATTTTAACAAGCAGACATAGCCTGCAGATTAAATATCTTATTACCGATCGCCGGAGCGCTTATCAGGTTTAGGCGATTTTTTATTGTTGTCGCGTTAATTTTTGCGCCTATGTATCTATTATTTGTGTTTATTTTTACTTCTTGTTCGTTTTTAAACATTTACTTGTTCGCTCAATAACTATTTTTGTTGACAAAAAAACTTAAAAATTGGTATCATGATTGAAGAAACTATAATTAATTTGTCCGTTTTTTGACAAATCAACTACAAGTCTGAAGGGAGTAGAAAATCTTGAAATTAGAGCATAGCAAAAAGAAATTGCTGGGTATGTATGAAAGAATGTCCTTAATCCGAAAGTACGAAGAATGCATATACTTTCTGTTCCTGGAAGGTATTATGCCGGGAAGTATCCACCAGTCTACGGGGCAGGAGGCCTGTGCCGTCGGCATGCTATATGATCTGAAAACGGATGATTACGTCGCATCAACCCACAGACCAACTGGTCATTGCCTGGCAAAGGGTGTGACACTGCAGTCTATGATGTGTGAAATGTTTGGAAAGGAAAAAGGCTGCTGTCATGGCAAAGGCGGTGCAATGCATACCGGTGATATCAATGTGGGTGTGATTCCATCTAACGCAATCGTTGGGGGGAATCTTCCTATTGCCGCTGGTATTGCACTCTCCTGTAAGCTGCAGAAAACTAATCAAGTTGTCGTTTGCTTTATGGGTGATGGTGCTACCAACGAAGGTGCTTTCCATGAATCACTGAATGCCGCTGCAGTGTGGAAACTTCCTGTTATTTATGTATGCGAAAACAATTTGTACTCCGCGACGACCTCTATCAAAATGACGACTAATATTAACAATCCTGCTGCTGACCGCGCATGCGCATATGGCATGGAAAGTGAGATTGCGGACGGAAATGACGTGCTGGCTGTCAGTGCAGCAGCTGCTCGGGCAATCAAGCACTCTCGCTCAGGCAAAGGGCCCACTGTGATAGAGCTGAAGACTTACCGACGTGTCGGGCATTCCAGGAATGACGCTTGTGGATACCGACCATCCAAAGAACAAGATCTGTGGTTTGCCAGGGATCCGCTGATGCTCTATCGCGACTATCTGATTAAAAATGATGTTTTCACAGAAAAAGCCCTGGATGCGATAGACAACCGAATCGAGCAGGAAGTGGATACGGCTGTAGAATATGCACAGAACGCGGACGAGCCTCCTGAAAGCTCTGCTTTATTGGATATCTTTTGGAAAGGGGGGCAGATATAATGGCGCTAATAGGAATTGCAGATGCCCTGCGGATGGGCATTATGGAAGAAATGCATGCAGATGAGACTGTCTTCTGCCTTGGCGAAGATGTTGATATCGAAGACGGCATGGGGGGCGCATTTACGGTAACAAGAGGACTTACAAAAGAATTTGGACCGGAACGGGTGATTAATACGCCCATTTCTGAAATCTTAATTTCCGGGGCTGCAGTGGGTGCCGCAATGACCGGCATGCGCCCCGTGGCAGACCTGCAGTATGGGGACTTCCTGTTTTGCATGATGGATCAGCTCGTAAACCAGGCCGCCAAAATGTGCTATATGTCGGGCGGGACCATAAAAGTACCAATGGTTATGCGCGCGCCCTGCGGAGCAACAAACCGCGGTGCACAACACGCGCAGAGCTTTGAAGGATTCTTTACACACGTGCCCGGGTTAAAGGTGATTTGCCCCTCCACCCCCTATGATGCAAAAGGCATGATAAAACAGGCAATACGTGACGATAATCCGGTGGTTGTATTTGAGCATAAATTGCTGTACGGCGGCAGCCGCAAAGAAAAAGATGCCCTGCAGACTTCCGGTGAAGTGCCGGAAACTAACTATACAGTAGAATTTGGGAAGGCAGCTATTCGTCGAAAGGGGACAGATTTAACAATTGTCGCCAACCTGCTGATGAGTTACCGAGCACAGGAAGCAGCAACCTTGGCAGAAAAAAATGGCATTAGTTGTGAAGTGATCGACCCCCGTTCCCTGGTGCCCTTTGACTATCAAACAGTGGAAATTTCCGTTAAGAAAACAGGGAAGCTGCTGATCGTGCATGAGGATGTGTACACGAATGGATGGGGTGCGCAGCTTTCCGCACATTTTGCGGAAAAGTGCATTTATGACTTGGACGCTCCGGTCGTGCGTGTCGCAACACCAGATACGCCAATTCCGTTCGCGCCCAATCTTGAAAATTTTGTGATACCTTCAAAAGAACGCATTTACCAGGCGATTGTTGATCTTGCAAACCAGTAAAAGAACGGAGGCAACACAATGATCAAAAGAATTACGATGCCGGCCGGCGGACAAACGACAAATCAAGCACTGGTCGCCCAGTGGCACGTCAAAAAAGGGGACCGGGTAAAACGCGGTGATCTCTTATTGGATGTGGAAACAGATAAAACAATACTTGCGGTGGAAAGCTTTGCCGCAGGAATTGTGATCGACATCCTTGTGCCGCAAGGGGAAACTGCCTCTGCCGGCAAAGTTCTGGCGCTGATTGGAAACGATGAGGACCTGAAAAACTACCAAAAAAACCTCATCAAAACAGTAACCATATCAGATACAGTTCAGGTGGCAGCGAATGGTGAATACAGGCCTATCATGCAAAAGAGTATGTCTGCCGAAGCTGCACCACTAGGGTTGACAATACAAACAAGCGACATTAAGGTAATGCCCAATGCAACGAAATATGCTAGGGAATATGGCATTGACTTGATTGCTTTTGCAAAAGATACGGGAATAAGGACGATAAAGCTGGCTGACCTTAAGGCGGCACCTACAGCTATGCGGCGCACCGGCACAGAAACAACCCAGCATACCCCATACATTGATGTGCCGCACTCCTCGATGCAGCGCACCATTGCCCGGCGGATGCTTGAAAGCACACAAAACATTCCCTCTTATCAGGTAATGATGGAGGTGGATATGACCACCTGTATCGAATTTAGAGCGGCAATCAATACCAGACAGAATCACGTGAAGGTCGGATATAATGACATCATTATGAAAGCCATCAGTATGACCGTCGGAAACTACCCTAACATCAACGCCACGTGGACAGCAACTGCCGTGCGCCAGTACCGCAATGTGAATATAGGTCTTGCCGTATCTTTGAACAGCGGTTTGATTGTTCCTGTCATTGCTGGCGTGGAGAAGCTGGGAATTCTGCAGATCGCCCGGGAAACATCGGATAAGATAGCTAAAGCGCGTGCAGGAAAGCTGTCTTTTGCCGAAACAACCGGTGGTACAATCACACTATCAAACATGGGAATGTATCCGGTTCAGCATTTTACAGCGATTATTAACCCGCCTGAAGTATGTATACTTGCGTTAGGCCGTGTGCAGGAAAAGCATATTGTTCACGATGGCAACACGAAAATTGCACCTATCATGACAATAACGGCTTCATTTGACCACCGAGTAATAGATGGTACTTATGGAGCACAGTTCCTGAATGAGTTGAAACAACTTCTCGAAGTACCCGCGTTGCTGTTTTGCTGAACGGAAAGGAGCAAAAATGGCTGAAATATATGATCTGATAGTAATCGGGGGCGGCCCAGGGGGATATGTCAGTGCGGTTACTGCAGCAAAAAAGAATAAGAAAGTCGTGCTGTTTGAAATTAATAATTTGGGCGGGACCTGCTTGAATACCGGATGCATCCCAACAAAATACTTGCTGGATAAATGCAAAACAATGGAAAAAATCATTGCCTTGACAGAGCAGGGGATATTCAAAGATGCCGGACTGTTTAGCTTTAAAAAAATACAGGCAGGTAAAACCCGGATTGTCAGAAAGCTGGCAGACAATCTGGTGTCCCTTTTAAAGGCTCATAAAGTGAATGTGGTTCAGGGGCTTGCAGAGCTTAAATCTGCATGTGTCGTGATTTGTAACGGAATAGAGTATCGGGCGAAAGACGTAATCATCGCGACTGGCTCGCAGGCTGTCACTCTCCCGCTTCCAGGTGCAGAATACATCATCGACAGCGCCAGTGCGCTGTCGATGGAAAGCCCACCCCCGCGTATGGTGATTATCGGCGGTGGTGTCATCGGCATGGAACTTGCAAGTGCCTATCAGGCCTTCGGAACCGCCGTAACCGTAGTAGAGATGCAGGATGAGTTATTTCCCGGCGAAGAAAAAAAGCTGGTGAATTTATTGATTGCAGCACTTAGGAAACGTGGTATCAGGATTATAACCGGAGTAAACGTAACGAATATCAAAAAGACACAAGGCGGTCTGGAATTACAATATACAGAAGCTGGCGAACAACACGCGATCCAGGCGAATGCAGTGTTGGCAGCTGCCGGTAGAAAGCCTAACCTTCAGGGAATTGACACAAAAAAATTAGCGATAGAGATCAACCAAAAGGGTGAGATTATTGTTGATGAGCACATGCAAACCTCCCTTCCTCATGCCTATGCCATCGGTGATGTCATCGGTGGATACCAGTTGGCGCATACAGCATATGCAGAAGGTGAATGTGCTGTACATAACATACTGGGAGCGGATAAAAAGCTTGACCTTACCGCCATGCCCCGTTGTATCTACACACTGCCCAGCTATGCAGCTGTAGGAATGACTTCGCAAAAAGCAACAGAAGCGGGTTGTGAAGTTACAACTGGCAGTTTTAGCTACGCAGCAAACGGCATGGCGCTTGCAGAAGGTGCAACAGGAATGATCCTCGTAGTTGCCGACCGGAAAACAACGGAAACACTGGGCATTCACTTACTGGGAGATGGCGCGCCGGAGTTGGTATCCGTTGCCACAGTTGCCGTGGCATGCAAAATGACCCTGCCACAATGGGAGAAGCTGATAATAGCCCATCCTACACTCTCCGAAATGCTGCGTGAAGCCGCCTTAGATTGTTTTGGCGCAGCGACACACAAACTATAGGCTCCATTCTTAACATACCAATAACCTTCAGATGCCTTCCTGGTTCTTCAGCAAGCTGCTCCACTGCTGTGAGCATCTTCGGTTCGTACATTAATAGTATTTTCTATCCCTGCCTCCCGGATCATTTCAAGACGCTTTCATCCATTTTACATACATCTCCCGAAATCAAAGAAATGTAAATCTCAATTCATCCTTTAATACGATTGATATGAAATTTTTTAGTTAATTCATTTACCACAGCCTGTTTTTGAAAAATCAAAAAAGCAAGGGTAATCAAAAGACTGATTCCGCTGCATATGATGGAGGGAATCATAACTGTAACCATACCGATCAGTGCAAGGATGCCTGGAATGAATCCAAATACACAAACCATCAGAAAGTAAATCATATAGCGCGGCGAATCCAGCTTTAGGATCAGCGTTGCAATTAGCATTGCCACAAGGCAAAGCATAATGGTACAAGGAATTCCAAAATCAATGGACCAAGCCTTCCATCCGGTAAGCAAGTCCCATATAATCAGGCTAATGCTGATCAGCAGTGTCTGCCATGCAGCATTTTTCATGATATCCCTTCGTTTTTGAATGGCAACAACCGTCATAACCCACATGGAAAGCAAAGCACCTGTTACATAAGCTGACCACCAGACCCCAGGCGATACCAGCCAGTTGATCATCCCACAGATAATGGCAGTGGCAAGGCAGAGAAAGCTAAATGATTTTATCAACAGATCTTTATTGGATTTTTCTGCACTTAAATCAGGGTATGCCTCCTCTTTATCTACCTTTTCTACTTGCAGTTCCATTTTCTCCAGAATATCAAAGAACTTTTGCTCAATGTGATTATTATCATAGCGGGATGTAAAACTGAATACCGTGGTATTTTCATAGGAGCACATCGTAAGTTCTATTTTGGGCGTTGTGGTAAAGACATCAAAACACCTGATAAACGGCTCACATCCCTGTGGCATTTCAATCTTTCCAATGTTTGAAAATATGGCAGTTACCTTCTGGCTGCTGAATCTTGCTGCGATTTGCATTGCAAAAAGTTTTAATTCCAGTGGTAGAATCCTTATAAAGGGATTCATCTCAAAGTCCATCAGGTCATGCATACGTGCTGATATCCGTTCTTTTGTAAGCTCTTTCTTAAAGAATGCGTCAATAAATGCTATCATATCTTCTATCTTGTCACTCTGTGTGGAAAAGTTATATCCCACATCAATCCATGCAAAAAAGTTACGCATCGAACCTGAAGGAAAATAATTCCGCAGATTCACCGGAATCATTAAGACCACCGGTTTTTTCTTCTGGCGCATACTCATGCCTTGTGAGATAGCTTTTAAATAAACAGCGGTTAAAAGCACAGTCATAGTCGTATCATACTTACGGGACAGCAGGATAACCTGATTGGTGAGAAGAGTCCCTTCCGTCAGCTGTATCTGACCGTATTCTACTTTGCGATCATGAAGCTGATACGATTTGTATTTCGGCATGCTGATCTTTTTGTCCTTTTTCAGGTAATACTTCTGAAACCCATCTTCTTCCATTTGTTCATCCGATATATCAAGCTTCAGGCTTTCGGGCGGGTCAGTAATCTCACCCGGATAGCTTAATCGCAGATAATGATACACTAATGTCCGGATAAAATGAAGAGCACCCGTGCCGTCAGTTAACGCATGGTATGTTTCAAAATTAATCCGGTTTTTATAATAGGTCACTTCAAACAGCAGACTCTTTTGATCACGTACATAAATCTGACTGCATGGCAGACGGTATTCCTCTTTTACAATCGGGATAATATCCGATTCCTCCAGGTAGTTCCAGAAAAACCCTTTTCTCAAAACGCATTTAAATACAGAGAAATCCTGTATCGTTATGTCCAATGCTTCCTGCAGCCGTTCACCTGTTATCGGTTCATGCAGCACACAGGATATACGAAAAACACGTTCATCCTTTCTACTGCTGGTGGCAGGAAATATTTTTGCTGTATTCTCCAGGCTTCTCCACTTCGTTTTTTTGTACTGAAACACGGTCATTCACCTCTTTTAAAAAACGATTGATATATTCATAGGTTTCTTTTACAGCAGGGTATTGCTGCGGCAAAAGGAAGAATCCATGGACTGCATCTGTAATACGATGTAAGATTACGTCTGTCCCTGCTTCCTTCATGCGTTTCGCATACATTTCCCCCTCATCTCTCAGCGGATCAAACTCGCCGGTAATAACCAGACTTTTAGGCAGCCCGGAAAAATCTTTTGCTTTTAACGGTGCAAAGTAGGGATTATTGATGTCTTCACTGTTTCTTTGATATAGTTTCATGTAATCCTGCAGGTTCTTTTGGGTTAACAGATAGTCCAGCCCGTTTTCTCTAACCGAATCAAAGGGACAGTCATCTCCATATTCGTTGTTGGTACAAGGATAGATTAAAATCTGTCTTTCAGGGAAAAATTCCTTTCTGTCTCTTGACATCTGGCATACACAAGCAGCCAGATTTCCCCCGGCACTATCTCCGATAATCGTAATATTCTCCGGATTCACCTGTAAGATCGTCCGGTCCGTAAAGATTGCTTTTGCTACTGCATAACAGTCATTAAGCGGTATTGGAAACTGATATTCCGGAGCAAGGCGGTAATCCACAGAAACTACCACATGATTTGTCAAGCGTGCCATATTCCAACAGATGCGGTTATACGTTTCCACACTTTCAGACACAAATCCACCGCCATGGAAAAACAGTAATACAGGATACTTATTATCTTCCATTTTATTCATGTTGATATGGCTGTTTCTTTCGTGATAGGCTTCAATATCAATCATTTCAAAGCTTTCCTCATTAGGAAAATAAATGCGGGTAGGCACTTCATGATTCCCGTTGTATATCTTATAGTCAATCGTACGGTAGAATCTCTTAAATGGATCTATTGCTTTTAAATTCATCAAATGTCTTGTTTTCCTTAAATTCATGTCGGCTTCTGGCTCCGACAACGCTTTTAGCAGAGAGTGAAGTGCTTTATTCATTCATCCTCCTCCTTGATTCACTTTAATAGATTTTCTCACATTTTCCAATCATTGTCCATTCAAATATCGGAACACCATCTGCATCTTTTTTCAAGAAGCGGAAACCTCAAGTTACTGTTCGCTCCGTGACCAGTAACTATTGGCACTAATTTTGCATGGATATCAATTATCCTAATGTTTGATAGATATAGTAGTTTGTGAGACGGACACGGCAGAGTTTTCACTAACATCAAATGAATACCTATACTAAACTTATAAACTACCAAAACCCAGCCGCTGTGTGCTGGCATCCTATACCTCAAATAGCTCACTCACCCTGAGAGTTTACATAACCAAACTACATTGTTACCTAAAATTTATTATTTTACATCTACAACAATTTCATAATCAGCCAGTTCTTTAACTTCATCCAGATTACTAAGCGGCACTATCGCCAACGGGTCGTTTGCAAGGAATAGCTGTAATTGTGAAATATCTTTACCTTGCACCGCCAATACCACTTTATCATCAGAATAAAGATCGTCTTTATCGTCATAACCTATCCTTGAAAGATGCTGTAATAGGGGATTTGGTCTAATAGAAAATATTTTTTTATTTATAAAACTAATTTCCAGTTGTTTCAGAAGTTACAACCTGCTGCAATTAAGAG
>Ga0153928_1001302_pt1 | contig 11313 bp, 10 predicted proteins | sample TSNJ012MetaG_FD_106656 | JGI IMG/M metagenome (GOLD analysis project Ga0153928, IMG submission 106656) | Attine ant fungus gardens microbial communities from New Jersey, USA - TSNJ012 MetaG | ecosystem: Host-associated > Fungi > Mycelium > Unclassified | place: USA: New Jersey, Wharton State... | reverse complement strand
GAGGTGTGTGGTTGATGGGTTTCGACAATTCAATTCTACCACAAATCAGTGAGGAGTTGTTTTATTTTATAAAAGAAAAAATCCTGCAATAATGCAGGTTATGGCGTTTCGCAAACGCCTAATCGGTAAATCAGCAGAAAGGAGTGTCTTATGATTACAGCGATTACTACCAACACACAGGAAAACCCTGCCCCCAAACGAACTTATACCGTCAAAGAAGTCTCCGATATGCTCGGCATTGGCAAAACTGCCGCATATAACCTCGTCAAAGAAAATCATTTCAAGATTGTGCGAGTTGGAGCTGCTATACGAATATCAAAAAAATCTTTTGACGAATGGCTGGACAGTCAGCAATTGTAGAAAAGGAGAATGATATTTATGGCTTCAATTATAAAAAGGAAATCAAAATATTCCGTTGTGTATACCTACTATGACGAGGACGGAAATAAAAAGCAAAAGTGGGAAACCTGGGGTACGATGAAGCAGGCCAAAAGGAGAAAGACCGAAATCGAGTACCAACAGAACAATAATACCTTTATCCCGCCGAGCGTTAAAACTATTTCAGACTTGATGTATGAGTTTGTGGAACTTTACGGCGTCAATAAATGGGCTTTATCTACCTATGACGCAAAAAAGGCTTTGATAGACAACTACATCAATCCTCATATTGGAGATATGATGTTGGAAAACGCAACCCCAAGGGCAATGGAGCAGTATTATAAAAAACTGCTTACGGTGAAATGTGTACCTAGAAACTGCCAGCAGGAAAAGGATGTCTGTGTGTCCCCCCGAAACGTAAAAGAAATCCATAAGATTCTAAGCTGTGCTTTCAACCAGGCAATCAAGTGGGAATATATGACGCGAAATCCCGTGGCACACGCAACCTTGCCGAAAGCGGAAAAAGCGACCCGTGCCATCTGGACTGCTGAGGATTTATTCAAGGCTCTGTCTCTATGCGAAGATGAACTGTTATCACTTGCCCTGAATCTGGCATTTTCCTGTTCCCTCCGCATGGGCGAGCTGACCGGGCTTACATGGGATCAGGTTGTGGTAGACGATGAAAGCATTGAGGAGAATAATGCGTCTATCTATGTCAATAAGGAACTGTCCAGGGTATCCAAAAATGCCTTGGAAAAGCTGAACAACCGGGATGTAATGTTCATTTTCCCCTCCGTGCTGGCAAGCCACAATACTTCATTGGTATTGAAGTCTCCAAAGACTAAAACCAGCGTCCGAAAAATATGGCTGCCAAAAACCGTCGCCCTCATGCTTCAGGGTGTAAAGAAGTCCCAAGAGGAAATCAAAGAAATTCTCGGAGAAGAATACCACGATTTTAATTTAGTTGTTGCGCTGCCAAATGGCAGACCCGTTGAAGGTCAGGTTATCAATCGCGCATTGAAAGCATTGATAAAGGAACATGACTTACCGGATGTGGTTTTTCACAGCCTGCGGCATACCAGCACGACCTATAAGCTAAAGCTGAACAAGGGTGATATGAAATCCGTACAAGGTGACACCGGCCATGCTCAGATGAAAATGGTTACCGATGTATATTCTCATATCTTAGACGAGGACAGACGTACCAATGCTATTACTTTTGAAGAAGCCTTTTACCATCAGGACGGGACAAAGGCGGTAGGGGAAATCCAGAATCATGAACAGGAAGCGACCCCGGAGGCGGAACAGGTGATAAAAATGCTCCAAAATTCCCCTGATTTGGCGGCACAGCTCTTACAATTTTTGAGTGCCGGACAGCGGACATCAACGTGAGTTTGAAAGAGCGATTAGCAAGAAATTTAAAGAAAAATCCTGCGATTAGCAAACACCCCATTTTGATTAGCAAAAATTCTGATTTTTGGGGAAGCTGATTAGCAAGAAAATTCCGATTTAAAAGAGGTGAATAATCATGAGCAGACAAAGTGAGATTAGAATTTCGAATCTCATAAATGCGGGTTTAGGGGAAATTAAAAAAGCTGTAAACCCGCATAGATACAGGCTTACAGCGTTGTTTGTGGCGCGCTTGGAGGGATTCGAACCCCCGGCTTCGTCCTTAGGAGGGACGCACTCTATCCGGCTGAGTTACAAGCGCATGGGTGAAAAATCTATATCAAATTGTAGTGAAAAGCGATTGTACCATTTCCCCCTTAGGAGGCTCGTGCTCTATCCAGCTGAGCTACAGGGACATATTTAAGTTTTATTCAGTTTTTCGCCCTTGTAGGATTCGAACCCTCTGCCGCTTGGGAGGCATTCGCTCTACCCAGCTGCGCTATAGCGACAATTAAAAATCTATTTATTTTCTGGATTTACTCATTAAGAAAGAGTATCTACCGAAAATTAATTATAGCAGATACTCTCCCACTTTAGCAATACATATCTTAAAAATTTACGAATCCCTGTAACCAGATGACACCCTTAAATCTTCTTCCAATCTCCGGAACTCCCATCAGGCTCTCCTTATTAATGCAGACATCAAAGTCCACATCATTACAGTTAATATTCAATTGATACATCTTCTCTGATGTTCTCGTATTGGTAACCTCGATGAAGTCGGTAATATCACCCATCACACTATACTGATCACATTCCATGCCATAAGGCATAAAGTAGGAATCTACAATAGTAAACACATCTTCATGCATAATACGTCTGGAAAGCATCGTATACGTATCAATATCCTCCATCGTAAGGCTTTCCATCGCATCCTCATCACCATTTCTCGCCGCTGTGATCAGGTGATTGCGGTTAACCATAGCATTTTTATCATTCTGCACCTGTTGAACATTTTTCTCCACCGGAAATAAAATCTTTCCTTCACTGGCCAACCCGGAAAGGGTCACAGAAGCAGGCTTATTCTTAAGCATTCCCTTCTCTTTTTCGGTAATATATTCCCCGGCATTCTGCAGATAGAATATCAGAGTAACTCCAATACGTATATCATCACATGCTCCGGCATAAGATTCTTTTCCGGCATGCCTTTCAATAATTACATCTTCCTTCGTAGAGATATCCGTCCCATGAAAATATGGATAATAATACTCTATATGAAACTCATTATTCTCGTCGTATTCTCCCCAGACCGTAATACCGCTGTCATACCCGTATGCCTTGGATATCTCGGCATACAAATGATTTTCACCATTCTCAATCACCATTTTTTCATCGTAATTATGAATTACCTCTTCCAGAATCTCATCCAATTCCTTCTTTGACTTAATGTCAGAAAATCCTATCGATTTCAGATAACTATGCATTAGAGCACCCCCTTTCAATGCTTTTCTTCCTATATAATATATTTATTTGTTTGGTACAATTTTCTCCATTCCACCCATGTAAGACTGCAATGATTTTGGTATATTGACAGACCCATCCGCATTCAAGTTATTTTCCAAAAATGCGATCAGCATCCGCGGAGGCGCAACTACCGTATTATTCAGTGTATGCGCGAAATACTTGCCCTGTTCACCATTTACACGAATTTTTAATCTTCTTGCCTGAGCATCACCCAAATTAGAACAGCTTCCAACTTCAAAATACTTCTGCTGACGAGGAGACCAGGCCTCCACATCAATAGATTTCACCTTCAGATCTGCCAAATCACCGGAACAACACTCCAGCGTACGCACCGGAATATCTAATGAACGGAATAAATCCACCGTGTTCTGCCACAACTTATCAAACCAGGTCATACTATCTTCCGGCTCACATACAACAATCATTTCCTGCTTCTCAAACTGATGAATCCGATACACACCACGCTCTTCAATTCCATGGGCACCCTTTTCTTTTCTAAAACATGGCGAATAACTGGTCATCGTCTTGGGCAGCTCCTCCCCTGGAATAATCGTGTCAATAAATTTACCAATCATCGAATGTTCGCTGGTTCCAACCAGATAAAGGTCTTCTCCTTCAATCTTATACATCATCGATTCCATCTCAGCAAAACTCATAACTCCCGTTACCACATCGCCGCGAATCATAAATGGCGGAACACAGTAAGTAAATCCCCGATTAATCATAAAATCTCTGGCATATGAAATAACTGCCGAATGAAGTCGGGCAATATCCCCCATCAGGTAATAAAATCCATTACCGGCAACCTTCCGCGCACTATCCAGATCCAAGCCATCAAAAGCATCCATAATATCTGTATGATACGGAACTTCAAAATCGGGAACCGCCGGTTCGCCAAATTTCCGAACCTCCACATTCTCACTGTCATCTTTTCCGATCGGAACCGATGGATCAATGATATTCGGAATTACCATCATAATCTTATTGATGTTTTCTTCTACTTCTCTTTCCTTAGAAGATAACTCTTCAATCTTGTTGCCAGAATCAGCTACCTGCTTCTTTACTTCTTCAGCTTCTTGCTTCTTACCCTGAGCTATCATTGCCCCAATTTGCTTAGAAATCTTATTCCTCTCCGCCTGCAAAGACTGCAATTCCTGCTTTATGCTGCGGTTCTCCAAATCAAGTGCAACTACCTCATCAACAAGCCCTAATTTACTATCTTGAAATTTATTCTTTATGTTCTGTTTTACAATATCTGCATTTTCTCTCAAGAACTTAATGTCTAGCATACTTCCTCCTCTTGTTACATGCTGCGATACAGTTAATCATATAATAGTATCAACCCTTTTTCAAGTATTGAATCATACTCTAACAAAATATTAGGTTTACAGTTCGTTACTGTTCACTCCGCGACCAGCAACACGCTTCGCGATGCACAGAGGCATTGAACACTTAATGAAACACTGAACACTTAATGAGGCAACGCCGAATTTAGTGGGAAGGCTCACTGTAAGTGTTACAAAGTACGAATTTAGTGTAAAAGCCGTTCTTTACGCAAAGCGCAAAGAACTTCCTTCATTATGCATACTGCATAATTTCGTGCCTTGTATGTCTCGGGATTTCCGTGCATAGTGCACGGAAACACCTCGCGGAATAGTTGGGGAGTGAACAGTAACTACAGTTCAGCCTTAGGCTGAATCGCAACAGGGATGCACAGAAATGCTGTAAACAGCATTCCGCGCCGATAACTCTCGGGATTTTCAGACATAAATGCCTGAAAACACCTCGCGGAACATCGACGGCTGAACTGTTACAATATTAGTATCACAATATATTTCGCATAATAATTTACATAATAACTTTACATAAGGTCTTCAATTTCTATATCACTGCCATATAATGCAGCTCTTCTCAATGCTTCTTCTTCTTCCTTACTAAGCATAATATAAGATTCACCCTTCAGAATTTCCTTAATATATAAGAAACAGTTCTCTCTACTATGAATCGCATTCAGAATAAATCCCGTATCATCCTTATTCAGCATACACAATACAAAGCTAAGTTTTCCCCCCACATCATCAAAAGCATCATACTTTACAATCCCATACTTCGTCAATGACTTGTCCAAAACCTGACTCATTACCTTAAGGTCATTGGACTGAACACCACTTAAGGCAGACAAGCGCCCAATTTCCTTAAATTCATTGCTAAATGTTCTCTCCAGAGACTGTGCCTCCTTCCCTTTCATAAAAATATTGTACTTACGCTTCATTCGATGCAATCCCAATGTAAGATTCAAAGTAATAATCATAAAAATCAACACCAGTATAATAAAAACAATTATCAATATACCCGCATCAATACCTAATGTATCTAATAAGTTACTCATATGTACATCTACCCCTTTATCCTATTGATTCAAATAATTCAACTAAACGCTCCAACTCCGCCTCAGAATAATACTCAATTTGAATTTTTCCTTTATTCTTCCCCTGCCGATGAATTGCAACCTTAGTTCCAATAATCGACTTAATTTTTTCTTCCAAATTCTGGTATATCGCATCCGCTGTACTATCTACTTCTCTTACCAGTACCTTCTTAGGATTCAACAGTTTCTTCACCAGCTTCTCGGTCTCACGCACACTCAACTTCTCATCAAATATACGCATTGCCACATTATATTGAACTTCACCATTTTCAAATCCCAACAACGCCCGCGCATGCCCCGTAGTGATCATCTCATGTATCACCATATCCTGCACCCGCTCGTCCAATTTCAGCAATCGCATCGAATTAGTAATAGCTGTCCGACTTTTAGACACTCGTTCCGCAATCTCATCCTGCTTCAAATCAAACTCAGCAATCAGCCGCTTATAAGCCACTGCTTCTTCAATCGGATTCAAATTCTCTCTCTGAATATTCTCAATTAAAGAAATTTCCACAACTTCCAGATCAGAAAACTCTTTAATTATCACTGGAACTTCCTTCACACCGGCAAGCTTAGCCGCTCGCCAACGTCTTTCCCCAGCAATTATCTCATAATAATCACCTTTTTTCTGAACAAGTATAGGCTGCAAGATCCCAAACTGCTTAATAGAATCAGCCAGTTCCAATAAAGCATCCTCATCAAAGACCTTCCGCGGCTGTTCCCTATTAGGCTCCACCTCATTAATCTTCACCTTTAGTTCCACCGGCTTCTCAACTATCTTCTCAACCACTTTTTCAACAATCTTTTCCGTCTTTTCCAACTTCTTAGCCGCCGTTTTCTCTATTTCCACCTTTTTAGCAGTCGAAACAGGAATTAATGAATCCAATCCCTTCCCTAAACCACCTTTTTTTACTGCCATTCCTCTTCCTCCCTATGTATCACTTCCTCTGCAAGTAACCGATAACTCTCAGCCCCTGCAGACTTCTCATCATAAATAGTAATCGGCAACCCATGGCTCGGAGCCTCTGCCAACCGCACATTCCGCGGAATAATAGTCTTATAAATTGTCTGCTGCAAATTTTTCTTAACGCTCTCAACAACCTGCAACGACAAATTAGTTCGTGCATCATACATAGTAAATACTACCCCTTCAATTTCCAACTCGGAATTTAACCGTTCCTTAACCAATTCAATAGTATACATCAATTGACTCAACCCTTCCAGCGCATAATACTCACACTGAATAGGTACCAAAACAGTATCAGCCGTAGTCATAGCATTGATTGTCAACATACTAAGCGCCGGTGGACAATCAATAATAATAAAATCATAATCATCCCTAACAACACTAATCGCCTCTCTCAGTATATATTCCTTCCCCTCAGCCCCAATCAATTCAATTTCGGCTCCGGCCAAATTAACATTAGAAGGCAACAGCCATAAATCATCAAACTCCAGTCCAATAAGACAATCCTTCAATTCGCATTGTCCCAATAATAACTCATATACAGTATTCTCACATCTGTCTTTATCTACCCCGAGACCACTAGTAGTATTCCCCTGTGGATCAATATCTATCGTCATAACCTTCTTACCCATTTCAGTCAAACATGCCGATAGATTAATAGCAGTAGTAGACTTTCCAACGCCACCTTTTTGATTAGCAACAGCTATTATTCTACTCAATTTCTTCCCTTTCCATACTTTCTTTAGTATAGGATGATTAATTTTGCACTTACTAACTTATTATATCACTATTTGATATATAATTCTATACAAATGTTTCACGTGAAACATCTTATTTTCTTCAAATAGTTACTGTTTAGATGTGAGTTTTCGTTATTTGCAATATGTGGGCTGCCAGCACACAGCGGCTGGGTTTCGGTAGTTTGTAATTTAGTGAGGTGCTAGGAGCCTGAGACAAAAGTCCCGCTGCCATCTTTGTACCGCCTGTTTCCGTCCATTTCACGGGTTTTTCGGTTAAATACTGCCCAGTATTCGCCCTCAAAACCCGCCAAATGGGGGAAAACAATCGGCACAAATCTGATAGTGGGACTTTTGTCCCTGGCTCCTAGCTTTAATACAGGGACGTTCCTGATACGAGGGGAATGCTCAACAGTAACTCCAAATATGCTATTATTTGCATTTTTATATAAATCCTTTAGAATATACTATAAAATACCACTATACAACTATAAAGTATAAAAACGACCAGGCATTGTCGCCTTTTAAACTAATAATCTAACATAAAAGTATACCTTTAATAAATATCAAATGTTTCACGTGAAACATTTCATTATTACCTCCCAAGTAAGTCCTCCAATCTTACTTATATCTTAATCCATTATACAATTTAGCATATTGGTTGAATAGGAGAGTAGAATGAGTAGAATCTTCTTACCTTATAAACCATAAAAACGATTTTCAGTTAATAATATAAACAAAAACTGATACTCTCAAATATGTTAGTAATGCTACCTGTCCATACTATCAATAATGGATCAAATTACAATAGAATTACAAATAGACTATTTCCACCGGAATCTCTGAAAAATAGTGTGCAAGAGTAATTTCCATAGCTATCGAATTTACTCTTGCCAACTGGAATTTAGTTTTTCATTTAAGTATTTTAAATTAGACACACACAAAAACCAAGGGTTTCGAACATATGTTCTTTCCCTGTCGTCATCAAATTCATAAAATCCAACCCAACTATTAAAATTTTTGCATAACTAATTTTTGTATGGATATCAATTATACACCTAATGTTTGATAAAATAGTGGTTTGCAGAACGGACGCAACAGAGTTTCCTCTAATATCAGATGAATTGCCTATACTAAACTTATAAACTACCAAAACCCAGCCGCTGTGTGCTGGCAGAGGTGCGGTGCTGTTTGCAAAACCATAGCATGAGCTGCTAAAGATATTTGCCCAGGTGGAGTCGAAAATTGCGGGCAAAAGCTTGCTTCCGAAGCGAGCTTTTGTATCCACCTGAGATGCGTTTCCATCAGGAAACGGATCGAATGTGGATAGTCCCGTAAATTTCGACTCCATCTGGGCAAATATCTTTCAGCGAAATGCTCTGGTTTTGCAAACAGCACCGCACCTCTGCCAGTACACAGCGGCGTCCTGACAACCCATACCTTAACAACTCACTCTCCCTGAAACCTTACATAACCAAACTACAATCATTGCAATTCACAGACAGCATTCCGCATGATTGCAGCTCCCAGGATTTCCGTGCACAATGCACATAAACACCTTACGGAATAGTTGGGGCGTGAACAGTAACGTTGGAGCTAAACAATTGACCCACAATTTCCCCAAAACCATTTGTATCTTAACCCCAAATGCATTATAATAGAAGATAGCCAAATAAAGCACTTCCAAGGAGGCATAAATGAAAAAAAACAAGCACAAACTTTTAACCATAAGCATACTAATAACCCTATCAACAATAGCAATCCACATCATAAACAAAATAATTTCCGCATCAGCACTCATCAAAAACCTGCTAAAACCAGACAGTGGATTTTACTACGACTGGCGTTTCGGTCAAATTTACTACACAAAACAAGGTACCGGAGCCCCCCTATTACTTATACATGACCTAACCCCATGCGCCAACACCCAAGAATGGAACCGCATTATCAACACATTGTCATCCCACTACACCGTCTACACCCTAGACCTGCTGGGATGCGGTCGCTCTGACAAGCCAAAAATAACCTACACTAATTTTCTATACGTCCAACTGATAACCGACTTCGTTAAAAACATAATCACCCAAAAAACAGACGTAATAGCCAGCGGTCTCTCCGGATCTTTCACTATCATGGCCTGCGCCAACGATAAAGAAGTATTCAACAAAATCATGCTGCTCAACCCAGAAGATCTGGCGATCCTAAACCAGTCGCCCACAAAGCAATCCAAAATAGCAAAATACCTACTGGAATTGCCAATTATCGGAACCCTAATATATAATATGATAACAACCAAACCAAACGTAGAACTACTTTTCACCGAACAGTACCTCTACAACCCATTCCGCACCGACCACACACTAATCGATACCTACTACGAATCAGCTCACACGCAGAATGGAAATGGAAAATACCTGTTATCCAGCATTATCGGTAAATACATCTATTGTAACATTGCCCATGGACTAAAAGGCATCGACAACAGCATCTTCATCGTCTGCGGAAAAGCAAAACCAGAGATCGAAGAAACAATTGCACTTTATACTTCTCTTAATAGAGCAGTAGAGTGTGAAGTCATTCCTAACGCAAAGCAACTTCCACAAATCGAAACACCTGAACAACTCTTAGAAATGATACGAATTTTCTTTTAAAATCATTTTCATAATAAAGAGTGTGTTCCATAGCTTCTCGAACACACTCTTTGCATCATACTTCATAACCTGATTTTTGCAGCAGCGCTTCATTATCCGCCGCCTTTACATTCAACATCTTCTTCGCTGCAACCCCAATACCAGCAGTAGCCACCCCCATAATCAAAATCGGAATAAAAATTATCCCACTAAACTTTTCTATCAAAAACCCATAAATCATCTGTCCAAGCGGAACAGCACACTGAGCGACTGCCATAATAATCGCCATAATCTTTCCCAATATTTCATTCGGCGTTTCCTTTTGAACTTGAGTAATTACATAAATAGAAATAATAGTAGCAAATACCATGATCAACATCGCAAAAAGGAAATATAAGATAAAAGAAGGTAAATAACCAAAACTAAGCACCTCCCCTGTTACTGCAATCGCCATAGGTATAACCATAGCTGCAATTGCATATAACCATTTATAAAGTGTTCTCAACTTCATCCTTTTAGAAAACAAGCCCATGCTCAGCGCTCCCACAATCGTCGATGCTTCTGCTAAAGCCATACCCACAGCATACATTGTATCACTGCTTTTCATAGTGATCCTCAAAATATAAGGCGTACCCACAATTAGAAATGAACTCAAAAAAAAGTTAATGCCGGCTGCCAGTATACAAATTTTTAGAATAACCCGATTCTTATTCACCATATATTGAATGCCAGCCCTCAGATCCGCTACAATAGTCACTACCATCGAGCCACTCTGTTTCATTTTAACAAAAGGAATATGAATAAAAATCTCCATAACAGCTGAAAAAGCAAAAGCAATACAACTAATAACAAGAAGATTATCAAGACCAATAATACCATACAAAGCACCGCCCAATACAGGTCCGATCATACCAGATAAAGCCCCTACGCCACTAACGATCCCATTTGCCTGCTCCAAACCATCTTCCTTAACCAAAACAGGAATACTGGCCTGTACTGCCGGCTGGTACATCGCACTGATCAACGATAGAAGAGTAAGTATGATCGTTATAAATACAATTGAACTTACCCCATTCAGCAGCGCCAAAATAGCAATCAAAACAATCCCGCTGCTTGTAAAATCAAATATAACCATCAAATTCCTACGATTAAACCGATCTGCAATAGCCCCACCAATCGGCGAAAATATAGGATAAGGAATAAAAGAAATAGCCAACACAATCGAAAAAACATCTGCTCTCCCTGTTATATCCAATACAT
>Ga0153928_1001301_pt1 | contig 11331 bp, 9 predicted proteins | sample TSNJ012MetaG_FD_106656 | JGI IMG/M metagenome (GOLD analysis project Ga0153928, IMG submission 106656) | Attine ant fungus gardens microbial communities from New Jersey, USA - TSNJ012 MetaG | ecosystem: Host-associated > Fungi > Mycelium > Unclassified | place: USA: New Jersey, Wharton State... | reverse complement strand
TTATCCTTTGGATAAGTTAGACCCTTGGCTTTGCGTCCTTGCCTTTCAGCAAGTTTGCTAAGTATTTTCTTTTCTTTATATTGATATGATATACCATTCCGGATAGAATTGCAATCACTTTTTAAAATGTTTTTTTATTTTGTTAGATATGCACAATTTTTCTCATTATCCTTATACATTATGCACTATCCAACCACTTTGGAATCACTTTGAGGAACCACTTTGAGGCAATCACTGAGGCATTGCTGGCAATAACTGGTAATCACTGGTGAATCTCGAATGTAAAGCCACTTGCTTACCGGTTTTCCAGAATATCATCCGGTCATTTATGATAAGGTGCCCCAGTTGCGATTCTAAATCCCCGATACACCTGTTCTAACAGTATTACCCGCATCAGCTGGTGGGGAAATGTCAGCCTGGAAAAGCTAAGTTGATAGTCGGATCGATTCATGACTTCTCCTGAAAGTCCCAAGGAGCCGCCAATTACAAAAATAATACTGCTTGTTCCGTTAACACCTAATTCTTCTATTTTTTTCGATAGTTTCACTGAATCCAGCATCTCTCCTTCGATCGCAAGGGCGATTACATAGTCATTATCACAAATATGCTTTAGAATCCGGCTGCCTTCTAATTCCTTAATCTGCAATTCCAGCTTCTCGCTGGCTTTATCAGGCGTCTTTTCATCAGCAACCTCAATAATATCCAACTTACAATACTTCTGTAGCCGCTTACCGAACTCATCAATCGCCTGTCGATAAAACTTTTCTTTCACTTTTCCTACTGTAACACAAGTAATCTTCATCTTTCCTCCCATATAACAAGGGTGTCATATAAGGCAATTATTGCCGCTATAACACCCCGGTATATCATTCATCATTAATCACTAACGCATGTTGAGCTGTACTATTGATTACTTAAGTATTCATGAACACCTTTCGCTCCCGCTCTTCCGGCACCCATAGCCAGAATAACAGTAGCTGCACCGGTAACAGCATCTCCGCCGGCATATACACCTTCTTTAGATGTCTTACCGATCTCTTCATCCGCAACAATACACTTCCATTTATTCACATCCAGCCCTTTCGTCGTCGATGAAATCAATGGATTTGGTGATGTGCCAAGAGACATGATAACTGTATCCACTTCAATTTCGAATTCAGAACCTTCAATCACAACCGGGCGTCTTCTTCCGGATGCATCTGGTTCACCTAATTCCATACGTACGCAGCGGATTCCTCTTACCCAGTCATTCTCATCGGTCAAAACAGCAACCGGATTAGTCAGGATATCAAGGATAACACCTTCTTCTTTTGCATGGTGTACTTCTTCCACTCTGGCTGGCAGTTCTGCTTCGCTTCTACGATATACAATATGTACTTCAGCACCCAGCCTAAGCGCTGTTCTTGCCGCATCCATAGCCACGTTACCGCCGCCGACTACAGCAACTTTCTTACCGCGCATAATTGGTGTTGCATGGTCATCACGGAATGCTTTCATCAGGTTATTACGAGTCAGGTATTCATTCGCCGAGAATACACCATTAGCATTTTCACCAGGAATACTCATGAACATCGGAAGTCCTGCTCCGGAACCGATGAATACAGCTTCGAAACCTTCCTCTTCCAACAGCTCATCAATCGTTGTTGACTTGCCAATGATTACATTCGTTTCAATCTTAACACCTAATGATCTAACATTATCTACCTCGATTGCCACTACATCATCCTTCGGAAGACGGAATTCCGGAATACCGTATACTAATACTCCGCCAGCTTTATGAAGTGCTTCGAAAATGGTCACATCATATCCCATCTTAGCAAGATCACCGGCACAGGTAAGCCCTGCCGGTCCGGAACCGATAACAGCAACTTTACGTCCGTTTCTTTCCTTCGGCGGTTCTGGCCTAATCCCTTTTTCCAATGCCTGGTCAGCTACAAAACGCTCTAGTTTACCGATAGAAACCGACTCTCCTTTAATTCCACGGATACACTTTCCTTCACACTGGCTCTCTTGTGGGCACACACGTCCGCATACTGCCGGAAGTGCACTGGACTCACTGATCACCTGATATGCTTCATCAAATTTTTCTTCTTTTACCTTTTGAATAAATCCTGGGATATCAATAGCAACCGGACATCCCTGAATGCATTTGGCATTCTTGCAGTTAATACATCGTTCAGCCTCTTCCATGGCCTCTTTTGCATCATATCCATAACATACTTCTTCAAAGTTTACTGCTCTTTCTTTTGCGTCCTGCTCTCTTACAGGAACTTTCTTTAATACGTCTGCCATTATTCGTCACCTCCACAATTTCCACATCCACCGTGGTGAGTATCGCCTTCACGTGCTTTCAAAAGGGCACGTCCTTCATCTGTTTTATACAGTTGCTGTCTCTTTAAGGCTTCATCAAAGTTTACAAGGTGTCCGTCGAATTCTGGTCCATCTACGCAGGCAAATTTCACTTCAGCACCGACTGTCAGACGGCATGCTCCACACATTCCCGTTCCATCTACCATAATTGGGTTCATACTTACTATTGTCGGCAATCCCAATTCTTTTGTCAGCAGACAGACAAATTTCATCATAATCATCGGTCCGATCGCTATGACTACATCATACTTTTTCCCCTGGTTTTGTACCAGGTCTTTGATTACTTCCGTAACCATACCTTTTCTCTTGTATGAACCATCATCCGTTGTAACATATAAGTTACTTACTGATTCCATTTCTTTTTCCAGAATCAAAAGGTCTTTTGATTTTGATCCTACGATCGCATCTGCTTCAATTCCATGTTCATGAAGCCATTTTACCTGTGGGTATACTGGTGCAGTACCCACACCTCCTGCTACAAACAACATCTTTTTGTTCTTCAGTTCGGCAATGTCTTCATGAACAAATTCAGATGGTTGTCCCAAAGGTCCTACAAAGTCAGAGAACGCATCTCCGGCTTGCATTTTAGACATCTCAAGTGTCGATGCCCCGACAATCTGAAAGACGATTGTAATGGTTCCCGCAGCTTTGTCATAGTCACAAATGGTCAGCGGGATTCGCTCGCCTTCTTCATTCATCTTGACAATAATGAATTGTCCTGGTTCACAGTGTTTTGCTACTCTGGGAGCCTCAACATCCATCAGATAGATATTCTCGGCAAGTTTTTCGGCTTTGCAAATCTTGTACATAAATTCCCTCCTATTGTGTACTTACTTAACATGTATATAAATATAGCACGTCAATCAAATTGATTAAATTGTACTGTTCACACCTGAACAGCTGTGACAGTAACATTGAATTATAATAAAGCGAAAGCAAGATTCTGCTGCTTTGCAGGCCCTAAGATTCGGGAGATTCACTTTGGAGATTATAATCAGCACTGCTTGGTTCACTTTTCTTTCCGTTCTTGTCTACTAGAATCGCATAAAACGTATGCTGTCCTTTGGGCATCTCAATCGGTCCCATGTATTTTGTACTTGCTTCTGTAGGTATTTCGTCATATGCATAATATGCAACACATCCGTCCGGAACAATAATATATATCTTGGTATCCTCTTCATCAGTAAAATCCCCTGATGACGGTGATATCTTCGGCGGTTGTGGCGGCAGCAGCTTCACTTTATAGGTTGCTTCAGAAACCTCACTGCTGATTCCCTTTTCACTGACAACAATGGCTTTTAAATGGGTTGTCCCTTCCCCTATCTTAATCCCGCTAAAATACTGATTACTTTCTGCGGTAGGGGTGGAGCCGTTCGTTGTATAGAAAATTTTATTATTTCCACTCTCGGGAGAATACAATTCAATATTGAGAATATCGTTATACTCGCCTGACGGTAAACTAAGTACCGGCTTTTCAGTAATGTAGCTTTCATACTTATTCAGAACTCTTTCATCCGTCACTGAAGCAAGCAGACTCTTAATCTTATCTGATCTTTCCTGCAGTTCATAAATCCGGATAATTCGTCCATATGCCGTTACATTATCAGGATGTGTATCAATCAATGTTAATAAAACAGCAAGTGCTTCCTCTGTCTTTTCCTGAACCAGCAGTATGTTGGACTTAAGAAGCATGGCATCTGCATTATCCGGTTTAAGTGACAAGGCTCGTTCTATGTATTCATATGCCTTGTCATATCCTCTGTTAGAATATTCTGTTTCAGCCATATTCACCTGATAATCAAAAGAATTATAATTCTTTTGATCCATATAATACTTAAATCCCAGCAATCCGCAAATACCAATAATTAATAGGACACATCCCACAATTAATGGGGATTTTTTCTTCTTTTTGCTTCGTTGCTGTTCTGGTTCTTTTGCCTCTTCCTTACTTGGCTGCATCGGTTCTGATGCAGCATTCACCGAATTGGGACGATAGGAACCAATTGCATTATACTCAGGTACCCATTCAATTTCTTCACCACAGTTAAGACAGAAAACACGTCCTTCTTCAATAGGCGCGCCGCAATATGAGCATTTCATGATCATTTCCTTTCAACATTTCTATCATATGCCAATTACAATGATTCTTCAATATAATTCTCAAACTCTTCCATCGACATTAGTATTTTTCGTGGTTTTGTTCCTTCTTCCGGACCAACCACTCCGGCTTCTGCCAGCTGGTCCATAACCCGGGCGGCACGGTTAAAACCAATTTTAAAGACACGTTGAAGCATACCTATTGAAGCTTTGTCTTTTTCTATAATAAACTTTCCCGCCTGAATAAAATTATCATCCAGGTTGGACGACGGCGATGTCAAAGCACCACCGGGTACTGACGAAGCAGCACAGTTGTTAATCTTTTCTGCGACTTCCGCATCATAAGACGGCTCATTACCAGATTCGGAAAGAAAGTCCACTACATCTCCCACTTCTTTATCAGATACAAAAGAACCCTGAACACGGGCTGGTTTCTGATATCCCTGGGGGTAAAATAACATATCTCCTTTCCCTAACAACTTCTCCGCTCCATGCATATCCAAAATAGTTCTGGAATCCACTCCTGAGGAAACGGAAAAGGCAATCCGTGAAGGCATATTTGCTTTGATAAGACCGGTAATAACATTAACAGAAGGCCGCTGAGTCGCAATTATCAAGTGCAGTCCTGCTGCCCTTGCCAACTGCGCAAGACGGCAGATTGCATCCTCTACCTCGCCTGGTGCAACCATCATAAGGTCAGCCAACTCATCTACAATGATAACAATCTGCGGCATCTTTTTTGGTTTGTCTTCGTCTTCTATATCTTTGATATTATCCACTTTGGCATTATAGCCCTTCAAATCACGAACATTATATTCCGCAAACTTATTGTAACGATCGGTCATCTCCGCCACTGCCCAGTTCAGAGCTCCGGCTGCTTTCTTGGGATCGGTTACAACGGGAATATACAAATGCGGAATACCATTATAAATACTAAGTTCCACCACTTTCGGGTCAATCATGATCAGTTTGACATCCTTGGGATCTGCCTTATATAGAATACTCATGATCAAGGTATTGATACAGACCGACTTACCCGATCCGGTCGCTCCGGCAATCAATAAATGGGGCATCTTAGCAATATCTGCTATCACCGGCTTACCGGCAATATCTTTTCCTACGGCAAAAGTAATTGGTGATGGATACTCCTGAAATTCATCTGTCTCTAACAGCTCCCGCAGGCGAACTGCACTGTTTGTCTCATTCGGCACCTCAATACCAACAGCTGCTTTTCCCGGAATCGGTGCTTCTATTCGAATATCTGCAGCTGCCAGATTCAGCTTAATATCATCTGCCAGGTTGACGATTTTACTTACCTTAACACCCTGCTCCGGCTGAAGTTCATATCGGGTCACCGAAGGTCCACAGCTAACATCTGAAATAGTTACATTAACACCGAAGTTCTTTAATGTCTGCTGCAGCTTAAGTGCAGTTGCCCTTTGTTCCTTCACGGAATTTCCAGCAGCTGATTTTTTACCTTTTCCCAGCAATGACAGTGGCGGGAATTGGTGTTCTTTCTCCACAACTTCTTCATCTTGCGATTGGGTACTGATTTCATTCTGAATAGTCGAAATACTTTCGCTGATTTCTCGCTGGGAAGAACGTGGATTACGTTTTCGCTCTTTGGTATCTTCCTGGACCGGAGCTGTTTCCGGTTCCATAATATCTTTTGGCAGTTCTTCCAACAACTCTTCTTCCGGAATAATATCGGGAATGATCTCCTTGATTGCCTGCATCGGGTCGGTCTTTGAAGATAATATATCATCTACAGCCGGTTTTCCATCAGTCGGCTCAGATACCGATGGAATATCGTTTGTAAGCGGGAAATCCACCCGATCTGTTTCTGCCCTTTTCTCTTTTTTGACCGGTTTCGTCTTTTTTGTTCTCTCGGCTTTAGCGAGTTCTGCTTCTTGTACTTCCTGCTGTTCACGAATCTGTTCTTTTCGCATTTTACGATTCTGCGCAGCGGTCTGGTATGCTCTTGATCCGCTTTCTGCAATCGGTGCCAGCAAGGGCTTCTGGGTCATGATGATCGCTGAGATCATTAATGCAATAATGATGATCGCATATGCACCAACGGTACCAAAGGCTTTACCAAACAGCTGCACTTGCAAAGCGCCAATAAATCCGCCGCCGATTTTTTCATTAGCGCAAATGGTGTAGTACTCCAGTATACCGCTGGTTTTACTATATCCCAGCGTAAGTATCTGCATAAAACCACTCAAGAAAATCACACAACCGGCACCACCGCCGATTTTCCGATATACTAATGGATTATTCTTATTTGATATGTAGAATGCAACGGCAAAGAATAATACAAAGGGGAAAGCATAAGATACCAATCCCAAAATACCAAAGGAACATGCACTTACAAAATTCCCGACAACTCCGCCGATACCAAAGTTACTGACCAGCAGCACAATTGAAATGGCCAGAATACACAGAATGATAATCTCCTGTCTGATGCCACTGTTCTTCTTCGGCTGTTTTTTGCCTCTGGTACTTTTTCTGGCTGTATTTTTTCTCGTACTGCTTTTTCTGGTTGTCGTTTTTTTACGAGCTGCAGAAGTACTTCTTGATGAAGTCACCATATATATCTCCCCATTCAATGCGGATACTCCGCTATTGTGCTGTTCAACTCCCCTGATAGGTTATGTTACAAAATTACACGTAATCGCCACAACCCCAATTACCGCGCAATACACTGCGAAAAACTTGAACTTACGTTTCTGTATAAGCACCAACATCATCTTAATACAAATAAACCCTACACCTGCTGCGATCATCATACCAATAATGCCATATAGCCCCTCCATCCAGACAATATCTGCTTCAGGCATCTTCACAAGTTCCAGAACTGCCGCTCCGATAATCGCCGGAATGGACATGATAAAAGAATATTTTACTGAAAATTTCTTCCGGAACCCACATAAGAGGCACGCAGTAATAGTGATCCCCGAGCGGGAAATCCCTGGAAAAACCGCGAGCCCCTGACAAATTCCAATAATCACCGCATTTGCATAAGTAACATCCACCGGTATCTTCATACCATTCTGATTATAGTCCACTACCAATAAAAGAACTGCTGTAATTAATAATCCGCTTCCTGCCGCAAGCAATGATGTTGATGCACTGATCACCAAACTGCGGAGGAAAAGCCCCATAATCGCTGTTGGGATGGTAGAGATTAAAATTAAAATCACAAATTTACGGTAGTTATTCTGCAAAATCTTGTGATAACGTTTTGCATCATTCTTCTTTTTATTGTAAAAAAATATCTTAATATTCTGGAAAATATCTCTGAAAATGCGGAATATCTCAATAAACAAGCGCTTAATATCGCTCCAAAATGCAGCAAATACAGCAATCAGGGTTCCCACATGAAGCATGATCTCAAATAGAATGCCCATATCGGGATTTATGTGCAGCAGCTGGCTTATAATAACCAAATGCCCTGAACTGCTGACGGGTAAAAACTCTGTGATGCCTTGTACAAGCCCCATGATAACTGCCTGAAATAGTGTCATAATATCCATCCTTATCTGAAGTTTTGTACACCTTTTTCTTATTTCAAAGATAAAACTCATCAAATATTATAACATAATTCCGGAAGATATACAAACAATTATATCACTGCTTGCAACTGTTATTTTGCCTATTTTTGCTCTCTTCTTTCACCTGGCTGCGGCGTTCGGTGATCAAATCATACAATTTGGAAAGTGCTTCCTTTATTCCCCCGACCTCGTCAATTAAGCCTTCTTCAACCGCTTCTTTTCCATCCAGCATGGTACCTACATCTTTTACTAGTAATGAGGTATCCAGCATCAGTCTTTCAATTCGCTCTTGGGTTATATTGGAATGACCTGCGATAAACCCAGTAATACGGTCCTGGGTCTTTTCAATATTCCGATACGACTGAGCCACGCCAATAAACATTCCATTGGCTCGTACTGGATGTATCACCATGGTAGCACTGGGCACAACAAATGAATAATCGGAGGAAACTGCAAGGGGCACTCCGATCGAATGACCGCCTCCTAATACCAGAGAAACCGTAGGTTTACTTAGCGATGCAATCATTTCAGCAATTGCAAGCCCTGCTTCTACGTCACCGCCAACGGTATTTAAAAGAATCAAAAGTCCTTCGATAGTGTCGTTATCTTCTACCGTCGCCAATCTTGGCAGAATCTGCTCATATTTTGTTGTCTTGGCACGGTCGCCTAAGGACTCATGACCTTCTATTTCTCCAATGATGGTCAGTAATTGAATATTAGAATCCAATTTAGCCACATTTGCTGACTTTGCTTGTTCTTCCATTGCGCCACTCTCCTCGTAATTATATTTGAGCACTCTCGAAAACTCACCGGATGCAAAAAATCAAGTGAGTATCCGAGAGTGCTCTGTTCAGGAGTAGTATTTGAATTTATGGGAATTTTATACGATTTATGTTCCGATTTACCAGGAAAATGTCAGGAATCCCAAAGTAAAAGACACCAACCCCTTAAGATTGATGTCTCAAAACTTTTATTCATCCCAATTGTGGTACACATACTGCACGTCATCATCTTCATCTAACAGATCCAACGTCTTCTGCAGATTCCTCACTGCCATCTCATCGGTGAGTTCTACCCATGTCTGCGGAATCATCGTCACTTCCGCTTCAGCCATTTCAATCCCTTCCTTCTCCAGCGCCTCACGAACCATCGTGAAGTCGTCCGGTCCGATAATGATCTCAAAACTGTCCTCTTCTTCTTTAAAGTCCTCTGCACCAGCATCTAAAGCGATCATCATTAAATCATCACTGTCCGTCTCACAAGTTTCTTTATCAACGATAATCTGCCCTTTCTTATCAAACATAAACGAAACACATCCCGGTGTCCCAATACTGCCATACCCTTTTGTAAATGCACTCCTTACATTAGCAGCTGTCCGATTTTTATTATCAGTCAATGCATCCACAATAATAGCAATTCCATTAGGACCATATCCTTCATAGGTAACATATTCGTAATTCGATGCATCTGCTTCGCCGGCTGCCTTCTTAATGCCACGATCGATGGTATCATTGGGCATATTATTCGCTTTCGCTTTGGCAATAACATCACGCAGCTTACTATTATTCGCCGGATCTGGTCCGCCTTCTTTAACCGCTATCACGATTTCTCTTCCGATAATCGTAAAAATTTTACCCTTTTTCGCATCGTTTTTTTCTTTCTTATGCTTTATATTAGCGAATTTTGAATGTCCTGACATATTTCTTCATCCTCTTCCTTTTGTAATTTTACTACTCTTAATTTCTGTAAAATATTATTTTCAACTTCCAATATCTGAAACGAATAGCCGTCCGCAATAATCTCCACATCTTCTTCCGTCGGGATATAGCCAAGCTTATTGGTCAGATAACCATTTAATGTTTCAAATTCTTCCTCTTCAAAGTTAATACCAAGAACTTCTCCAACCTGCTCAAGGGGCGTCAGTCCATCCATCAAAATACTATCGTCAAACAGCGGCTGGATGAAATCATCCATGCTATCATATTCATCAAGGATATTTCCGACAATCTCTTCCAGAATATCTTCCATGGTTACAATACCGGCGGTTTGTCCGTATTCATCAATTACAACTGCCATATGTATTTTTTTGGCTTGCATAACTTTAAAGATAGAATCAATTCCCCGGGTTTCGGGGACAAATGCAACATGACGAATCAAATGTTTGTTTTCCTTTAAAAGGGTATCTTTCTGCTGATGCTTATAAAACTGAATTGCCGCATCCTTTAAAAGCACAATACCGATAACGTTATCAATACTGTCCTGATATACCGGATACCGGGTATTATTTTCTTCAAACATAATATCCAGTGCCTCTCCCAGAGTAAGGTCTGCATCGATTGCATTGATGTTCTTACGATGGGTCATAATATCCTTGGCGGACTTATTACCGAACTCCATGATATTTTGTATCATCTCTGCTTCGCTCTCTTGGATGACACCTTGCTCATGAGCTTCATCCACCAGATCGATGATCTCATCTTCGGTGACATCATCTTCCGGACGATTAGGATCAATACCACAAACTTTTACCAGCAGATCGCCCAGGAGCAGAGCACAAAATGATACCGGATATACCAACTTGCTGCAAAAATCTGCAAACCCTGCCAGCTTAGCAAGACTCCCTTCACAAAATCGGCTGCCAATCTTATACGGTGCCAGATAACCAAACGCCAGTGCTGCCACCAAAAATATAAAAAAGATTAAAATCGCTGCCAAAATCCGATTCCACGGTATGGGAACCACACTGCCCAGTATACTGCCAAGCGGATTAACAAAATCGCTTAACATCACATACCCGCATGTCATGCCAAATACCAGCATAATAATACGAGTAGTATTACGCATCCGAAATGGGTTTTCCAAATGCTTTAATACTGTTTTGTACAGTTTGCTTCCATTCTCCGCCCTCTGTCTGACACTTCCTTCACTGGTGTTCTCAAGTGCTGCCTGAAATGCATTTAAAAGGCCAATCCATATAATAAAAATCAAAAAAATCATAATCCCGGCTAAAGGACCGCTTTCATCGTCCATCGATAACTCCTTTTCATTTTTTCATCTTTTGTGCCAATGACATGTAAACTGCCGTTACAGTTCACACCGTGAACTGTAACAAACTGTCTGGTAACCCAGTCAATTACATACACATGAAAAATATACCACCATACGTCCGGTTCGTCAATCTTCAAGACCTTGCTATGTAGACAGTTCCAAACTGATACGCAAAGCCTTATTCACCTGAAGCAGAATGTCTGCATCCAAATGACATACTTTATCTTTCAGCCGCTGCTTATCAATTGTCCGTAATTGTTCC
>Ga0153928_1001300_pt1 | contig 11334 bp, 8 predicted proteins | sample TSNJ012MetaG_FD_106656 | JGI IMG/M metagenome (GOLD analysis project Ga0153928, IMG submission 106656) | Attine ant fungus gardens microbial communities from New Jersey, USA - TSNJ012 MetaG | ecosystem: Host-associated > Fungi > Mycelium > Unclassified | place: USA: New Jersey, Wharton State... | reverse complement strand
GGCTTGGCCTTGGCCTCGGCGATCAAACCCTTCACGTCGTTGGCGGGAAAATCCGGGCGCGCGACGATCAACAGGCTCGCGGTTGCCAGCTGCGATACAGGTTCGAACGCGGTGAGCGTGTCGTAGCGCAGGCCCTTGTTGATGGTCGCAGCGATGATCTGCCCCGCCGTCATGATGCCGAGCGTGTAACCGTCCTTCTCGGCGCGGGCGACGAGCTCGTTGCCGAGCGTGCCGGCCGAGCCGGGCTTGTTCTCGATCACGAACGGCTGGCCGAGCTTGTCTTGGAGGGCCTGTCCGACGATGCGGCCGATGATGTCGGCCCCGCCGCCCGGGCCGAAGCCGACCACGATGCGCACCGGACGCTGCGGCCAGTCCTGGGCCTGCGCGGGCGTCCCGATTGTTGCGGCGAGGAGGAGGACGGCGAGCGGTGTTCTTTTCATCGCGTGTTCCGGTTTGTTACAATCCCATCCGGTCGGTTATAGCGCAACAAACTCCAGCGTCATCCTGAGGAGCTCGGCGGCAAGCGCCGAGTGTCTCGAAGGATGGCCACAACCACGGTGCCGACTTCCATCCTTCGAGACGGTCGCGCGCAAGCGCGCGCGCCCTCCTCAGGATGACGGTAGAGAATGGGAGAGGAGCGGTCATGGACGCAGTCACGGTTAACCCGCGCACCGAGGTGCGCGACGGCATGCGCATCACCTGGCACCAGCCGATCGCGATGGACGACGGGCTCGTGCTCGACGCCGACGTGTTCGCCCCGGTCGCGGACGGGCGCTATCCGGTCATCCTGACCTACGGCATCTACGCCAAGGGCCTCGCCTATCAGGACGGTTATCCGCACCAATGGCAGAAGATGGTCGAGGATCATCCGGAAATCCTCGAGGGATCGAGCAACGAATATCAGAATTGGGAGGTCACCGACCCGGAGCGCTGGGTGCCGCACGGCTACGTCGTGATCCGCGTCGACTCGCGCGGCGCCGGCTGGTCCCCGGGCGTGATGGATCCCAACTCCGACCGCGAGGTCGACGATCTTTATCGATGCATCGAGTGGGCGGGCACGCAGCCGTGGAGCAACGGCAAGGTCGGCATGCTCGGCATCTCCTATTACGCCAGCAACCAGTGGCGCGTGGCGGTGAAGCGTCCGCCGCACCTCGCCGCGATCATCCCGTGGGAGGGGCAGAACGACCGCTACCGCGACAGCGGCTACCACGGCGGCATCCTGAGCGAGTTTCAGAAGCTGTGGTGGAAGCACCAGGTCGCCAACATCCAGTACGGGCTGGGCGACCGCGCGCGCAAGAGCCGCCTCACCGGCGAGCCGGTCGCCGGCCCGGTCACGCTGTCGGAGGAGGAGCTGGCGAAAAACCGCATCAACCCGTTCGACGCGGCGAAAGAGCACCCGCTCGACGACGCCTGGCATCGCGAGCGCTCCGCCGATCTCGCCAAGATCGAGGTGCCGTTTCTTTCCTGCGCCAACTGGGGCGGCCAGGGCATCCATCCGCGCGGCAACTTCAACGGCTTCATGGAGGCGCCGGCGAAGCAGAAATGGCTCGAGGTGCACGGCGACTCGCACTGGTCGCTGTTTTCCGCCGGCTACGGCCTCGCGCTGCAGAAGCGCTTCTTCGACTATTTTTTGCAAGGCATCGACAACGGCTGGGACACGACCCCGCCGGTCACGCTCAACGTGCGCCACCCGGGCGAGAAGTTCGTGCTGCGCCACGAGAACGAATGGCCGCTCAAGCGCACGCAATGGACCAAGTTCTACCTCGACCCCGGCATGACGCTTGCGGGCACGCCGGCCGCGCGCGACGGCGCGATCGGCTACGACGCGCTGGGCGACGGGCTCACCTTCCGCATGACCATGGCGCGCGAAACCGAGATCACCGGCCCGATGGCGGCGAAGCTGTTCGTCTCTTCCTCGACCAAGGACACCGACCTGTTCCTGATCGTGCGCGTGTTCGATCCGGCCGGCAAAGAGGTCACCTTCATGGGTTCGACCGACCCGAACACGCCGATCGCCAACGGCTGGCTGCGCGCCTCGCACCGAAGGCTCGATCCGGCGCGCAGCACGTTCTATCGCCCGTATCATCCGCACGACCGGGTCGAGCCGCTCGCGCCCGGCGACGTATACGAATGCGACGTGGAGATCGTGGCGAGCTGCATCGTCGTGCCGGCGGGCTGGACGCTCGCGCTCACCTTGCGCGGCAAGGACTATGAGTACACCGGCGACGTCTCGGCGTTCGGCCAGAAGTTCCATTACGCCACCCGCGGCACCGGCGGCATGACCCACGCCGATCCCGACGACCGGCCGCCCGAGGTGTTCGGCGGGCAGGTAACGCTGCATACCGGCGGCGCCCACGGCTCCTACCTGCTGCTGCCGATCATCCCGGGTTGAGCCGCAGCCCGGCGTGCCCACGCGGTCGGAATCAGCAAGGATCTGCAAGCTCCCGGTTCCACGCCCCATTGTTCCGCATTGATTCTGGATTGTTCCGCCCCTTGTTCTCACGCGCGGCTCGATTCTTCTTTGTGCATTACACAAACTCGAGGAACTCCGTGTGCGGTCGACGTTTCCGCATCGTCCCTGCCCGCCGGGATGGCTCGTTGCCTTCTGTATTTTCATTGTATTTTTATTGTTGTTTACAATAGGCCTCTCGTTTTTGCCGCGGCGCAGCATGAAGGATGGCTCTGTGGGACATCGCTTTTCTCCTATAATCGTCACAGCATCATAATAACGATTTTACGATTTTATTGTCTACATAAAGACTGCCGTCCTGTTCACGATTTCGTGAAGAAGGGGCGCACCAGGACGGGTGGCCATCCAGGAGCCGCAGATCGTGCAACCGGGATCAGTGCCCTTACCGCCCGGGCACGCGCGCGATGAAGCACGGATGGCGTTCATCGGCGCACCTTCACGGAAAATGAGCGACAGGGGATCGCTGGGGAAAATCCTCGGGCTTAAGTACAGCCGGCGTCGGTCCCTGAGCCCTATTTGCGGCTTCGCTTCGCAGCTTGCGCCGCCGCGATCCTCTCGACCAGCTCCACCAACGACAAACGGAATTCTTTGTGTTTGATGGCAGCGAACGCGTGCGCGAGGCGGAACGACCGCGAGTCGGATACGAGCGCGAGCATCGACCGCGCGGGTTCGGCGGCGTTCGTGCCCTCGAACAAGGCGGAAATCGGCACGCCAAGGATCGCGGCAATCCTGACGAGGCGTCCCGTGCCGATGCGGTTGGTGCCGACCTCGTATTTCTGCACTTGCTGGAACGTGATGCCGAGGCGGTTGGCGAGTTGCGATTGCGACAGTCCCTTGGCCATGCGCCAGATGCGCACGTTCCGACCGACCGTCACGTCGACGGCACTCGGGCTCCTGGCGGGCTTCCGGGCCATTACCCGAGAGCGCCGCTTTGCCGGACGTACGCCCGGTAAAGAACGTCGCCTTTGTGGATCGTGTCTGGAGCGACGGATGCGATTGTTCCAATGACCGGAAATATCGGACGCGATTTCATGACCGCTCAGCTTGAAAAAAGCCGGCCAGCAGGATCGAGACTGCCTACTGGCCGGCGCACCTCTTCCAATGGCTTGGCCGCGGTCTGCGGCGTTGGGGCTGCCGGTCGCGACAGGCTTCTTTGGCTCGCCGTGAAACCGGCAACTGTCACATTAACATGGCCTTGGGTTGTGGAGCTTGCCGCGCCTACAACTTCGTTTCCGGCTGACGCGCTGATAGGAATTTCGATATCTAGTGGGACTGAGGCAAACGACTACGAAGTCTAGACTCCTCAGCCGCGTGGTTGTGGAGTTTGAATTAGAACTCAACCGAAATTCGCAAGCTTTTCACCCTTCACGCTAGGGCCGGCGTTGCGTTAGCTTTTACTGGCAAACGCTACGGGGGCGGAAATCATGACCAGCACGGCTGCCGGCGATCAAAGCGGCACCCTGACCGCCGGATTTCCGGATCACGCCTACGTCCCGTCGCATCCGATCGTCCGCATTCATCTGCTCGGGTCGATGCGTGCGACCAGCTACCTCGGCGACGACGTGCTTGCGCGCGGAAAAAAGGCCCGTGCGGTGCTCGCGCATCTCTGTCTTAGCCCCGGCGCGCGGGTGCCGCGCACGCGCATCGCGACCATGCTGTGGGACCGCGTGAGTTCCAACCGGGCGCGCGGCAGTTTCAATCAAGCCCTGTTCGAATTGACTTCGGCCATGGGTCCGTTAGCCGGGGAGCTGATTTCAACCGCGCAAGCGACGGTCCGTCTCAATATCGACGTCTGCTGGATCGACGCGCTGGCCTTGATGAAGGCGCCCCATGCCGACCCCACCACGCGTGGCGACCTTGCCGTTCTATGTCCGGGCGAATTGCTGGAAGGCTTGGATGACCTGAGCGAGTCCTTCGGCGAATGGCTGACCAAGGAGCGAAGCCGTTTCAAGGACAGACTTGCGGCCTCGCTGAGTGTCCAACTTCGGTACGTCGATCGAGGAGACTTCGATCCCAGTCAAGTCGAAACCGTTGCCCGTCGGTTGCTTTCATTCGATCCGACGCATCAAGACGCGTGGAATGCCTTGATGCGGGCGCTTGCCAAAAAGGGCGAGGGAGAGCAAGCCCTGCGCGAATACGACCGGTGCCGGAACGCGCTGTGGCAGGCGGCTCGCATTAAGCCCGTGAGCGAGACCGAGCAGCTTTACCAACGCATACTACGGGCGCAAGCGGCGCAAACAAGCATGCCGCTCGCGGCCGATGTTCCACCCGACAACCTTCACAACGCCGCGGAAATTTATACGCCCAGCCCAAACCGCCATCGGCTTCGGGTCGGCGTTTTCCCGTTTCGTGAAATCGACTGCAAGAATGAGACAGGCTTGGGCCTTTCCCTGAGCCACGAAATCGCGGCGGGGTTGGCCCGGTTTCGCTGGTTCGACGTCATCAGTCCCACGGCGCTTGGGCGCGGCCGATCGACCGACGAGCAACACGAATACGCCAAGCTGGACTACGTCGTCGACGGAACCATCTCCGGTTCCGGCAGGCAGCTTCAAATCAGTGTCCGACTTCTCGATTTGGGCGGTCAGGCCCAGCCGGTTTGGAGCGAGCGGTTCGACATCGCCTTGAGCCATTTGCATCGATTGGACGAACTGGTGACGACCCGCATCGTGGGCCGGATCGACCCGGTCATATTGCACATCGAAGGCCAGCCCAGGCGCCGCGAGCGTTACGGGGCGACCGGCCTGCTGTTGCTTGCGATCCCGCTGACCTTCAGCATGGAGCGCAAACAGTATGAGGAGGCGGGGCGCCTGATCCAGCAAGCTCTCGCGTTGGAACCGGACAATGCGATGGCCGAGGCGTGGGCGGCGCACTGGCACCTTTTCTATGGCGGGCAGGGCTGGGCCAAAGACTTCGACAAGACGAACGAGCAAGTGCAGCAGCATGCGCTCAGGGCCATAGCATTGGATCCTGAAAATGCGGAAGCCTTGGGAATCTATGCGCACTCGTGCTCGCGAACCGCTGGTAATTTCGGCAGGGCGCTCGCGTTTTTCGATCGCGCGCTCCGGCTTAATCCAAGCTTGGCGTTCAATTGGGCTTTGAGCGCGGCCACGTATTGTTACACGGGCGAGCCGGATATCGCGTTGCAGCGCCTAAGACGCTATCGCGCGCTCGCGTCGCCCGAGCTTTATTTCTCATACTTCGAGACCATCTACACGATGGCCTATACGTTCAAGGGCGATTATGAGCGCGCGGTCCTCGCCGGGCGCCGCGCGGTCGAGGCCAACCCGGATTTCGTAAACGGCTACAAGCCGCTGATCGCGTCGCTCGGCCACCTGGGCTTGCGCGAAGAAGCGCAGCTCTTCGTCCGCAAGCTTCTTTCTCTCGAACCGAACTTCACCATTGAAAAGTTCGGACAGACGTACCCGATCCAAAAAGCAAACGACCGCGAGCGCTATATCGAAGGCTTGCGGCTCGCAGGCATTGCCCGGCGGTGAACTTCAGGCGCGCAAACTTCTGCGAACGACGAATCCGCTGCGCGCCCTCCGGCGGCGGCGCATATCGTCGCCGCCGGCTGGCAGTCCTTCTACTTGCTCCGGACGGCCGGAAAGGCTGGGCTCAGGCTTCCGATCCGAACCTTCGCCATGTCGTCTGTTTTCGCCGTTTCGTGGCGTACCGGCGGAAGCGCCGGGCTCAAGCTGCCAATCCGCACGCGCCCACTGTCAGAGATGACGGTAGGCCGTCTTTCCGAACCGGCAGAAGTGTTTGTGACCTTGGCCATTCGAATCTCCATGTGTCGTCTGGCGGGATTGCTCAGACGCTGCACGTAGGACGCGAATCGCTGGCCTTCGTCAAGAACAAGGGCCTTCCTAAGCCATAACGGCCCACGTTATCCGTGATATTTCGAATTCGGGCGTATCTTAATTGAGCGTTCTCCCAGAACGCGGGATCACCTTATCCACAATTGGCGTTGTAAGTGTTCGAGTTTTCCCTCATGGTTGCAAAGCCGGTTCGATGGCCGCAACCCCGCGCAACGGACTGCCCGATGCTCCAGCATCGACACCCGATCTTCCGTCCCGTTCCGCTCGCCGCGACGGAACCAACCGCGTCGCGATTCGACGAGCGTCATGACCCTCAACCCATTCGCCTTGCGACCGCCGCTCGCGACCAGCAATCCCGCGTCGTGTGGCTTACCCTGTGGATGGCCGGCGCTATCGCGTCCTACATCGCGGCAGCGCTCGCGATCCGCGCGCTGGCAAGGAGCCTCACCGTCTTCGAGATCATGTCGGTACGCAGCGCCGGCGGGCTTGCTTTCCTCCTTGCTCTCATGGCGGTCCGGCCGAACCTGCGCAGAGGCCTCGCCTCGCGCCGGATCGGGCTGCATCTCGCGCGCAACAGCGTGCACTTCGTCGGCCAGATCATTTGGGCGCTGGCCATCACGTTGCTGCCGTTCGCAACCGTGTTCGCGCTGGAGTTCACGGCGCCGGTATGGGTCGCGCTCCTTGCCGTGATATTTCTCGGCGAACGCCTGACCTCGACGCGCGCGGCAAGCGCCGTGCTGTGCCTCATCGGGGTCTTCGTGATCCTCCACCCCGGCTTGGCCAGTTTCCGGCCGATCGCCCTGCTCGCCCTCGGCGCTGCCATCATTCAGGCATTCACGGCGATCTTCACCAAGAAGCTGACTGAGACCGAAACCACCTTCGCCATCCTGTTCTGGATGAATCTCATGCAACTGCCGATGAACCTCGCTGGCAGTGATCCGCTGTTCGTTACCAAGCTCCACCTTTCGATGGCTCTGCCTTTGATCGGAATCGCGGTCAGCGCGCTCTCGGCCCATCTTTGCCTTGCCGAAGCCTTCCGTCGCGGCGACGCGATCGCCGTCGTGCCGCTCGATTTCTTGCGCGTTCCCTTGATCGCGCTGATCGGCTGGTCGTTCTACGGCGAAGCCCTCGATGCGCTCGTGCTCGCGGGCTCGAGCCTTATCATCGCCGGCGTGATCTGGAATCTGCGGGCAGAAGCGCGCGCCCATGAGGGCTTGCGGCTCGCCGGTGGTCCCGATTGCTGAAGATTGATCGCGCGAAGGCCGCGTGCCCACGCGGATTTTATTTGTTTCAGAGGCAATGGTGGGCACGCGCCTTCGGCGCTTAGCCCACCCTGCGGCACGCGTGCGCCAGGAGCGTGCTCTACCCGATGAGCTTCACGAGCGCGTCGGGATCGGTCACCACGATGCTGCGGCGCTCGAGCTGCACCCAGTTGCGCGCCTGCCACGCGCGCAACTGCTTGTTCGTGCTCTCGCGCGACATGCCGACGATGGTGCCCAGCTCCCGCTGCGTGATGTGCACGGTCCGCCGCGCGGCCGCGGATTCCATGCCGCCGGTCAGCCGCAGCAGGGCCTTTGCCAGACGGGCCGCGAAGGTCAGGTACATGACCTCCTCGACCTGCTCGCTCGCCCGGCGAATGCGGGTGCACAGCACCTCGATGCACTTGAGCGCGACGTCGGGCTCGCGCCGCAGGAACGGGATGAAGTCGCGCCGGTCGATCACCATCAGCTCGCAATCGGTCATGGCGACCGCATCGGCCGTTCGCGCCCGGCCGTCGAGCAGGGCGACTTCCCCGAACACCTGCCCGGCTTTGATTATGTTGAGCACGGCCTCATGGCCTCCGCCGGCCGATACGCTGATCTTCACCGATCCCCACAACACCGCCATCAGGGTCGCGCCCTCGTCGCCCCGGGTGAAAATCGTCGCGCCCCGCGGCACCCTTCGCCGCGTCATATAGGTGCCGAGGTGTTCGATCACGGCGGGCGGCAACTCGCGAAAGAGCGCGTGATTGCGCAACGGCGCGAGCTTGTCGATCGGGAGTCTCGGTTGCGGCGTGCGCGGCGGGAGTGCGGCAAGCTCGCCGCGCTCGTGCGCCAGGGTCGCTCGTACGCTCATGATGGCCACCTACTCGCTCATCCGTCGCCCCCTCGGGTCGGCATCCCCTATGCCATCGATTTTGTTTTTTTGACTCGGGATGAACCCCTAGTCAGGTTACCAGCGCGTATTGCTGGTTTACGGTGGTGATGTCAGTGAAGCAGGTAACAGACCGATGCCGGCCTAAGCGGCAACATGCACAGTGTGATCTGCAACACCAACGGCCGCTGCACTGTTTGTTCGTGCTCGCGGCCGCCGAAGGATGGGCTTGCCCACCTTACGGCCCGGAATCGGCCATGAATCGAGGCTGGCCCGGGGCATGAGGCACCCTGCCACCGGACTGGGTAATTTTCCCTAGGGAAGGTCCCGGAAACGGCATGCCCGCAGGTGTGATATCTCATATACACACGGGGACTGCGCAGGCGGTATTTCGCGCACGGCGTACCGAACGACTGGTGAGTTGGGGAGGATATGACGTCAAAACCCGGCAACGCGCAGCTGAGTCATCCGCTCTCGGGCGCCGTGTTCGAAGGCCCGGCGCGCAGCGCGGCGGAAACCCGGACGATGCCGGACGTCGGTGCAGTGTCGAGACAGAGATCGGATACGGCCGCGCTGGAGCGCCTGGTCGCGCTCCCCGGCGCTTTCATCGGCATCGGCTATCTCGCGGCCTATGTCCTGCTCGATCGGGTGAGCCTGGTCGATCCGTCGACGCCGTTCGGCATTACGCCATGGAACCCCGGCGCCGGGTTGGGGCTCGTCATGGTCCTGCTGTTCGGCCGGCGGACGATCCCTTACCTGTTCTTCGCCCCGTTTGCCGCCGATCTCGTCAACCTGCAGATGCCGCTGCCATGGAGCGCCGAATTGCTCGGCGCGGCGGTCTTCGGCGGGGCCTACGCGGCGGCCTCGCTGTTGCTCCTGCGGCCGAATGTGCGCTTCGACCCGACGCTGTCGTCGTTGCGCGATCTCGTGCTCCTGATCGTTGCCGCGGCGATCAGCGCTGCCGTCGTCGCCGCCGGCTACGTCGGCGCGATGATGGCGTCGGGGCTGCTGCCGCTCAACGCCGTTGCCGGCGCCACGCTTCGCTATTGGGTCGGCGACCTCATCGGCATCGTCGTGGTCACCCCGTTCGCGCTCATTGCGCTGACCCGCCCGCGCAGCCTGCGGGCGTCGGCCGAGACGGTCCTGCAGATCGCGGCGATCATCGCCGCGCTCGCTCTCGTGTTCGGCCTTGCCCAGGAACAGCAGTTCCAGCTGTTCTACCTGTTGTTCCTGCCGATCATCTGGATGGCGGTGCGCGCCGGCTTCGAAGGCGTCAGCCTGGGCATCGTCGTCACGCAGCTCGGCCTCATTATCGGCGTTGAATTGTTCCGTCACGAACCGGGCGACCTGCTGGCGTTTCAGGTCCTGATGCTCATTCTCGCGGTGACCGGCCTCGTCGCCGGCGAACTGGTGAGCGAGCGCCGCCGCATCGAATCGCAACTGCGCCTGCACCGGGACGCGTTGGGGAAGCTCGCGCGGCTGGGCAATGCGGGGGAACTTGCCGCCGCGGTCGCCCACGAAATCAATCAGCCGCTCGCTGCCGCGGGCACCTATACGCGCGTCGTCAAGGACGCGCTGCAGGAGGGCGGGTCCGATCCGGCCATGGTGGCGGCAACCGCGGAGAAAGCGGCCGCACAGGTCGAGCGGGCCGCCGAAGTCGTGCGGCGGCTGCGCGCGCTGGTGCGGCTCGACCGCAGCGGGCGGGCGCCGTGCAGCATCGAGCGGATCGTGCGGGAATCGATCGCCTTGTGCCAGCCCAACCTCGATCGCAACCGAATTGCGGTCCGTTGCAGCCTCGCCGCCGACCTTCCGCTCGTCATGGTCGACATGCTGCAGATCGAACAGACCCTGCTCAACCTCCTGCGCAACTCGATCGAGGCGATAACCGACGCCAATCACGTGGACGGCACGATCACCATCGAAGCCGTTTATCGATCGGGCGCCAGCGTCGAAGTCCGGGTCGCCGACAACGGCCCGGGATTCTCATCGAGCTTCCTCGACAGCCCGTTCCCCCTGCCACTCGCCTCGGAGAAGGCGCAGGGCCTCGGCGTCGGGCTGCCCCTGTGCCGCTCGATCGTCGAAGCCCACGGCGGCCGGATTTGGTTCCCGCGCAGCGCGCAAGGCGCCCTCGTGCATTTCACCCTGCCGGCAGCGGAGGAGATCGAGCATGGCTGATGCGATCCATGTGGCGCTCGTCGACGACGACGCGGCCGTGCGCGACGCGCTGCAACTGTTTTTCACGCGACGGCGCGTCCGGATCACGTGCTTCGACACGGCGCAAGCCTTCCTGGAAGGGGATTGCGATTCGTTCGATTGCGTCGTGACCGACGTGCGCATGCCGGGGATGTCCGGCCTCGAGCTCGCGCAGCAGCTGCTCCGCCGCGGCTGGACCCGCCCCATCCTGCTGATCACCGGCCATGGCGACATCGACATGGCGGTCTCCGCGGTCAAGTCCGGCGCCTCCGATTTCATCGAGAAGCCGTTCGACGAGAACCGCCTGCTCGCCAGCATCCGCGACGCCGTGGAAAAATGGCGCGCGCGGGTTAACGTTGCCGCCGAGCAGGAAAAAATGCAGGCCCGGTTCGAGCAGCTCTCGGTGCGTCAGCGCCAGGTCATGGATCTCGCCGCGGCCGGGCTGTCGAGCAAGGAGATCGGCGCGAGACTAAACATCAGCCCGAAGACCGTCGACAACCATCGCGCCTGGGTGATGTTGCGGATGGGCGCGCGCAACGTGGCGGAACTGGTGCGCATCGCCATGCAGCTCGAACGGCGCGTGCATTAGGGCGGGATGTAGATTCCATGGGGCGATGGACGCGCATCCGATAGGTTTGGGTTTCCTCAAACTCGAACCATCGGAGACGTCAAATGCAAGCATCCAACGTACGCGCGCCCATCGCGGGTCATATTGGCACG
>Ga0153928_1001291_pt1 | contig 11362 bp, 10 predicted proteins | sample TSNJ012MetaG_FD_106656 | JGI IMG/M metagenome (GOLD analysis project Ga0153928, IMG submission 106656) | Attine ant fungus gardens microbial communities from New Jersey, USA - TSNJ012 MetaG | ecosystem: Host-associated > Fungi > Mycelium > Unclassified | place: USA: New Jersey, Wharton State... | reverse complement strand
ATGATTCGTTTGGTCGTTGTGTTGTGCAAACAAAACAAGGTTCGAGGGCTTCACAGTTTTTCGGCATATCCCGTAGGTTGATGGTGATAATTATCTAATAAGTTTATCAATTGAATTAACTCGGTGAATTGAGATTTATAAATTAAACAATATAATTATAACCAAGTTTATGAAAATAAAACATTGTATCTTAAGGACTTTAAGATTTTTACAGTTGTAGCTTTTATCGGTTGATAGCAGAGTTTGCATCTGCATGCCACTGGCCTGTCAAAATAGGCCAGATTGTATCACATACATTGATAATCAGTCTTCTTCCTCATAGAGGAAATTCATATTACAACTTTTTCAAGATCATACGGAGATGCACATAATAAATGGTACAAAATCAAGGGCATTATTATGTGGTAGGCTTGTACTAGCTTGTTTTTTCTTCCTCAGGTTTCATATAAAAAGGGAAACAAATATAGGATTCAGAAAAATATCAATTTATTAGCATTATACTGTTTGCGGCGATAGAATTGTCCACATTAAAACATCCTTGTTCTTATTCTTGGTACTGTCCTTATCCAATTATTTATAAAATTACTTGGTCACTTTACAGCTGCTTATAACTAAAGTCAATCTAGTTCATGTCCTTGCAGCCCAATCGGCCCAGCTATTCAGGGATGACCTGACGCAATGGTGGGACTGTCCAATGGTGACTGTGAAACCTTGCATCTTGGTTTTAGATGCGGACGTTATACAGGGGAAGCCACAAAGTCAATGTATAGGAGCTTCAAGTATCCATACCAGGTGGTTTCAAAATGCATGACCGAGAAGGTCAACACGTGGCCCTCCTAAGTTCAACAAACAGCCAAACAGCAGTACACTTATAAGCTTCCAGCAAAAGTGATCCGCCACTGCGGGCCGAATTCGAACCACCGGCATCGTGCCATAACTCCTTCATCTCCTACAAATTCTTTCATTATGGTGGATGGTCCCATCAAACTTGTAAGCAGCCTCCTACTTCTGTTTTGATTTTTCAAGCCAAGTAGCATCCTTCAAAAGATCCTCTACATGGACCAGGTTCTGCTTCCACCTATGCGCACGACTGGTCATCTGCAGGCACAGGTGGTGGTATCCATCTACGCGGTCGGCACTTTGTCGATGGGTACGGTCGAGTTTGTAATCTGCGCGGAGTGAATCTGTCAGGAAACTGTAAAATGTGAGTGTATTATATCCTTGTGTCCAAAAAACTTTGACTGATCATGAGATTTCAAGTCCAGTCAACCACACAAATGAGAGTTGGCCGGATGACCCGAAGACTGTAACATTTGTCGGGCGCCCTTTTCCCCTGTCTGAGGCACATGATCATTTCTCGAGGCTGAGGCGATGGGGAATGACATTTGGTAGGTGAAAATCCTCTTCGTGCCAAGACGCAACTCATTAACTTGCAGTCCGATTCATCGTGACATGGGAGACTCTCGAACACGAAGGACCGTGAGTGGTTTGCAATTTTATGGAAGTTGCGTTCACTTAAGCTTGGGCGACAGTGGAATCTATGACAAAGAGTACCTGAACTATCTCCGGGAGCTGTTTTCGCTGCTACCAAAATATGGGATTTCCATTTTCGTCTGTATGCATCAGGATGTCTGGTCTCGGTACAGTGGTGGTTCTGGTGCACCTGCATGGACAATTGAAGCTGCCGGGTTTGACCTAGCCAATCTTGAAGAGACTGGCGCGGCGTGGCTTGCCGGAATGCATGGTGGAGGATACACGGACGATGAACGAGGATCGTGGCCCACAGGGTACCACAAACTTGCGGCCTCAACTTTGAAGTAGGGTTTGGTTCATATTTCCAGGTCTTAAATGCTGATTATCTTCACAGTACTGTATTTTGGGCGGGAGATATTTTTGCGCCAAAATTGAAAGTCAGAGATGGTGTTCCCATCCAACAATTTTTGCAAAACGCATTTCTGGATACATGGGAAACTCTTGTTCATGCAGTGGGAGATCTTGAAGGCGTATTAGGTTTTCAGATGATGAATGAACCCCATAGAGGGTATATTGACCTCAAGTCAATGTACTCATTCAACTACAACACTGATCTCCACCTTTCTCATATACCCTCGACGATCCAATCTTTCCAACTGGGCGCTGGCTATCCCACTTTCGTGCCTACCTGGACCAGATCTTTTCCAGTGCCTACGAAACAGACCACTTACACATTATTGAATGAAAGAAGGAAGAAGGCATGGAAAGAGGATGGGCCAACAGGTGGGCAGTGTTTGTGGGAAATGCATGGGGTTTGGGCTTGGTGTAAGACTAGAAACCAAGCTGTTGTGTTAAGAGAGAATTATTTCGTGAAGCATCCAGTCAGTGGTAAGAAGGTGCGGGTGCAAGCATGTTATCCTCTATTCGATGTCCTAACATTTAGTCAGATCGAATGGTATACGGACTGCTACTATCCGTTCATGAAGAAGTGGGCCAAACGGGTGCTCCAAGCGTCTACCCCAGACAAGATCCTTTTCGTGGAAGCTATACCAAATGAGGTAGGTATGGTTCGTCTAGTCTGTCTCTAGTACTCATTCTCTAAGTTCTGTCCAACATCTTGGACGGAAGAGCACCAGATACCCAACATGGTCTATGCACCACACTGGTATGACCTGGACTCCCTTTTCAACAAGAAATATGGTGAATTTACTGTTAATGTGCAAGGTTTGTCACGGGTGCGTTCGTCTTCTTTGATATGACTTTCGTCATGATCTAATGCTTTATTCAGGGGATGTTTCCTCTCAAGGCTTTTTACTGGGGCCATAAAGGCGCCCGTGATAACTATAGTCTTCAAATACGTACTCTGGCTGAAGAAGCATACAAGTCATTAGGAGAGAAGCCAGTTTTGTTCGGCGAATGTGGTGTTCCCATGGACATGAAGCACGTATTTGCCTAAGGTCTCCTCTTGTTCGGGCTAATAGTGTCCTAGTAAGGGAGAAGCCTTTGTCACTGATGATTTTATCTGGCAAAAGCGCATGATGGACGCGATGATCACTGCCTTGGACCGCGTATTAGTCGGTTTTAAGTAAATCTATTCTTTATCATGCGCGCTCCATTGCTAAATGTCCTACCTCGTAGTCTCTGGAATTATAATCCTGATAACACAGACCAAGAAGGTGACAACTGGAACGGTGAGAACTTTTCGTGGTTCTCCCAACGTCGAGCGATGCCAAAATTCCCACTTGATCACGAACAAACTTCTCTGCATCTCGATGGCGGCAGTCGTATCCTTGATGCTGTCATCCGACCATACCCCGCCAAAGTAGCTGGCATACCGCTCGAGTTCAACTACGAAATGATGAACGGCGAGATGTCGTTCTCATGGATGATACCTCAGGGAACAGAACACGACCATCTTCGTGCACATGAAACAGAAATATTCTTCCCCTCACTTCTCGTGTCCGGCAGAAAGCTTCTTCTTGAGGCTCGAGTCGATATGTCCCAATACAAGTGCGACGACGAGTCTGAGCTCGTCAAGAAGCTCCAAGTATTGACGGAAGAGAGGTATGCCTACACCTATGATGAACGCCGACAAACACTATTTGTCATTCCGAAAGACACCTCTGCTGGTATCAAGCATAATATAAGGGTGAGAGTGTGGCCTCCCATCAAACCCGTGTTTAGTTTGAACGATTTCTGGAGTGATTTTGGTGTATGGATCAGCGTGGTTGGTTCTGCACTTGTTGCCATTCTTGTGGCATTCGTAATTAGTATTGTGAGTGTCTGGATGGGATACGACTGAGGATGCCAAAATGAATGTGGCGGATACCATAACGAGTAAAACACAACAAATGTTGTGAACTTCGGGAACTGAACAGTTTTCGCACATTACATATTTGTTCTGTGGTTATAGTATAGTCATTCATATGCCTTGAGCATGTATATTTCCTATTGCTTCTCTCCCCAGTCGTCTACCTTACTTGGTTACTTACTGTCCTTTACTCATTTCTTACCAGTATGCACTCTTTCTTGTGCAAAACATCCTTTAAAATAGAAAGCCAGCAGTACAAAAAGTTGACTCAAGTCAACGTCTAAAAGTATTGATCAGTTTTCTCATTATTCTAACTATCATCTTTATTTTGATCCACTTTCATCTACTTATCCTCTACTTATCCTTGAACCTGGATCTGTGCGGGAGAGAAAGATGGACAGGTATATTCAATAATGGCTAAGTGCTTGACTTTTATTGTCACAAAGTTAGGATGATGAAACAACCTTGGTGTAAAGGCAACTGGCGTGCCCTTCGAGGGGTTCTCAGATTCACATAGCACCTGCATTACAAATGGATGGGACTCACCTCTGTGGGGTTCTTAGAACGCAAAATGAGAAGCCCCGGAGATGCCCGCTGGTGTCAGCGTCCTTATTTTGACTAGTGTATTAAATCTTTAACATCATGGCGAATTTCTTGTGGTCAGGTGCGAATTAACGCATTCAGGTGAGGGCTAGCGGCGTCGGGCAGCCATCAGAGTCAGTCCTGGAGATTGGCCCCTTTACACTTGGCCTTGGCTTACTGTTGAATTTCATGCGAGATTCCTTAATGTTTTATATCCTCTTGTTTTAGGTAGGTATATAAGTAGCATATTTGTTTGTATTTGCCATTCGTTCGTACCCTCCTATGATCGTATATCAAATCGCCAATTTTTTACATGGTGCTTGAGTGCCCAGGTTGATGGGCCCTAATGATAAAAGCAGAAAACAGAAATAGGACTGATACATTTGAATCGATGTCAGACAAAACACAGATGAAGATAGATACGATAAACCAAGAGTAGATGAAAATAGATACAATAAACAGAAAGCAGATACCATTAGTATAGAAAAAAGCGAAAGTTACGAAATCTCTATTATTATCTCAGAACAGTGCATCAAAAGTAAAAGTACTACAAATACAAGATGGTTCTTACTAGACTGGAAACTATCTTTAATTATACCGCCCTATCACTACTCGACCATACCCTACTACGCTACCACTACTCCTATCTTGGCAGAGAATACCTGAATGTGAACTGAATCTCTGATTCCATTGGTGCAGCTTCATTGGTGTTAGAATTGCCGCCACCAGCATTAGGTAGTGGGAAAAAGGGGTTCCCTTGCTGGACAGTTGTCATTGCTGATGCAGGTGTACTCGTTGATGGTGAAGCATTGGATGCTGCAAGGGTATTCGTATTCGGCGATTGTCCGAACTTGAAAATTGGCCTCGACATTTGGTTAGATTCTGCCTGCATATTGGCACCCCCACCAAAGAAATTTAGAATCCTGGCATCATTGAAGGGGTTCGATGTACCGCCGACGGTACCAAAAACAGACATGGATGGCTGATGCATGTTGACATTACCATCTGAAGCTGACCCTTGGAACCCGAACGATGGGTTAGAACCCGGTGCCAGGGTATTCGGAACGCTGTTTACCCACATGTCCCTCCCCTGAGGAACAAAAGGATGAGAGGCGACCGTCGATGGTTGACTATGGGCATTTGACCCAGAAGGGTTGATAGGGAAGAAACCAGTTGCAGGACTGGGACCTGTAGTCGAAGCATTGGAGAATGCAGTAGGGAAGCCTGTGGGATTGAACTGATTGAATGAAGTAGGCTGAGCTGCAGGTTGGGGGAAATTGGTGGTAAATGGATTGGTAACAGTGGTGGGTTCGAAAGCAGAGATGTTGGTATTCATTCCGGAGAAGTGAGATTGAGAGGGACCCGAGGCAAAAGTATTAGATGGAGGACCTAAACGTGGAATCAATATAGCGCTGATAAGAGAATGTTTAAGGTATTACCGAACGAGGACTGGAAAGTCGTGTATGACCCAGGGGCTGGGCTTACCGAGTTAGTATTGGACATAATCGATGCGCCAGGAAAATTCGTCGGTTGGAGAGTCCCTGTTACTTGTCCGGAAGCAACATGGGGCGAAACATTGGACGGCCATGATTCTGAAGGTGCGGTGGATTGAAAGGTTGGCTGTGGGGCCGGTGGACTAGGGGAAAATACTGATGTCGACGATGTGGAAGGGTTCAGCGGGTTATTAACTCCTGCGAAAGAAGCAAAGGAGGACGACGGCTGAGACTTGGGCATCTCCGCAGGTTGTGAAACAGTCGGGTAAACTGTTGCATGTCCTGCAAGAGGTCTCTCTTCGTCTGTAGGTGTGGGGGTAGGGATGGGGGGGAGAGACAATAATTCATTGTACAGAGCTTCGTTTAAACCTATCCTAATATCAGGCGTCTGATCGGTCATGATTTGAGCCCAGTAGGCAGAATCTGGATTGATGGAGTAAGGGAGTCTCTTATACTATCAAAACGGGCTTTCAGTCAACAGGATCAACTAGTCAAGATATTCCTACCTCCTGTCTTTCAATTTCCCTGTTCAGGTCGAAGGCACGTTGTTTAGATTTGTCAAGCCGTTGCCTCAAAGTCTCTTGTCCGATCAGAGTACAGCTCCCTTGTGCTATGGTATGTTCTTCTAGTGTAAACCATTTTTCGACATAAACGTCCGGTTTGAGAAGGCGTTCAATGTGTCCAGAATCAGAAGGCTGAAACATGAGCAATATATATACGTATTCACAGTCAAGCAGATATAAGGCTCACCATATACTCCGCCGGATTCACCTGCTTGACTAGGTCCTGACGCAGCAGCTCACGATTGGGACCAAATTTCCATCTAATATTAGATTCCACCCATTCTTGACCAATAGCACGTTTGCGGTGTTTCCTCGCTAATTTTCTGGTTGGGTTCTTGCCCGACTTCCTGCGGCGGTTCCTACGAAGAGGATGCCAATTTTCACTCTCACTCTCAGAATCAATTTCATTGTTATTCGGGCCGCGGGAACGTTTCTGGGCGCGACTCGCCACCACGTCGATGTCACATTCGTGCCTCGACAAAGTCCGTCTTTGGTCAGGACATCTCACAGGTCCACCTGTATTAAGTTCGCTAGCACCTTCATCTTCATCAAGTGTCCAGCCAGCTTCTGTACGGTCACGTTTCTTGCCACGTTGAGACAAGCCATGACTTGCACTTTCATCCTCCTCTACGGCCATCGGTGAATCGCCGCTGGCATCCTGGACGACTTCGTCCATAAAAGAGACTTCGTCCACAAAAGAGACTTCGTCCGCAAAAGAGACCTTAGGCGCGCGCTCATCTTGAATCGGTGGTTCTGGATTAGCAACCTCGAGAAAGTGGACCGCAGGCTTGGGTTCCAAAACCTTTTCCGTAGAGTAATTGGCAAGTGCATCTCGAAGGTGGAAGTCTGACGAGCGCAGGCCAACCCAAGGACATGACGGACGAGGATAAATCTCCAGAGCTACATCTATTGCGTCAGGCTTGTCCTGGACCTCGTCCTGAACCTCCTTGACTGCTTCCTCTACTGGCATCGGGCCCAATTCATAATGAGGGCGCTTCGGTGCCCATGGGCTAGAATTAAGAAGTTCTTCTTCACTCTTCCAGTGTACTGGTCGCGGGTGTAGTGAAAAAGCTCCCATAGGATTTCCGAAGGTATAATGAGTCCTCCCTTCAGACATAGCAAGAGAACTGGATATACGTTAGACAATATCTTATGCACAGGCGTTAGACCTACGCGGCACACTTCGCTATCCTCCCTTGTGCTCTTTCTTGCGCCGTAAAACGTGCATAAATGGTTTGCCTCTTTGGTTTCTCTGTTGCGGGATCAGGGCCATCTAGATTCAAGTCAGAGTTGAGAACACAGGACGGATGTTGAAATTGAGCTTCATACCTTGTCGAGCAGGTTCAGCCTTACTTGCAGCTGCATTTTCCGGTCTACGCTGAGCATGCCGAATTGCTACGTTGAATGGGCGACGATCACTGTCAGGAATTCCGCGTCCTCGTCTAAAAGCCCTGTGAGAGAAAGAGATGAGAGAAGATACGCGAAAGGTGGATAAAAATATACAATCTGTGTCCCTGGCTGTTCGGCTGTTCTTTCCCAGTCCACTTACGACGAAATATACAGGCCGCAGCAAAAAGTGCGAAAGAAAACGCGAGAATCAAAAAGAGTTTGACTGCTAAGAATAATCCGTGGAAGATATAGTTATTGCTGAGGAGGAGAGGCTGAGTCGATTGACCAAGGGTAGCGTCCATCATGAAGGAGACAAAAGTGTGTAGCCTGTGACGGAGAAAAGTTTTTTTTGCTCTGCGGAGTCTGAATCTGAGTATAGATACATGTTGAAAGTTCAACACGACTGTCAAGTGACCTTCAAATCAGCTGACTGGACACTTTGTCACGTGAGAAAGAGAGTTCTGTATTTATATACCGCAACAAGCAAACAGGTGCTATGACGCGGTGGGTGAGTTACATAGTGGTACGCTACCGACTACACCCGAGCTAAAGGGATGGTCTGCTGGAATCATTCCGAATCAGGTGTTGGAGGTGTTGGATTTCATCCGAGCCTGCGCGATGCATGTGATGCATGTGATTCTCAATTTTAGGTAGGTCTATAATTAGCGTAGTTGTTTGTATCCACTATCCTTGTACAGGGTCTTCGGAGTTGAGTGTACTTGTACATATTGATAGATGCTTACTTATTGTGATTCGTGTTGACTGGAGATCCGAGATTCAGTCTCTATGAAGTCTGTAAGGGTCTATCTGTGATGTGGGACAATGATGTTGGACAGGAATGGCCATTCTTTGTGAAGGCACTGAATTTTTCAAGGGAGGATGCCATGACTTGCATGCTTTCCTTGGTGCCGGGGAGGTCAGGTAGGTATGACGTTGGTGATGCTTGCCGTAAGGTAGTCTTTGATAGGTGGGGCAGGATTGTGCTCTCGCATCTGAAGTGCTTCACCACATGGGCATGCTGGGTCTGCAGAAGGGACGAATCTCCGATAGTATTCCCCTATGTAGATTAATTCATAGCTTTGTCTTTAAAGGATGATTTCCATTGCATATCCCAGAAACAAAACAAAACTCATACCCGAAGAAAGTGTGTGAAAGTGTGCTCCCCCCGATATCTAATGCATTTAATCATCGGCAGTTTGGACAATATGTCCATACAAAAAATGTGATGGTCAACTTAATCCTGACACTCACCTCGTTGATATTATCGTGGATTTTGAAAATCCTTGGAACGAGGACCTGTATAACGCGATCTCTTTTAGTATTACCAAAAATGTTGAACTGCGGTTGGGGTCTCGCTCGATCTAGTCACTGTTTTTTCCATGTGGAAAAAAATAGAAGCTGTTCGGTGCTTGATGTCTGATGTCATGCATTAGAAACTAGGGGCCTCTGCTTCTGCATTGTCCCTCATCTATATCAATCGACCGTCAGGAGAAAATTGGATTCAAACATGTTCCTCAAAACAATTTGACACTCATGAAGTCCAATCTGAATTATGCCTAGGTCCACTGAGGATGGCATGCACACTGGCGTTCTGCTAACATCATTTTATGAACGTCCTATCATCAAGCGACACCACTTGCATAGATTGTTTCTGTTGTCTTGATCTTGCGCCAGAGCAATACCACCGCTTAGGCTAGAGAATCTGACAACTGGGTCAGTCATTAGAAATTAAAGATATTTGATGGAGGCATCATGCTGTGACTTTAGTTGATGGCAATGGTAACTCGAGCCGGGCCGGAGTTTTCTTTGGAAGTATAATACCAAATTACATCTCCAGCTGCGATTGACGGAAATCCCACGTCAACGCGAGGAGGGTAGTAGTGCCTCGAGGATTACCTCAATAGACTACTCAAGACTCGTGACTGACTGTCGAGTGCCTTTGTTTAATACAATTTAGAACGTGACCAGTGACGACTATCATGAACTCGCCATCTGCGGCAGACAAAGGAAAACGGCGAGCAGACGCTCCGACAGAGCGAACACCGCTACTGCAGAATGGGTCGACCTCACAAGACATATCCCTTGTGACTACCCCACCGTCGTCTGCACGGTCTTTACGCTCAATCTTAACGACAGTGTTCCTTATCTCCCTCTTCATATGTAGTATGTTTGCCACAATTTCCGCGCTACTTGCGTGGTCGTACGCATCAAGGGCCTCCTCTTTGGTGCCGGAACAAGTACTCAATCGAGATGTCGTGTTGAGTGGTCCCTTCCGGGTGGATGTGCTGAACACGACTGACTACGGCGGCATCTGGCTGAATGTTTCCGGAAGGATGGGATTTGATGCGGGAGATGCCATGGGTTTAAACCATCCAGTGCCAGGGAAGAGCGAAGGACTACTCAGTCGACTTTGGAAGGCTCTTGGGAGGTGGGGTATTCGGACGATGGGAACCGTTACTGTTCACCTGGATACGGTCCATATCACACCCGAGTATGACGAATTTCTTACGCTTTTGGAAGTCAAGCTGCCTCCAACTGAGCTTCCATTGACAGTTGATCCCTCGCCATGGTCAGACGAGTGGTTGAGCCCTATGGTGTCCGAGGTGTTTGTTCAGCCGAAGAATGCCACTGCAGTGTTGGATTTCCTATCCCGGAGCTGGAAGGCAGGGTCTCTCGATGCCACTATACGCCTTGCGCAATTAAAGATCACAGGTGGTGGGTCGCAGAGCAGTTGGAAGGCAAGGTTCCGTTGGAAGATGACAGAAATACAGACGTCTATACGATTCAAGAGTAAGTCAACATCTCACTTGGCCGACGTTTCGCATTGCTCAGCATTTGTAGTTCCTTTGCTTCCTGGCATACCACAACCAGGGAAAAATGCGCCTCCTAGTGTCTCCGATTTCCTCAGCCTCAAGACGATTCAAGTCTCAAACCAGCATAATCTCACCCTCTACGCTGAGGCTGATGTAATTAATCCATGCCCAGAAAGTTTCAACTTCTCAATCCCTTCCCTCCCTTTCGTTGTCTCTCTGCCGAATAATCTCGATTCACCTCTGCCCGTTGCCAATGTCATCACCCACCCTTTTGTATCGACTCATCCAAACATTACCATTCAAGCTTCTGGAACAGTTTCAACACTACCTCGGTCTTCATTTGGTCTCCTCTCAACATTCCTCAATCGCTTCCTCAGCGGGAAACCAAACCAAATACTGATATCCACATCATTATTTTCAACAAATAATTCCTCGGAAATTCAGGTACCCGCGGAATTACCCGCGCCATCCCACCGCCCAAATCTTCTACAAAATGTGACGATTAAGGACATGAGCGTCCGGCCTTCTGGAACAACATTCGTTGCAAGTGGCATCGTGTTTGCGAAAGTTGTTCTCCCGAAGGGTATGAACATCGGGCTCGAGGTCTTCAGAGTTTTTCCAGATGTCCTAGTGTTCGATGGTGAGGCACCTGAAGGCGTGCCAGACTTATCAATGAGGCATGATACTATGAAGAAACATGTGCCTCCCCAGATGCCAAGTCTACCTTATCCGTTTCCT
>Ga0153928_1001290_pt1 | contig 11369 bp, 8 predicted proteins | sample TSNJ012MetaG_FD_106656 | JGI IMG/M metagenome (GOLD analysis project Ga0153928, IMG submission 106656) | Attine ant fungus gardens microbial communities from New Jersey, USA - TSNJ012 MetaG | ecosystem: Host-associated > Fungi > Mycelium > Unclassified | place: USA: New Jersey, Wharton State... | reverse complement strand
CCGCCCCAATCGTCCCAGAGCACGAAGATCGCGCTCGATTTCCAGTAAGAGCTCTTGCCGATCGCATTGACGATCGAGGCGACCCACGACGGGCCATTATCAACCTTCTCGGAGGGATGGTCGGAAGCGTCATCGCCGGGGATCACCCACGAGACCGCGGGCAGCGCGTGATTGCGGACATCCTTTAAGACGTTCGTCTCGGGCATCGAGACGTTCGTTTTCCACTGCGTTCCGTAACGAACGGGATAGATCACGTCGAAGGCGTTGAGGAGATCGCCGCCGCAATCCGGACAGCCGGCTTCGGGATTGCATCCGTCCGATTTGCTGAAACAAGGCGTGTAGTACTTCCAGGATACGCCGGCCGTGTCGAGCAGATCGCGCAGCGTGTCGTACGAGTGATAGTTCGGAAAGCGGTTCGAGCATGGGAATGGGCCATCTTTGGAGACCCCGCCGCTCGGCGTGAATACCCACGTGCGCACCGAGTCGTGCGCGTCACAGCCCCAGGGCCAGCCGTCCGGAGCGTCGATCAGGCTCTTCGTCTTTCCGATCAGCGTCCCGCCTCGAATGAGATCTTGATGCGCGGTGAAACTTCCGCTGGCTTGCGTTTGAAAGAGATGGTCGGCGAGCACCCAGTGCCGCGCGATATCCCAGTATGGCTCGATCTGTTGCTCCTCGACGTACTGATAGACGAGCATGCCCGCGCCTTTGCCTTCACTTCCACACGAACCGATCGGAACGAGATTGAAACCGTCCATCTTTGCGTGGTCGTAGGCTGTCTCGAAGGACGAATGGCAGTGACCGACGTCCTGGCTCATCACGAGCGCGTGGGGCGCAAGGGCTACGCGCCGGTCAACGTACCTGCTGCCTCGTTTGACCCGCATCTCGCCGTACGCCGCTCCGTCGGCGCCGGGAAACCGCGCGAAGAGATCATCGAAGCTGCGGTTCTCTTGAATGACGATCACGACGTGCGCAATTGGCGTCGTCCCACTGTGCCCGTCCGCGAGGCTCCAGGGCGCGCTCGGGATGACAGGACCGAACGCGTATGCCCAGCGCGATGGGGTGAGCGCGCCGGACGAGCAGCCGGCTAGGGCGAAGAGCGCGGCGAGCGCGAGCGCCCGCGATTGCGGGCGCCTATTCGTCGTCAACGGGCCGTCCCGACGGCCGCTGGTGAAGGAAGTAGGCTCGTTTGTACTTCGACGAGATCGTTTGGAACGAGCGCGGCGGCTGGCTCAGATTGAACATATCGGCAATGCTCGCACTCGTCGCGTCGGTCGTGCCGAGCCGTCCGAGACGGAACGTATCCTCGGTGAAGCGCAGGATGCTGCCGAACTCGTAGACCGTGTTCGAAATATAACCGCCCTGGCTCCCCGAACCTAGCTTGACGTAGGGTGAGACGACCATCATCGGAACGCGCAGACCAGGGCCGCCTTGAACGTCGCGCGGAAGCGGGGGCGCGACCGGATCGTAGAACCCGCCCCAATCGTCCCAGACGACGATGACGGCGGTCGAGTTCCAGTAGCTACTGTTGCCGATCGCATTGACGACGCTCGCCACCCACGACGGCCCGGTGTCTTCACTCGAATAGCCGGGATGATCGGAGTTCGCCGCATCCGGAATAACCCACGACATCGACGGCAGCGTGCCGTTTGAGATATCGCTAAAGATTGTCGTCTCCGGTGATGCGATGTGTCCGTCGGTCCACTCCGGCCCGTAGCGAACCGGTGCGATCACATCGAAGGCATTCCAGAGCGCGCTCGGCGTGTTGTGCTTCCAGACGGGCGTGTAATATTTCCACGAGACCTGCTTGTCGTCGAGCAGCTCGCGAAGCGTTTGGTACGCGCCCGACCCGTAGTTTGGGAACTTGTTCGAACACGGGAACGGCCCGCTCAGTGAGACCTGGCCGTAGATGTCGATGAGCCACGTCTTCGCGCCGGCGTTCGAATCACAGCCCCATGCCGCCGAGGTCGTCGGCGAATCGATCAAATTCAGTGTGGCTTCGGATGGGCTCTTGCACGAAGCCGCAGAGGTTACGCAGGTGCTCCCCCGGATTAGATCCTGATGGGCAGTGAAGCTGTCGCTTCCCTGCGTCTGGAACATCGCATTGGCGAGCCCCCATTGCTGCGCGATCGCCCAATATGGTTTGACGTCGTCGGGGTTGACGTACTGGTAGGGCGCGGCGCCGACGGGTTTGCCGGTTCGAATGTACCTGATCAGGTTGAAGCCGTCCATCGCCCCGTTCTGATAGGCGGTCAAAAACGCCTGATAGCGGTGCGTGACGTTGGTGTGCGACTCGAGATGCTTCTGCGTGAGCGTAATGGATTGTTCGACATAGCTGCTGCCCTGCGGGACCAGCTCCTCGCCGGTCTTCGTCGTCGTCGCGCCCGGAAAGCCCGCGAAGAGATTGTTGAAAGTGCGGTTCTCCTGGATCATCAGGACGATGTGCTTGATCGGGCGGTGACTCCCAGGCGGATTTGGACTGGGATTCTGCGGAATGCGCTCACCCGGTATCGAGCTCGCGCCTCCGCCTCCGCAGCCGCTCATAGTGAGAGCCCACAGTGCCAAACCGAGAACGAGCAAAGGCGCGTTGCGCATCGTGTTACTCCGTATCGACGGGCAGCTCCGAAGGCTTGTGATGCAGGAAGTAAGCCTTCTTATACGTCGACGGGATGGTTGTGAAGCCACGCGGCGATTGGCTGAAGTTGAACATGTCCCCGATGCTGTTGCTGCTTGCATCGGGTGTTCCGGGAATTCGCCCGAGACTGAAGGTATCTTCGATGAAGCGGATGACGCTCGCGAACTCATAGGTCGTATTCGAGATATACCCGCCCTGGCTGCCCGAGCCGAGTTGGACGTAGGGTGAGATCGCGATCATCGGAACCCGGAAGCCCGGGCCGCCTTGCAGATCCCGCTGCGGCGGCGCGACGGGATCGTAGAAACCGCCCCAGTCATCCCAGACGACGATGATCGCCGTCGAGTTCCAGTAACTGCTGCTCCCGATCGCGTTGACGACGCTCGCGACCCACGAAGGTCCGGTATCTTGTCCGGGATAGCCGGGATGATCGGAGTTGTTCGCGCTCGGAATCACCCACGACATCGCCGGGAGCGTGCCGCCGCTGATGTCGCTGAAGATCGTCGTCTCGGGGGAAACGATGTTCGTCGTCCACTCCGGCCCGTAACGCACCGGCGCGATCACGTCGAACGCATCCCAGAGCGCACTCGGCGTATTGTTTTTCCACGTCGGCGTGTAGTATTTCCACGAGACGCTCTTGGCATCGAGCAGGTCGCGCAGCGTCTCATATCCTCCCGAGACGTAATCGGGAAACTTATTCGAGCAGGGGAACGGACCGGTGCTCTCTTGGCCGTAGATGTTGATGACGGGCGTCGTTGCGCCGTACGGAGAGTCGCAGCCCCAGACGGCGCCGGAAGTCGGCGGATCGATCAAGCTTAGCGTTGAGCCGTTGGGGGTTTCGCAACTCGTGACCGAAGTGATGCACGTTCCACCGCGGATGAGCTCTTGGTGGGCGGTAAAACTGTCGCTGCCCTGCGTTTGGAACATTGCGTTGGCGAGGCCCCATTGTTCTGCCATCGTCCAGTACGGGACGATCGCTTTCGGGTTGACGTACTGGTAGGGTGCCTTTCCTTCGGGCTTGCCGTTACGCACGTATTTGATTAGATCGAAACCATCCATCGCACAAGTCGAGCCCTGCATATCGCACGCGGTCAGGAACGCCGCATAAAGATGGGTGACGTTTCCATGATCGGTTAGCGCGACTTTTTTCAGTTTGATCGATTTCTGAACGTACTTGCTGCCTTGGAGTACGAGCTCTTTACCGGTCTTTGTGCTCGTTGCGCCCGGAAAGCCGGCGAAGAGATTGTTGAAGCTGCGATTCTCTTGAACGATCAGCACGATATGCTGGATCGGTACGGAGGAGCCGTGATGGCGGTGCGACTGCGGGCCTCTCGGGACCGAAGAGAGCCCGCTGACGCCGCCGCAGGCGCTCAGGATAAGCGATGCCCCGGCGAGGGCGGCGAGCGTTTGCAAACGGCGCGTCGTCACGGCGTCGGTGCTCCGACCTTGCCGGCGATCGCGGCGACGTCGTAGTTGAAGTGCTTGGCGACGTCGCTCGTGGAGGCAACGATTGCCTCCAGGACGTCCGGTTCGAACTTGGGCTTGTAGTAATCGGGGAAGGAGAGCTTCTCGCCGTACTTGGCGCGCGATTGCGCGAAGCTCGGCGCGTCGAGCTCGGTATGTGCCAATATTCGATCGATGGTCGCAAGCGAGTCGCTGCAGAGATCCTCGTAGCGCACGATACAGACTCGGCGAGCGAGGTCGGGGTCGTTCTCGAGCTGTTTTACGACGAAACCGTACACGTAGGCCCAGTAACGCCCGCGCGATTCGGCCCAGCGCCCCTCGTCGAAGAGGCGGCGAATCTCGTGGAGCTCCTGCGGATCGCCGACGTTCGCCATTACCTGGCGGGTGCCGAACTCGTGATGTCCGGTGAGCTCGATGATCTCGATCTGCCGCGGTTCGGACTTCTCGAGTTCCGCCCAGATGCGATCTTGCTTCGTAATCGAGGCGATGTGATCGATCGGGTTGCGGACGTAGAGCAGGAAGCGCGCGTCGGGGAAGATCTTGCGCAAGTACTGCATGCGCAGCACGCACAGGATCGCTTTACTGACGTAGCGATCGCGCCCGCGGACCATGGCGAGCTTGCGGAGATGCTCGTTATAAAAGCGCTCGAAAGCGGGGTTCGAGATCGTGCCGTCAAGGACGCTGTAGTTTGCTTCGCTGTGGATGTGCGGGAAAAAGTGCTCCCACAGAATCTCTTCGCCCATTTCGGCGCTGTCGCGCGTCACGTCGATGCGATCGCGGTGGATGCGCGGGACGGGTTTGCGCATCGCATCTACCGGAATTTTTGGGAAAATCTTGTTCCACGCATACGGCGTGTAGGGCATCAAAAAATCGGCGTACTTGTGCGTCACGACGTCCGGATGCTCGGCGAGCATCTGCAGCGTGATCGTCGTGCCCGCCCGCGGCAGGCCGCAAATGTAGACCGGCCGGTCGACGCTCTTCGCCGCGATCCGGCGGGCGAGCATCGCCGATTCGAGATTGCCCAGACCCACGAAGAGCGGCGCGGCGGCGTGAACCGTCTTGACGCTCCAATAGAAGGGGCCCGGCACGGAGAATTTCTGCGGTGTCTTTACGTCGCTGCTGGCCATGAGGGCCCTACACTTTCTCGAAGAGTGCGCCTATAACCGTTAAGCCTGGCCCGAAGGCCATGCTGAGGATCTTCGACCCGGTGGGGATCTCCGGGGATTCGACGATGTGCTGCCAGATGTGCGGCGCCGTCGCGGACGCCATGTTGCCGTGTTCGTAGAGAACGCGCCGGCTCAAACTGATTTGGGACTCCTCGATGCCGAGCCGCCCGCGGATCTGATTGAGGATCGCCGGGCCGCCGGGATGGATCGCGAAGACCATCTTAGATTTCTCGTTCTCGAAGTCGAGGCCGATCTGAGCGCAGATTACGCGGGTGAAATCGGCGATCGAGTCGCGAATCATGAAGGGCACGCGCTTCGAGAGCGACATGTCGAACTGAAGCGGACCCGGGCGCAGCGTCATCTCCGGGAGCGAGTCGGGAAGGATGTGCTCGTCGATCGCGAGGATTTTCAGACCTCGCCGGTCGCGTTTGACGAATTCGTTCTGAGGATAGGCCGCGTATTTGATGAAGCCGTCGGCGAAGAGCGTAGAGGTGACGAAGTTATCGGCCTCCTCGCCGAGCAGGTCGAAGTGCAGCGAGAGAAACTCCGTGTGCACGAGATCCACGCGCCGGCGCCGCTTCGGCAACGAGACGTACGACGAACCGACGAGACCGACGGCGGTGCGAATCGCCGGAAACGCGCCGTAACAGCCCATGTGATAGGAGTGCGTTACGCCGACGTCGTGCCAGCCTCGCCGCGAGAGGAAGGCTTGAACCGGACTCGGCGAGACGTAACCCGAGCAGCTGACGTGGACGATGTCGTCGGGCTTCGTCTCGTCGGCGTTCCGATAGACGCGCTCGAAGACGTCGCAGGCGATCTCTTCGAAAAGGTTCATGCGTTCGTCGAGCGTCTCGCCCGTCGGGTTGCGAAGGTCGCCATATCGGCGAATCGATTCCGACTCGTTGTGCGGATCGGGTTTCACGAAGCGCGACGTGAGTACGCTCACTTGACGTTGCGCTATATATTCGGCGCTCGTTCCGTAACGCGCCATTCGCTCGTGGACGCGCGCCGCGACGCGATCGCGTTCGTGCGGATCGGAGATTCGCTGCGCGGCGCACTGTGCCAGGGTCATGAAGTGCGCTTGAACGCGCTTGAGCTCGTCTTGAGCCACCGGCTCGGTGACGCCAACGCGTTCGAAGTCGCAAAGGACGACGGGTACCGCTTGCAGCCGTGTTTCCGGGACGATGGTGCCAAGCGAGCTTTCTAAAATGCGCATACGGGATTCGCTCTAAACGTTCGCCGCCTGCGCCCGGCATCCATTTGCGCGGAATCGTGCGGCAAAATCATTGATAATCATCACTAATCCTGGTTACTATTCGTAATCCACCGGCTTCATCGACGGCCGCCGATGCAGCAAATACGATCTCGAGTACGGCGTCTGAATCGGGACGTACTTGCGCTTGCTCTGGGTGAAGTCGAAGAAATCGCCCGCGAAATCGGCGGCGTGTTCGTCCGTGGTTCCAAGCTTGGGGAGATTCCAGTTGTCCTCGATGAACGCAACGATGCTGCCGAGCTCGTACTGATTATGCGAGACGTAGCCGTCCTTTGCAAACGGCGCGACCGCGATTAACGGAATCCGGAATCCCAGACCGCCGTAACTGCGCGCACCCGGCGGCGCGACGTGGTCGTACCATCCGCCCCAGTCGTCCCAAACCACCAAGATCGCGGTCGTATTCCAAAGCGGACTCTCCCCGATCGCATTTACCACTTGAGCGACCCACGACGGACCGGTATCGGAGTTATCTCCCGGATGATCGGAGTTCGCATAGTCGGGAATGACCCATGAGACCGAAGCGAGCTGACCGTGGCGTATGTCGGAAAAGATCTGCGTCTCCGGCGATGCTACGTTCGTCGTCCATTCGGAGCCTTGCCGCACCGCCTTGATCGCCTCGAACGCATTCCATAAGTTGCCGGAGAAGCCGCCGGTCGGAGGCGTGTAGTAACGCCACGAGATGCCGGCGTTGTCGAGAGTATCGCGCAGCGTCTCGTAGGTCAGGCAGGGATAGGGCCCTTGCAGATGCTGATACTGATTCGAGAGTGAGATCAGCGACGTTCTCGTCCCACTTGGCGCGTCGCAGCCCCACGGCTGGGCGCTCGGAAAATCGATGAGGCTCTGCGCGCCGCCGATATTCGTCCCGCCGCGAATCAGATCTTGGTGCGCCGTGAAGCTGCCGCTTCCTTGAGTCTGAAAGTTGTGGTCGGCGAGGACATACTGTTGCGCAAGATCCCAGTACGGTTTTATTTGGGCCGGATCCACGTACTGATAGACGTATTGATCGGGCGGCTCGGTGTCAAAGCCGTTCATCTTACCGTTGTTGTAGTCGTGCCGCCAAAAGGTGTAACCGTTGTTCGGCGAGATCGGGCTCTCGAGATTGGCCTTTCGCAAGCGAATCGTTCCGTGTTGCGTCTTTCCGACGGTCGTTCCGTCGGCACCCGGAAACGTCGCGAAGAGGTTGTCGAAGGTCCGGTTCTCTTGGACGATGACGACGACATGCGTGAAGTACTTACCCTTCGTCGCCGGGGGCGGCGGAGGTAACGGACCCGGAGCGGAGGAGCTGGTGCCGCCGCCACATCCGCCGGCGGCCAAAGCAATGAGGAAGGCGAGCGGCCGTACATACCGCGACGAGCGATGCGAACCCGGCATAGTATAAAGGTATCGGCCGGGACCAGGCCCCATCCCTTCCAAGTGAACCTGCTGACGGCCGATGCCGCTGGGATCGCACGTGCCGCGGACTTGCTTCGCAGCGGCGGCGTGGTTGCTTTCCCGACGGAGACGGTCTACGGGCTCGGAGCCGCGGCGCTCGACTCGCGAGCAGTCGCTCGCATATTCGAAATCAAGGAGCGCCCGCACTTCGATCCGCTGATCGTCCACGTCCTAGACCGCCCGATGCTCGAGACGGTGGCCGTCGAGTTCCCGCCGGCCGCGCGCCGGCTTGCGGAGCGTTTCTGGCCCGGCCCGCTCACGTTCGTGCTTGCCAAGCGCCCCGAGGTTGGGGAACTGACGACGGCGGGACTCCCGAGCGTCGCCGTGCGCATGCCCTCTCATCCGGTCGCGCGCGCGCTGCTCGCCGCCTTCGGAGCACCGATCGCCGCACCGAGCGCGAACCCCTTCGGGAGCCTGAGCCCCACCCGCGCGGAGCACGTAGCGGCCGGCCTCGGGGAGCGCGTGGACTTGATCCTCGACGCCGGCCCGAGCGAACACGGCATCGAGTCGACGGTCCTTGCCTTCGACGAGGGGGCGATTGTGCTGCTCCGCCCCGGTGCGATCGAGGCCGAGGCAATCGAAGAGATCGTGGGGCCCCTGCTTCGCGAATCGGAGAGCGAAGCCGTTCGCGCACCCGGCCGCCTTCCACGTCACTACTCGCCGCGAACGCCGCTGCGGCTGATCGATCCGGCTTTGGTGGCACCGCAGGAGCGCCGGGGCGCTGCCCTTCTCGCACTGAGCGAGCCGTTTGCCGGATATGCCGCATCGCAAATCCTCTCGCCGCGCCGGGATCTGCGCGAGGCGGCCTCCCGTTTCTTCGGCGCGCTTCACGAGCTGGACGCGCTCGGGCTCGAGCGAATCGACGCACAGCCGCTTCCGCAGCAGGGGCTCGGCGTTGCGATGATGGACCGCCTCTCCCGCGCGCAGGCGCTGCGAAACGCTTGAAGCTTGCCATGCGTTAAACCGGTAGGAGTCGAATAAACGATCATATGATGCCGTTATCCAACGCTTTCAGACGCGCGGCCGCTCTATCGCTGCTGCTCGCGCTCTGTACCTTCGGCGCGGCTCCCGCGCCGGCTCTGCCGTATCAGGTCGCGGGCGACGTCTCAAGAGCCTATCAACTTCTGACGACGAGTTTTTACGATACGATCGATCCGCAAGTTTTGCTCGCCGCCGCGGCCGACGCATTAACGGCCACGGCGCACAAACATGGCGTAACGCTCGCTATGCCCGCACTGCACGTCGAAGGCGATCCCGACGCGACGCTCTCCGAGCTCGAGAGCGCGATCGCCGCGGCCGCGCACAACGCGCACGGCTCACCGAGCATCTACGCCTATGCGGCAATAGACGCGATGGCGAAAGCGACGAACGACCGTTACACCCAGTTCTTTACTCCCGACGAGTACCGTGAGTTCAACGAAGCGCTCGATCCCAAACGCATCGGCGGCATCGGCGTCATGATCGAGCCCGACGCGGCCTCGGGGAGCGTGCGCATCACGTACGTCCTGCCGGCAGCGCCGGCCGAACGCGCCGGCGTTCAAGTCGGCGACGTCGTGACTGCGGTGGACGGGATGCCGACGAAGGGTCAGAGCGTCGAAACCGTCAGCGGACGCCTGCGCGGGAAACCCGGTACGGTTGTTTCGGTCGCGGTTACGCGAAGCGGCGCGCCCTCGACCTTTTCGATCACGCGCGAGGACGTGCAGCCTCCGACCGTCGTTTTCAAAATGCTTCCCGACGGCATTGGTTACGTTTGGGTGATGGAGTTCGGCCGCGCGACGCCGGGCGAGTTCGACACCGCGATTGCGCGCCTGACCGAACAGGGCGCGAAGGCGCTCGTCCTCGACTTGCGCAACGACGGCGGCGGATACGTCAACTCGGCGCTCGACATCAGCTCGCGCTTCATCGCCAGCAAGCCAATCCTCACCGTGGAGGAGCGCGGTAAGCACGCCGAGACAATCGACGCCGACGGCGATCCCTCGATCACGTTTCCGGTAACGGTGCTCGTCAACCAATATACCGCTTCGGCTTCGGAGATCACCGCGGGCGCGCTGCAGGACGACGGTATTGGCACGCTCGTCGGCGCGCGCACCTTCGGCAAGGGTGTGATGCAGACGCTGACGCCGCTTCCCGACGGCGCCGCGATCAAGATCACGACCGCGCATTATCTGACGCCGAGCCAACGCGATATCAATCTGCGCGGAATCGACCCGGACGTGCGCGTGGACGAGAACCGCGATGCGCGCTTCGGCGAGGTTGACAAGGACGCCCAGCTTCGCGCGGCGATCCTGCTGCTGCAGAAGAAGATCGCGACCGAGAAAACGTAAAAGGCGCTCGAGCGCTCGCACCTACGAACGGCGGCGAAGCATCCGCACGATCGTTCCGCTGCGCGCGAAGGTCACCTCGTCCATCAAGCGCCGCATCAAGAAGATGCCGAATCCGCGGCCGCGCTCGTCCGGCTCGACCCTCGGGCAATCTGCGGGTTCGACAAAGCCGCGTCCGCTATTCCGTATCTCTATAGCGAGCACCGCGCCGTCGAAAAGGCAGTGCACCGAGACCTTTTGGGCCGCCGTCCCGCACCCGTGCTCGACCGCGTTGCTCAGTGCCTCGCCCGCCGCGAGCCTGATGTCCGCGACGTCGTGCTCGGAGAAACCGCAGCCCGCGGCGAATCCGGCAATGCCCTGCCGTGCGACAGCCACGTTCCGGATGTCGCTCGTGAATGCGGCGCGGTACTGCTTGTTCACAAGGAGCGGTCTCGCAAGAGACGTTCCCGGCTAGCGCGAATTTCAAGCGGAAGCGGGCGATTAGCTCAGCTGGGAGAGCGCCTCCCTTACAAGGAGGATGTCGGCGGTTCGAGCCCGTCATCGCCCATATTCATAACAAGAGGAGAGATCGTGGAGACAATTACGGCGGCGGGAGTGCGGGTCGAGCAGGAAGGCGACATCGCGATCGTCACCTTGAACCGGCCCGAGAAGCGCAACGCGCTCTCGCTGGCAATGATGCGGGAGCTCGATGCCGCCCTCGCCGCGATCGCATCCGAGGCCGGAGTGCGCGCCGTGATCTTGCGCGGCGAAGGGCCGGTCTTCTGCGCCGGCCACGACCTGCGCGAGCTCGGGTTAAAAGACGGCACGATAACGGTCGACGATGAGCGCACCGGAAAGAGGTGGAGCTTCCATAACATTACGCTCGGCCTCGAACGGCCGCGCAGCGGCGGGATAGTGGTCACCGTAGGCTCGGAAAATCCGGAACGTCCCTGGGGATTGACCGCCGCGATCAAGCCGACGACGAACGGCTATCGCAGCATCGCGCTTGAGGCGCGCCACGTGGCGGCCAATGATCTCCTCCTTGCTGCGCGGCTCGGCGACGGCACGCTGCAAGTCGATCTGCCGCTCTCGGCGAGCCTGCGTGG
>Ga0153928_1001285_pt1 | contig 11389 bp, 11 predicted proteins | sample TSNJ012MetaG_FD_106656 | JGI IMG/M metagenome (GOLD analysis project Ga0153928, IMG submission 106656) | Attine ant fungus gardens microbial communities from New Jersey, USA - TSNJ012 MetaG | ecosystem: Host-associated > Fungi > Mycelium > Unclassified | place: USA: New Jersey, Wharton State... | reverse complement strand
CTCGGCGGCATCGCGTACGATCCGGGAGGATAGCGCGGCTCGCAACCTTTTGCCGGGTTTTTGCGTTGTACTTGCGTTATGACGACTTCCCCCACCCCGGTAGCACTACTTGCGATCAGCGCTCGGGCGAATGGTCGCGACGCCGGTGAATCCAGCGAGCCGATCTACGGCGGCTATGCCAACGGGCGCGGCGAGATCGTTCTCTTCGCCAAGGAGCTCGCGTATCGCATCAATTTCGCGAAGCAGACATTGCAAGAGCGCCCGCAGTTGAATGCGGGCGCCCAGATGCGTTACGACGCTGCGGAGCTCGGTGAGCCGTTCGAATACGGCAACAAGACGTTTCGCCGCCTAAGCAGCGAGCAAATCGTCGAGATTTGCGCGTCCGGCCGCTTCCGGCTTATGTCGAGGTTTTAGTAGCGCGAGGAACGCTGCGACGAGAAGCAGTCGCGGCAGTAGACGGGCCGCCCGGTGCGCGGCTCGAACGGAATCTCCGCAACTTGGCCGCATTGGCTGCACGTCGCCGTGAACATTTCGCGCCGAGCGCCTCCGCCGCCACCACCGCCGCCGCGGTTGCCACCACCGGCTCGGTTGGCCGCGCGACAGTCGTCGCAGCGTCCCGGTTTGTTCGAAAAGCCTTTGCTTGCAAAAAATTCTTGCTGGCCGGCAGTGAAGGTAAAGGACCGTCCGCAGTCGCGGCAGGTCAAAGTTTCATCGGTGTACACTAGAAGAGTCTCCTAAGATTAGGCGGGTTGATCGGACCCTTGTGGGGTCCGGCGTGCTTCTCCGGCACGGTAGCGATAGACGATCCGGCCCTTCGTCAAATCGTAGGGCGAAATTTCGATCTCCACACGGTCTCCGGGAAGAATTCTGATTCGGTGACGGCGCAGGCGTCCGGCAATATGCGCCAAGATCACGTGGCCGTTGTCGAGCTCGACCGAAAACATCGTGCTCGGAAAGACTTGTTTGATGCTGCCCGATGCCTCGAGCGGCTGCTCCTTGACCTGCTCGGTGCTTTTGGGTTTGGACGGCCGAGGCTCGGACCTTCTGCGGCGATTGCGAATAGCTATGGGTATGCTCCTTTGTTACTTCGGAAGAGTCGGGGCGAACCGCGCACGCGCAAAAACGGCCCTCGGGTTTTGAGGGTCTGGCTGAGCGGAAGTAAGTGATTTTAAAATGCGTACCGATCTTTCAAAGTGGCGCAAACATTATCGACCAGTCGAAAGATCGCGCTGTGAGTGAAGCGGGCCGATTATCTCATAATTGGCCCGCAGGTGCAACCTCCATCCGCTCGGCAGAGCCCTGCCTCGCTCGCTTGCTTGGGGCTAGGTTTTCGTACAGGTTTCCTTGACGGTCACGACGCGGCCGCCGGTCTCGGTGAACGACGTCGTCATCGTCCGCTTAGTATCGCTGACTTTCGTGTAGACTTCGGGGGCGTACGACGCGACGTCGCGGGCCTTCGATTGAATGACGTACGTGTACGTCTTCTTGGCGCCGGTCGGCATGGGCGCCGTCGCGACCGAGTAGCCGCCCTGATCGCCGGTAACGATGCGTACCCACTCTTTTGCCACCGAGTCCCACGTGAACTTGGTTTCGCTCTTAAAATCGCGTGGAATCCAGGATGCCCGATGGATCGTGGACTCGCGAAGCAGCCAGTAACCGCTGGGGTCCATCGAAAAGACCTCGGTCGTGTTGAACGGCCCGGGGCGCCGCGAACTGAGGTCCACGCAGTTCCACGTCCCGACGAGGTACTGCATTGTCGAGAAATCCGGCTTGGGCGGAGTGGGAGCCGGCGTCCCCTCGATTTTGGGAGCTGCGGCGAACGCCGCTGCGCCGGCGCTCACGACGAGCAGCGCGAGAATGGAAAGAAAACGAGTTGGCTTATGCAAAGCAAGCCCTCCTTATTTGGTAGCTTCGCAAGCAGGCAGCCAGTCACCCTTAATGAGAGCCGCACTGCGCGCCGCTCAGGGTGGCGCAAGCTCGGAGGCGCAATATGAGATCTATGCGGTTGCGGGCGGTACTGCCGGCGCTCTTCTTCCTTCTTACGGGCTGCGCTGCCGACGTCACGTTCGCCATTGACGTTCACCGTAACGGCTCCGCGACTGCCACGACGCGGGAGGTGATGGACGATCAGCTCTACCGGATGGCGATGCGCCAGACCGTCACCGGGGATCCGTTCGGCATTGCCACGATGCAGCGCGACGGCTGGGCGGTCGTGCAGAGCGCCGACGCAAATGGAAACCACGTCATTACGATGTCGAAACTGGTGGGGCGTAGCGATCTGGAAAATCCCAGCGGAGCGGCGCCGGCGCTGCGCGGTATGTTCTTGCCGCTTAGCGCGGCGCAGATAAAGCGCTCGCAGGGATTCTTCGTCGAGCAAGATGCGCTCTCGGCAACGGCGCCGCCGTTACTGGCGTTCGTTCAGTCGCAGTTGCGTCCGCCCTACGATGACTTGGCGTCCGCCGTGCTAAGTTCCGTCGCGCTGCATTTCGCGCTGCGCACGCCGGGGAAGATCCTCGAAACGAACGGCGTACGAACGCCGAGCGGCTTCGTTATGTGGGATCTGAGTCTGCAAGGACCAACGAGGATCGTCTACTCGGTGCGATTGATTCGCTACGACCGCGTTGCGCTCGTTTCGCTTACGGTCCTAGTGGTGCTGATTGTTTTGGTTCGCCTTGCAACGCGCAACCGCGGCGTTGCGGCGAGCCGCATTCAGGGCGACAACGTGATTTCGTAGACTACGCCTTTGCTCTTCGCGCCGCCGGCTGCCGTCGTGCCGTAGAGCTTACCATTGTGAAAGATTAGGCCCGCCCGCGGCTCGCTGCCGTCTCGAATGCCGAAGGTGTGCACGACTCGGAACGTCCGTCCACTGGGGTTGAACTCGAAGACCGTTCCCTGATTTTTCGAACCGGCACGGGGCGCCGTCCCGTAGAGTAATCCGTTGGCGACCGTCAAACCGGCGACCGGGCCGGTGCCCTCGTTGTGGCTGAACTCGTGAACGACGCTCTCGCTGCCCTCTTTGCTTAACTCGAAGATCGTGCCGCAACAGGTTCTGCCGGCCGTGCGGGTCGTTCCGTAGAGCGCGCCGTTGAATACCGTCAGCCGGCTCTCGGGGTTCGCGCCATCCTCGTGCGTCATTCCAAAGTCGTGAACGATGCGCTCCTTTCCGTCGGGCGAGATCTCAAAGATGGTTCCGGCACCCTTTGCGCCGCCGCCGTACGTCGTTCCGTACAGATGATTGTTGAAGAGCTCGAGCCCGGCTTGCGGATGCGCTCCGTCGGCGCCGCCGGCGAAGCTATGCACGAGCGTGTGAAAGCCGTCGGGCGTCAGCGAATAGACCGTGCCCAGATCGTGCTCGCCGCCGGCGTCGGTGGTGCCGTAGAAAACGCCGAAGAGTTGAACGAGATCGCCGCGGGGATTCGCGCCGTTACTTTGCGCGAAGTTGTAAATCACATGCAACGAGCCGTCGCGCTTGATCTCGTAAACCGTGCCGTGGTTCGCCGTCCCCCCGCCGAAGGTCGTACCGTATAGCTTGCCGTTGTGCTCGACGAGACCGCCGTGCGGCGAGGAGCCGTCGCCGTTTGCATCCGCGAAGCTGTGGAGTACCCGCTCCGTACCGTCGGGCTGGATCTCGTAGACCGTTCCGCGATCGTAGATACCGCCGTACTCGGTCGTTCCGAAGAGATCGCCTTTCGCGGTTAAAAGCCGCGCGATCGGTTTCACCCCGTCACCATTGACCTTGCCTTGGAAACTGTACACGAGCCGAAATGTCGTCTCCGCCGGCGAGCTGCGTGACGTCGCCGTCGATGAAGTGCCGGGAAGCGCGCTGCCGACGGGCTCGCGAGCGCATGCGCAAAGCAGCGCGAGCGATACGGCGCCGGCGAGTGAGAAGTAGCGCAAAGCGGCCTCCTTGTAGAGAACGGGCTCTCTATTTTTGGCGAGTCACCCTTCGACTCCGCTCAGTCCGGCTCAGGATGAGAGCGCGCGAGCGACGAATAGCTCGCTCATGAGAGCCTGTTTGCCGAGGCTTCAATCAAGCATTTCGCTCGTGCTTTTCCTCGCCGCATGTTCGAGCGGCGCACAGAACGCCGGCGGCCGCCCACCGGCGCAGCTGCAATGGACTGCGTGTTCCGACGTCGCGAACGCGCAATGCGCGAGCCTGCCGGTGCCAATCGATCCAGCTAAACCCGACGGCGCGACGATCGCGCTGCGCATCGCGCGCATACCGGCGCTCGACGCCGGGCGAAAGAAAAGCGTACTCATCTTGCTTCCGGGCGGCCCGGGCGCAGGAATCGGACTGATGTTCGGCTCCGAGTTGCGCAAGGCTCAGCACGTCGAAGAGCTGCGCCGCGATTACGACGTCGTCACGTTCGATCCGCGCGGAATCGGCGAGAGCAACCCGATTCGCTGCGCTCCCGATGCGGTGCCGTCGCCGAAGGTGCCGACCGGTAAAGCCTTGACGCCCGACGATTTTAAAGCCGTCGCCGGCGCGAACGCGGCGCTCTTTAAGAGCTGCTACGCGCAGACGGGCGAGCTCTTCCGCCATCTCTCGGCAACGGATACCGCCGCCGACGTAGAGCAGATGCGCCTCGCGCTCGCCCCTGACGAGGGCCTGATCGCGTACGGCGGATCGTACGGTTCGCTCTACGGCCAGGCCTATCTCGAACGCTATCCCGATCGCGTGAAGGCGCTGGTCATCGACGGGCTCGTCGATCACAGCGTCGACCTCGCTACCCTCTCCGCACGCAACGTCGCAGCGGTCAACGACTCGTTCGACCGTCTCGCCCGATGGTGCGCATCGCAGGCCTCCTGCGCGTTGCACGGCCAGGACGTCGGCCTCGTCTACGGTGCCGTCACCACGGAGCGACCCGAGACGCGAGTGTTGATCTCGCAGTTCTTAGCGGGCGGAGACGATCCCGAATCCGGCTGGCCCTCCATCGCGAAGATGATGGCGCAGGTGAACAGCGGCGATACCACGCTGCTCAAATCCATGGCCGAGGCCGGCGTGGCGGCGACCGCGAGCACGTCGAAAGATCCAAACGTGCGGGCGGGTAAGAATGGGCTCTTTCCCGGCGTCTTTTGCGCCGACTACGGGCCGCAGAACGATTTCGACGCGTTGCTTCCGGTCGCGAGCACCATCACCGCCGAAGCACCGAACTTCATCTGGAAGTTTTGGGACGCGTATCCCATCGCGCACGCAACGCTCGGCGTACCGGATTGCGCCGGCTGGCCGTGGCCGGCGATCAATCCGCCGCACGCACTCAATCTCGGGCCGCACCCCAACGTGCTGGTGATGAACGCGGCGTACGATCCCGCGACGCCGCTGACGAACGCGCTCGCGGTCTGGCTGCAGATTCCGCAGGCGCGTCTGCTCATCGCCGAGGTGGACGGCCATCAAGCTTGGATTCTCTCGCGCTGCGCGTTCGAATCGGCGCGGCAATTCCTCGCCGATCCCAGCCGTATGCAGCGCACGACGATCTGCGCGAAGTAGGCCGGCGTGGAGAGCCAAGGTGCCGTCGACCTCGCCTGCGGCGACGGATACCTACTCGAACTCCTGGCGACGCGGTTACCGTCGGCAAAGCTGATCGGCGTCGATATGTCGGCGGAAGAGCTGCAGCTCGCTCGCGAGCGTCTGCGCGGGAAGAACGTCGAGTTCGTCAATGCGCGCGTGGAGGCGTTGCCGTTGGACGATGCGAGCGTGGAGGCCGCCCTCTGCCACATGGCGCTGATGCTCTTCGACGACGCGCCTGCGGTGGTGGCCGAACTGGCACGCGTCATCCGGCCGGGAGGAACGTTCGCGGCGATGCTCGGCCCGGCGCCGGGCAATAGCGAGTTGTTCAAGCGATTCGGGGGTTTGCTCCACGAGGCCGTCACCGCGGAGTCGTTGCCCCCGCTCGAGGCCGGTGACCGAGCTACGTTCGAAGAGGACTCGCTGCGCGCGCTCTTCGGCGGCGACGTGTGGATTGACGTGCGTCTCGAGAACGTGCGGGTTCTCTTTGACGGTCCTGATGAGCGCGTGCAAACGACGTTGCTCTCGATGTACGACGTCGCGCGGCTCTCATCCGAAGGCCAAGCCGAGCTCGCGCGCCGGCTCGCCGCCGAGATCAAGGAGCGCCGCGCCGTTGGTGCGCCGGTCGAGTGCGTGCTGGGAATGCGCCATTTGGTAGCGCGCCGAGCATGATCGGCTCAGGATGACACTTCTTCAAAAAGGCGAAACGCGGCCGGATGCGAGGTGCGCTTCTGCTTGCGGTTTTGCTCGCGTCCAGCGGTGTGGCCGGGGCGAGCCCGCCGCCGTCGGTACAGAGTCTGATCCGCGAGCGCGTGCGCTATGTCTTCGTGATTTATCAGGAGAACCGGTCGTTCGATCATTACTTCGGGACGTTTCCCGGCGCGAACGGCATCTACACGGCCGATGCGCGCGCACACGGATTTACGCAGTATAATCCGATCGCCAAGCGCCCGACGCACGCATTCCGCCTGGTGACGCCGCAGGTCGGGCTCTTGAGCAACGCCCGCAAGCTCTTGGACGCGGCAATCAACGGCGGCAAGATGAATCAGTTCGTCGTACACGAAGCCGATTGGGCGCAGAAACTTCCACCTCCGCTTCAAGCCGAGTTCGGCATGACCGACCCCAGCGAAGCGGCGTACGCGGGCGACGAGTCGCTGGCGCACGTGGATTGCGACACGATTCCGTACCTTTGGATGTATGCGAACCGCTTCGCGCTCTTCGACGATTTCTTCCAAGGCGCGCGTGGACCATCGGCGCCGAGCAACGTCGAGATCATCGCGGCGCAGAACGGCGAAACCGAGTACAAGCGCTACGGCGCCGCTGGGCCTGCGTACACGCAGCAGCCCTTAGGCATCGGCGGCCGCGGCGTGCCGATGTGGGTAGATCTCGATCCAGCATGGGGGCCATATAATGAAGTCGAGGCGCCTCTGCCGCACCAAGTCGATCAAACCTACGCGACGGTGCTGCTGAATCTCGAGGGAGCGGAGTCGGCCCGGCTGCAGAACTACACGCAAGACGTGGCCGACGACATCATGTTTCTCAACGCGAAGGCGCAACCGCCGGTGGACTGGGCGTGGTACCAGCAGGGATACGACAATCCCGCCGATCCGCAGCGCGCGACGCTGGTGACGCACCATCTCGCACCGCACTACTTCGGCTACATCGCGAACAATTCGACGATGGATCGGCACATTGCCGACATCACGCGCTTCACATCGGACGTCGAGAACGGCAAGCTTGGCGATGGAGGGCTCTTCTACCTCAAAGGCGGGTTCGGGAGCAATCTTGGTCTAAAGCCGCGCAATGCGCAGCCGCACACCTTTCAAGGTGACGACGATCATCCGGGCGAGTCGGATTCTCAGATCGCCGAAGCCGACGTCGCATCGCTCGTGAACACGATCGCGGCGAGCAGATACTGGGATAGCTCGGCGATCGTGATAACGTGGGACGACCCCGGCGGCTTTTGGGATCACGTTCCGCCGCCGGTCTGGCTCGTCTGTCCGGATGGCAATCCCTGCGGCAACGGGGAGCGCGTGCCGCTGCTGCTGATCTCGCCATTCGCACGCAACGGAATCGTCCACGAGTACGACGATCAGGCCTCGGTGATAAAGTTCGTCGAGTCGCTCTTCAACCGCACGCCGCTTGCGGAGCTGCCCGACGAAGCGCAGTTCGCGCCGTTCGGGCCGCGCGACGCGAGCGATGCGACCGGCGATCTGTCAGGCGGATTCGATTCGGATCGCCTGAACGGCTACAAACCACCTATTGCGAAGGAGCAGGCGATGATTGACGCTGGTATCGTTAGTACCATTCCAAGCCCGTGGTCGTGCAAGTCGCTCGGCATCAGACCCGTCCCGCCGCCCGCGGGAACCTCGGACGCTTCACCGCCCGGCTTCAATCCGCGCGCACTCGTCGTTCCGCTGCCGGTGCCGAAGTAAATGTTTGCGCAACTCGAGCACTTCACCGATTTCGCGCTGGTCTTTCTCCGGTTCATGGTTGGGTTGGTCTTCATCGATAGCGGCTACAACGATATCCGGGCGCCGGAGGCGCGCGGTAAGAATCTCGGGCTGCCCAAGGGCGTGATGATCTTCCTCGCCGTCGCGGAACTGCTCGGCGGCATCGCCGTCGTCATCGGTTTTCTCCCGCAGCTCGCGGCGATCGGACTGATTCTAATTATGCTGGGCGCGCTGCAGAAGAAAATTTTCGTCTGGAAGACGGGGTTTTGGGGCAAGGACGGCTTGGGCTGGAACTACGAGCTGATCTTCGTCTCGATGCTGATCGTGGTGATCTGCACGAACGGCGGCCGGTTCGTTATCTGGCCTAGATAGCGCCGGCGCTTTTAGCAGCGCCGGTTCCCCCGGCATCGGCGGTTCATCCTATGCCGGGGGATTCATCCAAGTCGGCCGCTCGCGCGTTATTTACGTGTGAGGCTCGATTTTACGCCTGTGTTGCTCGCGACCGTTCTGGCCTTCGTCGTGATCGCGTCGTTGCAGTTTCTGGGCAATTTGCCAGGCGCCGAACGCGGTCTGCTCTTGTTTGAAAAGGCCTGCCCGATCCATAGCCTTTCAGGATGACGCGGGGGCGCGTACCGAACGGAACGTCGCGCGGACGTCTTCGCTGAAGAGCTGCGGTTGCTCCCATGCGGCGAAGTGGCAGCCGACGTCGTGCTTCTTGTAGTAAACCAGCTTGGGATAGGCCTTCTGCGACCAACTCTGTGGCGCGGTATAGATCTCGCGCGGAAAAGCGCTGACGCCGGTTGGAATCGTCACGCCCTTGACGTCGAAGAAATCGAGCTTGTTCTCCCAATAGAGTCGCGCTGATGAAATCGCCGTCTTCGTCAGCCAGTACATCGTGATGTTGTCGAGCACGTCGTCGCGCGTCAGTCCGCCCGGATGTCCGAAAAAGGCCGGCGCGATCACTTCGTAACTATCCTTGTCGTGATCGAGAATCCACGACGCGAGCCCGAGCGGCGAATCCATCAATGCATAGAGCGTCTGCGGGCGATTGGCCATCTCGACGGCGTAGCCAAGGTGATGAGCGTAGAAATCCTTGAGCTGCTCGAACGCCCGCAGCTCGTCGCCCGAGAGACCGGACGGCGGGGCGCCGCCGGCTTTTGCGACCGCCAAAATGTCGGCCGGAACGGTTCCCGCCATGTTGGTGTGAATGGCCAGCACTTGGTCTGGTGCGATCAGCGCCATCTCTTGCGTAATGATCGAACCCCAGTCGCCGCCCTGCGCGACGAACTTCTGGTAGCCGAGCCCCTGCATAAGAGCGACCCACGTCTTCGCGATGCGGATCGGATCCCAGCCAAGCGTCGTGGGCTCGGGTGAATAGCCGTAGCCGGGAATCGAAGGAATCACCAGATGGAAGGCGTCCGACGCGTTCGCCCCGTGCGCCGTAGGATCGCTGAGCGGTCCGATGATCTTCGTCTGTTCGATATACGAGCCGGGCCAGCCGTGCGTGACGATCAGCGGAAGCGCATTCTCGTGCTTGGAGCGGACGTGAATGAAGTGGATCTCTTGCCCGTCGATCTCCGTCGTGAACTGCGGGATTGCGTTGAGCTGTTTCTCACACCTGCGCCAATCGTACTCGGTCGCCCAATAGCGCGCGAGGGCCTGCATCGTCGCAAGCTGTATTCCCTGAGAATCGTCGGCAACGAGTTCTTTGCTCGGCCAGCGCATCGTCGTAATGCGCTGCCGGAGGTCTACGAGTTCCGATTCCGGATAGTTTAGATGCGGGAATGGACGAACGGCCGCCGAGCCGGCGGCGACCGGTTCTTGGACTTGCGTCATGGCTGCGTTCCTTTCAGAAGCACTCTTAGTGGAGCGCGCGCACCCGGCAATGCCGAGCGCAGTTGCGGTGAGGCCGGCCGTGCCGGCAACGAAATGACGGCGCTTCATGCCAGAGCATCCGCGGTTCCATCGAGTAAAAAGGAATCCGGCACGCGCTTCGCTCGCATCGGTTCTCCTCTACATCCGCGATCTTCAATGGACGCGGACAGCTCCGGCAGGGAGAGCGATAGTTGGTCGCAACTGCGGGGTTGCCTGCACAGCAGACTAGCCGCTGCTTGCATAAAAAACAGCGACGATTCCGATGCGGAATCGCCGCTGTTTTGTTCGTAGGGTTCGCGTTGTTTAGTAGACCGCGTTGGGGCCGTCGACGGCTCCATTAACGTTACTAAGGCCGTCCGCAGCGCCGAGCACTTTGACGTTCGCGCCGCTGGCGTAGTCAACGACGGTAACGCTCTGATTTCCGCCGTCCGTTACGAACGCTTGCGTGTTGTCTTTGCTCAATTTCACGTCGACCGGAGCTCCAAAACCAGCACCGATCGTTCTGTTGATGGCGGTGTAAGGCGGCTCGATCTCGTCCACGACGCCTCCTTGGGCTTCGGCCACGAGCAGATTGCCGCTCGCATCGAGCGCCATGCCGGCGGGGCCGTTGAGCGAAATCGGAAGCGTCTTGGCGATGCAGCCATGAAGGCCCCCGACGTACTCCGCGATCGTCCCCGTAAGGCCGCCCGGCAGTCGGTAATCCACGAAGACGTCGCCGTTCTTGTCGACCGCGACGCCGTACACGCCGCCGTTGCCGCCGTAGTTAAAGTTCGGCGTGCAAGATTCGATCGTCGCGTTAACGCCTTGGAAGTACTCATTGACGAAGCCGGACGCAGCTGCACCCGCGTCGGCTTCGAAGAGGTTACCGTGAGCGTCGGTCGCGACGGTCGTCGGCTGCGCCATGTTTGCGCCGTACGTAAACGACGGCGACATCGCTCCCGGTGCATATTCGGTTACGTTCGGAGCTAAATCGTTGGCTACGTAAAGATTGCCGCGCTTGTCGAGGAAGAGGCCTTGGGGCCAGACGATTCCGGCGGTGATCGCGCCGGCATCGCGCCAGCTTCCATTCTTGAGAATCAACACGGCGTTGTCGGCGAAATCGGCAACGTAAAGGTCCTTGGGATCCTTTGGCCTCGCCGCATGCAGGATTTTGTGGCCCGCCGACTGCGCGGATTGCGCGGCGCGCGGCAGAACCTGGTGCGACATCGCGGCCGCGGCCGGGACGTAGGCGCCGGTCGTAGTCGAGCCGGCGCAGCCGGTGAGCCCGGCGAGCAAAATAATTGCCGGCAGCGCGCGCCGGCGGATCGGGGATGCGGACATTGTAGAGCGGTCTCCTTGAAGTTTTTCGGTGTGATGTATCCGCATCGTAGCCCGGCTCGCGTACGAAAACGCACGGCCACGAGTGAAGGGTTCGTCCGGCGGCGCCAATCACTATTGGCCGGGTGAAGGCGCTCGCAATGATGGCCATCGCCGCGCTAGTCGCCGGGTCGGCCCCCACGTACGCGATCGACCTCGGGCGGTACTCTCCGAGCTCGGCGACCGAGGCGCAGAGCCG
>Ga0153928_1001284_pt1 | contig 11391 bp, 9 predicted proteins | sample TSNJ012MetaG_FD_106656 | JGI IMG/M metagenome (GOLD analysis project Ga0153928, IMG submission 106656) | Attine ant fungus gardens microbial communities from New Jersey, USA - TSNJ012 MetaG | ecosystem: Host-associated > Fungi > Mycelium > Unclassified | place: USA: New Jersey, Wharton State... | reverse complement strand
TATACGGCCGAAGTCTTTGGCGATTACGCCTCAGGCACCAATCATACCCTGCCGACTTTGAGGGCCGCCCGTTACACCGGTGGGGTCTGGGTCGGCACATTTTTAAAAACCTGTACTCACCAGACTATGACCAAAGAGGCTATGTTGCGCCTGGCTCCTCAAGTTTCGCGTATGGCCCGCGGGGAAGGCCTCATCGCCCACGCCCGGGCGGTGGAATACCGGGAAAATAAAGCCAGGTGAAAACTCAATATTAATCAGGTTTTTTCTCGTATGCCCCGATAGAGGGAATCTCCCTAAAGCCTTGATCAATAGGTCGCTGCGGAGAAGGGCATCTTTGGGGCCTGGAAGGGAGTTTTAGATGACGGATCAGACTAAGCCGGCCATGCTCAAGCGGGCCTTCGGCATGCGGGAGGCGGTGACCATAACCGTGGGCACGGTTATCGGTGTGGGCCTTTTTACTGTGGGCTCCAATGTGGTTGGCGAACTGGGGGCGATGGTGATCATCGCCACCTTCGTGGCCATGTTGGTAAGTATTTATCCAGCCCATCTCTACGCTGAAATGGGCGCGGCTTTGCCCTATGCCGGCGGCACCTACAAATATGCCTCACTGGGTTTGGGCAAACCCTTCGGCATGCTGGCCGGCTGGAACTTCATCATCTCCCTGGCGGCGGTCACCGGAGGCGAAGCCCTGGCTTTCAGCTTCTACAGCCAAACCGCTCTGAGGGTGCTGGGTATCGAATTGCCGCAATTTGATCTGGTGAGCACCGATGTGATAGTGGCTGCCCTGGCTGTGGCCGTCTTCACCTACATCAATATTCGCGGGGTGGAGATGACCGGCCGGCTCCAGAATGGCCTGATGTTCTTTTTCTGGGGTGTGGCCCTGATATGGTTCATTATGATGATACCTAATGTCGATTTGGGCAATTTCGTCAGACTGCCTGAATTTCTGGATCTCAATACAGCCGGGTTCATTGGTTCGGTAGCTCTGATCTGGTGGTGCTTTGCCGGCTTTGAGACCTGCTGCGCCATGGGTGAGGAGATCAAGTATCCGCAGATCAACATCCCCCGAGCCCTGTTTCTGGCTCCCTTCATTGTCTTTGTGGTCAACGCCCTGTTTCAATGGTACCTGGTGGGCATCGTCCCCACCGACCAATTGCCAGCCATTGCCACCGCTGACGCACCCTACGCCGAGGCCATGAAAATCGCCAAAATTCTGGGCTTCCCTCTGTTCATGCTGGCTATAGGCATTGCTTTGGGAGGTGATTTCTCAACTATCAACGCCAGCATAGCCGTGCCCCCGCGTTATCTGTTCACCATGGCCCGCGATGGCTCCATGCCCAGAATTTTCGCCAGGGTACACCCAAAATTCAAGACGCCCTGGGTGGCTATCCTGACCCTGGGTTGCCTGTCGATTGTGCTGATAAGCACCGATTCACTGATATATATAGCCTCTCTCAGCCTTTTTGCCGACCTTTTTTATTACATAATCGGCATCGTGGCCTCTCTGGCTCTGAGAATCAGGCACCCCGAATTGAACCGGCCTTATAAAGCGCCTTTTATCAAGATAGGCGCGCCGGTGAGCGTGGTGATTTATGTTATCATGATGCTGGAGCTTGACCGTGACGCCTTCTACACCGGAGTCATCTGGTGTGTGTTGGGTCTGGTCATCTATTTTATCTGCCGGAGAATCTATGGTCCGACTGGAGATGAAAGTATGCGTGATCAGATCATGGCTATGGAGACGCCGGAACCGGCGGAACAGGCTAAGATGGATCGGGAATACAGGATCTGGCGATTGATAGTCAGCTTGGCCTTTGTGGTCGTGATCTGCCTTTATGCCTGGCCGCACCTGATCATGTAGAGCCAAACGCAGACGGGGGTAGGACTTGAAGAGCTGTTTTTTCAGGCCTCAAGTCCTGCCGGCGTTCGCTTGAGGTCGAAATCTGTGGCTTTACGACCATTGGAAAAAGCCAGTTCAGATATTCCTGAAAAACTAGCGGGCATTTTAGTCAGAGCCGGCGGTAGGCCTCCCGGCCCCGGCAATCAACAGCCACTACCACCGGCATTCTTTCCACTGTCAAGCGGCGGATAGCTCCCGTTCCCAGATCTTCATAGGCAATCATTTCCGCCTCTTTCACGCATTGGCTCATCAGCGCGGCCGCGCCTCCGATGGCCGCGAAGTAAATCCCCCGGTGTTTGATTATGGCATCCATCACGGCTTGACTCCGTAAACCCTTGCCAATCATGGCTTTCAGCCCTTGTTCTATTAGGCGGGGGCTGTAGGAATCCATGCGGCCGCTGGTGGTCGGGCCAACTGAACCGATGACTTGTCCGGGTTTGGCCGGGCAGGGGCCGGCATAATAGACCACTTGCCCTTTGAAATTAAAGGGCGGGGCCAGTTGCTGGTTAAGGCCCTCCACCAGGCGCTGGTGGGCGGCGTCTCTGGCGGTGTAGAGAGGGCCGCTGAGAGAGACCATATCCCCGGCTGAAAGGCTCTCAATTATTTCATCAGTCAGAGGTGTATTAATTATCTTAGCATCGGGCATGATGACCTTAGTCTTCTATAATATTTCTTCGGCGTGCCGGGTTACGTGGCAGCCGATGTTGACAGCTACCGGCAACCCAGCTATGTGGGTGGGGTAGGTCAGAATATTAACTCCCAAGGCCGTGGTTAGGCCGCCGAAACCGGCCGGGCCGATATCCAGGTGGTTGATGGCGGCCATAAGATCATTTTCCACTTCGGCCCAGAAAGGGTCGCTATTGGCCTCGTCTACTGGACGCAACAAGGCTTTTTTGGCTAAAAGGGCCGATTTTTCCATGGTTCCGCCGACCCCTACCCCGACCACAATAGGCGGGCAGGGGTTCGGGCCGGCTTGAGCCACAGTCGTCACCACGAAGTCCTTGATTCCCTCCAGACCCTCAGCGGGCTTTAGCATTTTCAGGGCGCTCATGTTTTCGCTGCCGAATCCCTTGGGGGCCACAGTCAATTTCAGTCGGTCGCCGGGGACCAACTCATAATGTATGACCGCCGGGCTGTTGTCGCCGGTATTCTGTCTCCTGATAGGGTCGGCCACCACTGATTTACGTAAATAACCTTCCTGATAGCCTTTGATTACTCCCTCGTTGATGGCTTCTTCCAGACTGCCGCCAGTGATGTGGATCTCCTGCCCGATTTCCACAAAAACCACGGCCAGACCCGTATCCTGACAGATGGGAATCATTTGCTCTTCGGCAATTTGGGCATTTTGAAGCAGTGTAGCCAAAATCTCCCGCCCCAGAGGCAGATGTTCGTTCTTTCTGGCACAGGCTAAGGCGGCGCGGATGTCGGGGCTGATGAGGCAGTTGGCCTTCAGGCACATCCGACTGACGGCCTCGGTAATTTGTTGACAGTCAATCTCTCTCATTTGTCTTAGAATAATTCAAATACCGGAAAATGAAAAGCTCTTTTTGTTCGAAAGTCTCAAAGGGTAAATGGCTGTCCGGCGCGCCGCTGTTTGAGGGTTTGGCCGAAAATAACCCCCGGGATAAAAGCCCGCCTGACCCGCTTTGTGGGGCTCAGGAATAGACGTGGACGCTGCCGGAGGCCGAGGGTAAAAGGGAAATGCCCAGCCAGGTGATCATCAAGAGGATGAAAGCCAGAGGCAGAGTCAGCAAAGTCATTTTTTGATTGGCATCTCGCAGGCGTAAATGGATATAAAGCAGATAAGCGGCGGCGGTGACGAAGGCCCAGGTTTCCTTGGGATCCCAGGACCAATAATGGCCCCAGGCCTCCTTGGCCCAGACCGCGCCGCTCAAAAGGCCCAGCATCAAAAAGCCGAAACCCAGGTAGACCACATTGTCCATGAAGGCATAGAGTTTGGGATCGGGTCGACCCCGGCGAAGCTTGATTAATTGCGCAATAGCGGCGATGGTGGCCACGGCCAGAATGGAATAGGATAAAATATAAACGATCACATGGGGGATGAAATAAATGCTTTGCAGGGCCGGCATCAAAGTAATGGAGTGTATTTCAGGCTTCAGCAGGTTGATCACGGCAAAGACCGTGGCCAGAAGACCTGAGAAACCCAATAACCAGTTGTAGCCCCAGTGTTTATAGGCCATAAAGCCGGCTGTGGCCAGAAAAAACGAGTACCACAGTCTGGTTTCCCCCATGGTCCGCATAGGCGGCCGGCCCAGGGTCAGCCAAAAGCCGATGATGAAGATGCCGAACACTATAATTCCAGCCACCTGAGCCTTGTCGGCCAAGGCGGTTTTACCACGAAAGGCGGCCATCGAAGCCGTCAGCCAAAAGATTATGGCCACTGGGGCCAGCCAGTTGTATTCCACCCAGGTCATTTTTGATTCCTGTCCCGCCCTTGATGGGGTTATCCCGGCTCTCACCGGCCATCTTTGGGTTATTGTCAATTGTCTTCGATTTTATGCCGTCTTGATCAAGAACCGGATTTAGTCGAGGGCCTCGATCGGCCGCGCCAGATCAACCCCAGAGAACCGAGTGAGGCCATGATCAAACCCAGATAGAGGATATTGAGCCAGGGGTCGTAGACCAGCTCAAAACCGCTGAAGGTCGACATCCCGTCTGCCTGCTCGTCATAGCTGTGTTGATATATCATCCAGTGGCCCGCTTTCAGGGGCTGATTGACCTCCAAGCGGGCTTCTTTTTCCAGGCCATCTTGGGTGAATAGCTTGATGTCGGACATAAAGCGTTTTGGTTCCGGCCTGGTCATGACCAGCACCCTGGTTTCATCGAGGGACAGGGCGGATACCGGCAGCATGCTGTTGCCGCTGGTGATCCAGCCCTGACTCATTTCCGCGGTTTTTAGATTTTTGGCCATAATTTTGGCCGCCGGTACCGAAGCGGGCATGGGTACCTCACGATAACCACCTTCAGTGGGCACGGCCCGATGAATATATTCCATCAGTGATATATCCCAATCCAGGAGCCGGCCTCTGGTTTTCTCCGGATCAATTTGAAACATGACCGGTCTTTTTGGGGGGAGAGGGTGGCCGGTGGTCCGGTCAATTACCGCCAGTTTGGGCGGATATTCTTCCAGTTCGAAATTATTGAGCCGGATGGCCAGGGGCAGTTCCAGCACCTCTTGCTGGTCGTTGAAGACCCGCCATTCCACCTGGCCTTCGCGAACATGCATCACATGCCGCTGCCGGTCGGCCGCGCCCAGGCCGGCTGCCGCCAACATGAGCCACAACCCGGCATGGTTAAATATAAAGGTGGTATTGTGCCTGAATCGGCGCAGCCGTTTAAAGGTAACCAGGCCCAGTGACAATAGCGTCAGCAGATAAAGCATAACAAAGGGCCGGCTGGTGGTCATCTGGGCCCAGCCCAGTTTCATTATCGGAACTTGATCATTAAGATCTGGCAGCCGGTTAAATTGAGGCGTCAGTCCCATAATCAGGCTGAACAACAATAGGCCGGCAATCAGAGCCACGGCCAGATGAACTCCAGACAGCCAGCGCACCAAACGGAGCCGTTGAAAAAAAACACTCGATACTGATAACAACAGCAATAAACCGGCGACCAGGTAATTGCCGGGCTGATAAAGCAGATAATTATCAAAAGGCCCAATGATCAGTTGTAAACTCTGGGCCACCAGGATCAGCCCGACCACAACGGCCAGACTTTCCCGATAACCCCATGGGCCAGTCCACATTCGCTTGGTGGAATCGGTCATAAATTCACTTTACATGGAAATATCTGAAACAGGGCCAAAGCCAGGCCCCCTCGTTTCAGATACTGCTTGGGGAATATCTTTAACCATGTCCGATAGGGCAGGGTCTGCTGCGATTATTCGCGGCCAGGTTTTAGGGCTCGTAGATAAATAGCTGATTTGATCTCCTGGCGGCGTTGCCCTGGTGGTTTTTGTCGCCGATAATCAGGCAAAAACCTCATTGGCGCCTGGCCAGGAAAATGTATCAGTAATTTATCTACAAGCCGTTAAGTGACCGGGAGATGATCTGGGCGTCTTCCGGTCAGTATAATGTTCAAATCCGTCCGTTCTTCTGGGCTTCTTCCAACCATTTGGGTAGAACGGTGACCATGAATTCGGCTTTTTGTCTTTTGAGGGTGGGCATATCCAGGCCTAAATAAGCTTGGGCCAGTTCTTTGGTGGAAATATCGGGCATCTCAAACTCAGTCACCCCGTGCCTGAACAGAACCTCTTGCAGTTTGATCTGGGCGTTGAGGGCCTTATCCAGACCATGGGATAGAATCCTCTGAGTTTCAATGGGTGCGTGGAAGGATGCTCCATGGGAAGCCACCCCGAAATCCCATCGCCATTGGGCGGCCCGGATCAGTTTGCGGGCTTCGGCCAGTTCTTCATCGGTAGCCCCTTGCTCCATGGCCAGCTTGGTCATAATGTGGGCCTTGACCAGTTCCGGTTCCAGGCGGTCACGGGTCTCCAGAATTTTATCCTGCCGCTCATAGACATAGTTGCGCAGGTTCTCTTCGGTGTCGCGATGACAGGTTTGGCAGGTGGCGGCGATATTTTTTAGTGGACTGACCAGATGGTGGTCGGAGAATTTTATACCGCCTTCTGAAATATATGGCATGTGGCAGTCAGCGCAGGAGAGACCACGCTGCCCATGCGTACCCAGTAGGAACAGTTCATAGTCAGGGTGCTGGGCCTTGAGCAAGGGGGTTTTACTGACGCTATGGATCCAGTCGGAATACTCGGCATTGTCGTAATACGCTTCCTGGTCTTCCATAGTCATGCCGCCATCCCAGGGAAAGGTCAGATATTTGCCATCGCCCTTGAAATAGTATTCCACATGACATTGGGCGCAAACCAGAGACCGCATTTCCTGATTGGTGGCCTCAGTGATGTCGCGGCCCTGCCTCTGGAAGGCCTCCACCAGAGCCGGACGGGTAATGGTCAGGTTCATGGTTTTGGGATCATGGCAATCAGCGCAACCGATGGAGTTGACAATCTGGGCTCCCAGGGAACTCCAGGGGGCTTTATAATATTCGGCTACCCCCATCTCCTGCATCATGCGGGGCACATCCGGGCTTTTACAGGTCCAGCAGGTCGCAGGTTGCAGATCTTTCTGGCCGTCAACGCCAGGTGCGCCGGTTCTGAGAGAGTGCTGCATGTCTTCAATAGAGTACCAGTGCCCGCGAGGAGCTGAATAATCCCGGGCGAAGGCATAACCACCCCAGAGAATAGCCATGTCTGGTCGGCTGGCGAGTACATCCTCCAGCGTATTGCCCAGATGTTTGCTTTTAAAATCCATTTCCCGGGTTTTCTTCCAGGTTTCATATTCCCGGGGATAATTGAGGCCCCAGATATGGTTGCGGGGTTCCAGGCCAGTTATCTGCACCTTGACATTATTAAAAATGGATGCCACCTCGGCCCGACGAACGGTTATGGCGGAAGCCAGAAGGCCCAGCAGAAATACGCCGACCATGACCACGACGAAAATTACCCAGCCGATAAAAACCGGACTTTTGCTTGGTTTATCACTCATAGCGCATTCCCCCCAAAGTTTGTCCTTCCCAAATTATGATTCACATTAAACACTACCTGATCGACGATGGCCGCTGATCTGCCAAATAGAACCGATGAAACCATCCCTCTGGCCGGGGTTCTCATTTCATCATGTCGCTCAACCATTTGGGCGCGGGTGATGCCGGCAGAGGTACCACCGCCCCTGGCCCCGGAGCTGAAGCGAGATTACTGATGTTGGTGTGCGGCACCTGAGTATGGCAATCCCAGCACGCTTTGGTCTGGCCTCGCAACACGTCTTCGTAGCCGCCACCCATTTTAACAAACTCGGTCACCAGAGGCTTGTGGCAACGGATGCAGTTTTCCATAATGACCGCGGCGCTGCCCTCCCTGGCCCGGATGACCTGGGGTTCGCCTCTGACGGTAAAAACGGCCGCGTGATAGAGACCGTCCATAGCTTTAAAAGAGTATTGAGAGACAGGATTGCTCTGGGGTACGTGGCAGTCGTTGCAAGTGGCCCAGACCGCGTGGGAACTGTGGTTCCAGGATTGGTAATAGGGGGCCATGATATGACAGTTGACACAGGCGGCGGGGTCGTCAGAAATGTAGGACCAGGCTCGGGAAACATAGATCGTATAAAGACTTAAGCCGGCGATCAGGCCGCCTAAAGCGAAAAGTGACCAGGTGAACCGCTTGGAATTGAAAAAATATGTCATAAATCCCGGCTCCTTAAAATCATGACTCCGAAGGTACTAGGCATAGCCGCGCTATCTTGGCGACCCCGCCTGATCATCCGGGAAGTGATTCAGCCGTCTCCCCAAATTGGGGCAGAGACCCATAAAGCGTGATCAGGGTTCAAAACCCTAATTGTAGAGGTTAAAAATTATACTACTCCCCTTATCATTAATTATTATGCAATGAGGTGGAGATGTCAAGCCGTCATTATAAAACCTGCCTGTTTCTGTGTCGAAAATCATCGGGCCAGACATTAGTTTTACATTACAGATATCTTTTTATTAACCATACTGTAAATGATGTAAATTTGCTGTGATAAATATCACGCGCCCTGGCTGATTCAAGCCAGCGGTTCGCGGTCTCTAGCTCTTTAATCATGATATCAAATTATTAGGCCTAACTGCTAATCAGATTGGCTCTATTTTATTAACACCTGTATTTCCCTGAGAGGGGGTTGGCCAATGACTACTAAAATATGGTAATTCCTGGAACCCCAAGAGGTCTTTTGGGTAAACCGTCAATGCTTATGTGCGGAGATTATGACTTCGTTGAATGATGTTCAGAATCATGGTAGCATTATGTTGAATATGCTGTCCAATTGAACCTGGGAGAAGTGAAGATGATGGCGGCCGGTCTGAGAGAGGCCATTGCCTCAGCGGAAATTTTTAAGGCTCTTGGCCTGGAAACACTGAATGATTTGGCGTCTTTTGGGGCTTTTCGCCAATTCAAAAAAGGTGAGCATGTTTTTTATGACCGGGATTCGATCTCAGTTGTTTACCTGGTGAGTCAGGGTTTGGTCTCAATGTACAAAACCAATTTTCTGGGCGAGAAAAGGGTCATTTTTATCTTGGGGCCGGGCCAGTTGATAATGGAAGGCGTGGCTGATAAGCTTTCCACTTCGGTCAATTGTGAAGCCTTCGAAGATTCAGGTCTGATTTGTTTTAATCAGAAAAAATTTCTGGCGGCCATGAAGCGGGATTTCGAATTGACTAAAGCGGTTATGGAATCCATGTCCGTTCGAACCCGGAGACTGTACCGGCAGTTGAAGAATATGTCCGGTTCGGTCAGAGGCGACAAGCGCATTGCCGCCAAACTGTGGAAGTTGTCTCGCGATCACGGGTTATCGACTGAAAAAGGGGTGCGCATCAACCTCAAGCTCAGCGTCACTTGCCTGGCCAATATGATGGGGGCCAAGCGGGAAACCATTTCCAGGCAGTTAAAAGTACTGATGGATCAAAATTTGGTTGAGGTCAGGAACGGGACCTTCACCATCCCCAATCCCGACCGTTTGGCTGATTATTTCAAGTCGGAATCCTGAAGCTCATTAAATTTCCTGCCGTTGAATCAATTTGGCCACGCTTGTTGACGCCCGCCGCATTGATCAATTATGAATCAACCTTTTATTATTCTTCTAACAATATGTAAATAATAATATATATGATTCAGTAATGAATATATAGGCACCGAAATATCAATTCCGGTCGTCTGGTGATTCAATATTAAATCAGTATGTCGTACGTTGTATTAGCCTATCAGGCTAATTTTATTTGATTATTATTTTACGTCTCGGCCTGTATTTTGCTCCTTAACTGTTCATCATTTAGCATAAGTGCATCGTTTAACGTTTACGCCCAAAAAGAGCCTGTATTTTTCAATTGTGAAATCAGGCCAATATCTTCAAGAACGATTATAGCGATGAACGCTTCGGCTCGGGAACTCGGAAATGGCGACCTTACATGTACTGGCAAGCAAATTCAGGAGGCAAAGATGGAAAATCAGACTGATCTTAACAAAACCGTTCTGCTGGGGATATTCTTCTGTATCTTGACCGGCTTTTTCTGGGGGACTACCGGCGTTGCCCGAGCTCTGGGCCCGGGCACGGCCACCTCGTTGGGTGTGGTCGGGGTTCGGGTCACTGTGGCGGCTGTGGCGCTGTTGCTGATCTCACTTTTTTCTGGAGATTTCAAAAAATCAGGTCCTCTGGCCACATGGCCATGGAAGGAAATGGTCATCGCCGGTTTCTGTCTGGGATTTTTTACCTGGGTTTATCTGGAAAGCATGAAATTGGCTGGCGTTTCTCTGGGCGCCCCCATCAGTTGCGCCAGTATTCCTATTTTTGCCCTCATTTTTGAGGTTGCCTTTATGAAGGTCAAACCTTCCGCCGGTCAGTTCATCGGACTGGTAGCTTGTGGCGTGGGCGGGGTCATGGTTTCGCTGTTCGCCGCTGGCGGGGTGGAATTGGCCAGTTTTGACGCTGTCGTGATTAAGGGTGTTTTGCTGGCTATACTTTCAGGCGTGGTCTTTTCAGGCTATTCTCTGGCCATCCAGAAGGCTGTCCGGCGCGGTTGCCCCTATAACACGGCCATTTGTGGTATGTTCGTTTTTGCCGCTATCATCTGGCTCCCCTATGCCCTAATTACTCAGGATATGTCCTGGCTGTCTACCACTCGCGGGCAGTTGATGGGTCTGTACATTGGTCTTTTCAGCGCGGCCGCCGGCTATTTCTTCTATGTTCGCGGTATTGCCCGGGTGCCGGTGTCCATCGCGGTTTCCCTGGGCATGGCTGAACCCCTGACTGGTACTATTCTGGGCGTTATACTTCTGGGCGAGCGACTCAACTATCTGACCTGGATAGGCATGGGTATACTGTTCGTGGGTATTTACGTTATCGGACAGGCCACGGTCAATAAGAATAAGAAAGAACAGTTGGCGGTGGCAACGTCGGTAGCCTGATCTTGGGGCTTGGTTCGACTCTCTCGTTCGGCAACCACATCTTCATTCGCATGGCCGCCGTAAATAAACGGTGGCCATGCGCATTTATTCCGGCTGATATCCCGGGCACCGGCGTCCGTCGCGACCTGTTTACGGGCCCGATCGCAAAGGCTGGATTATTTATGAGGGCGTTGGTCATGGGCCACCTGAGGAGGTATAGATGAAAAAACCAGCAAAAGACGCGGTCCCACCGCCGATTAAGAAGATCACCACCGACGACTTGTTGAATGGTCTGCCCACCGCAGTGATGGTGGTAAACCGGGAGGGGTTGATAATTAACGCCAATCGTCAGGCGGCCAACCTTCTGTGTCTACACCGGCAGAGTCTGGCCGGGCGCGACATCAGGGAGGTTCTGCCGTCTGGTGGCGCTGATGTCATGATAGCCATTCAGTCAAAGCGTCAGGCAGCCGGTTTGATCCTGCCGGAG
>Ga0153928_1001282_pt1 | contig 11393 bp, 8 predicted proteins | sample TSNJ012MetaG_FD_106656 | JGI IMG/M metagenome (GOLD analysis project Ga0153928, IMG submission 106656) | Attine ant fungus gardens microbial communities from New Jersey, USA - TSNJ012 MetaG | ecosystem: Host-associated > Fungi > Mycelium > Unclassified | place: USA: New Jersey, Wharton State... | reverse complement strand
TGTTTCTATATCACTTTGGTTGTTTGATTTCATATGATTACAAGCACCTCCTATCACGGTTTAAGTATATCATATGAATTCATTTTTGTAAACACATATTACCTACTATTTTTATCTACACCCTTACCCCCATATCATCTGCATGATTTTTCGAATAAGTCCACGCTTTAACACGCCATACTTAAGATAAAATATCACTCTTTTTATTTTTGAACAATACTGCAGCCCCGAGTATTGTTCAAGCAATGCTTTGACTGAGTTATCCTTAAGATTTTCATCGTAAAGTTGTAAATAGTAATCTATTTGTATAAAGGAATCCCTTAAGTCCCTTTTAAATTGTTTTCTTCCTCTTTTAAACCGCCGGTATAGATAACCGGCGCTGCTAGCGTTTGCCGCACCAACACTGTTGCTCTGGTGCTGGCGATAATAAATGGTTGGTTTATGAATCTTCTTTATTTTACCCATACTTTGGGCAATGATAGCCGCAAAATGGTCATGCATCAGGATTTTATCAAGGTCTTTGACTTCCTTTAATAAATCTTTCAGCACTGTGTTTATCATAACCGTACAGCCTGTCACTGTGTTTTGGATCATCAATTTTTCTAAACTTACCTCTTGGGGCAGGTTCATATAATGGCTAAACGAATCGGAAATGATATTTAACGACGCATCAACCACAAATAACTCTGTATAGACTAACAGCGGTATATTGCTTTTTGCTTTAGCCTCCAGTGCTTTCATTGCTTCATAAGTTTTCTCAATTTTATCCGGCAGCCACACATCATCCTGGTCACAGAACATCACATAAGAACTCTCGGAATCATCAAGCAATTTAAAAAAATTGTTTTTAGCACTTCCGGTGGGTTTTTCATTGACATAAAAAAAGACTTTCTGTGGAAGCTTCTCCCTAAATGCCTTTGCAATTTCAATGCTGCCATCTATGGAACCATCATCTCTGATAATCAGACGCCATTCTTTATAGGTCTGTCGCTCTATGGAATCTAACTGTTCCGGTAAATATTTTTCTCCATTATATAGAGCTAATAAGATATCAATCACGCTATATTCTCCTAACGCCACTTCACGAAATATTTAAGCAACGACTTTAAAAATATAAAAATCCCCTTAATACTTCCCATATTATCTCGTTTCCAGTCATGAATCACCTGGCAATGGGGATAGAAAATCAAATCCCATTTCTGACGAACCCGTCTGGATAAATCCGCATCCTCACAGTACATAAAAAATCGCTGATCGAAACCTCCAAGCCGCTTAAAAATATCAGTTCGGATAACAAAAAAGCATCCCGAACAGGAATCAACGCTTGTTACCTCTTTCAAATGTTCTTCTTCTCTGGTGTAGATTTTTCTATAATGCCTAAAGGGTCTTAGTTTACTTAAAATAACATAACGGATACACGGATCTAACTTCGGCAGAAACTGCTCCGTGCCGTCAGCATTAACAACTTTCGGACCTATCTGCCCTACCGCAGGATGGGCTTCCATATATTCTATCAGTTCTGTAATCGTATCCTGACAAAGCCTGATATCCGGATTAATGACAACATGATATTTAGAATCAAGCATATTGAGGACTTTATTATGACCTTGTCCAAACCCCTCATTGGACGTATTTTGTATTATTTCCACCTCGGGAAAGTTCTCTTGGATCCGCTGCGGCGTATCATCACTGGAATGATTATCCGAAACATATAAGTGCAACTCAACACCCTTTGTTTCTTTAAAGATAGACTCGATACATGCTTCAATAATATCAGCGTTATTATAAGTCACGATACAACCCGATACTTTGATGTTATTCATTACCGGCCCCCGTTTCCTTAGGCGCAAATTCCGCTTCAAAGCGGTGCTTAAGCCGCTTAAAATCCCGCCCCATTGTTTTATTAAAAGCCTCTGTACTGTCTCTTTTTAATAAAACAACGACCGTCTGAAGCAATAACTTGAAATCTTTCCATATTGAATATTCTTCTATATACATCATATCTAAAATAAGCTTGTCCTTGGGTGATGTATTGTATTTACCTGAGATTTGGGCATATCCGGTCAACCCTGCCTTTACTCTCAAACGGTAGGCAAACTCAGGTATCTCACGAGTATACATGTAGACATTCTCAAGCATCTCCGGTCTGGGTCCCACAAGGCTCATCTCACCTTTGAGGATATTAATCATCTGCGGAAGTTCATCTAAGCGATACTTTCTTAGAAATGCGCCCACCGACGTAATACGCCCATCTTCCATTGTTACGGAATGATTTGTTATGTTCTCTTTCATTGTTCTGAACTTATAAACTTTAAAAATCCTTCCATACTTTGTCGCTCTGTTCTGCTGGAAAAATACTTTGCCGCCGTCACAAGTTTTAATACATATCGCTATGATCAGCCAAAGCGGACCTGTAATAATCGTAATCATCAATGCCCCGAAAAAGTCAATTAAGCGCTTTATCACCCTCTGTTCAAAGGACATCTCCTTAACCGGTGACGAAATGAAGGAGACATCATTGTAAATGACATGTTTAGCATTAATCTCAACGACATCGGTAATCTCCGGAGTGAAATAGATATTTTTCGAGTTGCGGTAGCAAAATTCCACAATCTCTGTTCTTTCTTTAACGGGGACATCATGAATAAAAACTGTCTGGCATTCAAAAATCGAATCTCTTAAATCATCGGCCAAATAGTTTTTAACGCACTCTACTTTAAATTGTTTTTTGTATTTGCCGATTCCTCTCATCACTTGGTCAAGTCCTTGTAATGAACTTGTAATGACACAGCATTTCTCCGGCTTGTTAATAGAAAAATAAATATAATTTCCAAGATAGGTGAAAATAATAATCAAAATGATTTGAATAAAAACAGCTATTGCCAGATAACGGATACTCCCAAATCGGAAATTGAGACCGTTGGCAACATTGGTATTCATAATCGCCAATTGGATACACGTAATCACATCTGTTAATATCGTAGCTAAAGCAACAGAATAGATAATCGGCTTACTTTTCCGCCTTCCGATATCATAGGTTCCATATACCATAACCAACACCAGTAATAAAACAGCAAAGGTCGTCATAGTAATACCTGCTGTCCGTGATAACGTCCACAATTGCCAGTTTTCAATACCCATCAAGAGAAAGAATGCTAAGAATAAGGTCACATATAAAGCAGCCTTTAACAGAAATACAATTGTTTTTTGAAATCTATACACCATCTTCTTCATAGGCACTACTCCTATTTTACTATTTATAACAATATTATTTACATTTTACTACAATATACCCTATAAATCAATCAATTACCATTCACTTCTCTAATTCTGACCCCTAAAGTTGAATACCGCTTCTGCTCATTTTCATTCTGAATCATCTGAATAACAGCATTTTCACTGCCCACTAAAACGGCGCACTTTTTAGCTCTTGTGACTGATGTATATAAAATATTTCGATTAAACAGCATTCTCGGTCCGCTTAATAACGGAATCACAACCGCCGGATATTCGCTTCCCTGGGACTTGTGTATCGTAATCGCATAGGCCAATTCCAGCTCCGCCAGCTGATTAAACGAATAGTGAACCTTTTTTCCTTCTTCAAACTCAACGGTTATCTGCTGTCCAAAATGATTGATCTCCTTAAGAATCCCCGTGTCACCGTTAAATACCCCCAAGCCTTTGTCAATTGGAATACCATAGCGGTTGGTAATCTCCCATTCTATCTGATAGTTATTTTTAATCTGCATCACCTTATCACCTTCGCGGAAGATTCCCTGACGAAACTCCTTTTCTTTCTTATCCTTTGAAGGCGGATTTAAATATTGCTGCAAAACGGTGTTTAGCTTGAGGACACCCAGTTCCCCCTTACGCATCGGTGTTAACACCTGAATATCGTAAGGCGATGCTTTAACCCCCTGCGGCAGCTTATCCCTGATGAGGGCAATCATGACACCGATAATGGCATTCGCATCATATCTTTTCAGGCAAAAGAAATCTCTTGTTTTATGCTCCAAATCAATGACCTCACCGGCATTGATTTTATGGGCATTGGTTATAATGGCACTCTCTAAGGCCTGCCGGAAAATCTTTGTCAGCATAACCACATTAAAGCAATGAGAATGAATAATATCCTTCAGGACATTTCCCGGTCCCACTGATGGCAGCTGATTGACATCACCCACTAAAATCAGCCTGGTTCCCGGCACAATAGCCCTAAGTAACGCATTCATCAGGCTGATATCCACCATCGACATTTCATCGATGATGACAACATCTGTTTCCAGTGGATTAGATTCGTTCCGCTCAAAGCGCTCAATGATACCCTCATCGGGGACACCGGAAAGTTCCAGCATCCGATGAATTGTTTGCGCATCATAGCCGGTGGCTTCGGTCATTCGCTTTGCTGCTCTTCCTGTGGGAGCAGCCAGACGAATATCCAACTCTTCATCCTCAAAATACTTAATCATTGTATTAATCGTCGTTGTCTTACCGGTTCCTGGCCCTCCGGTAATAATTAAGACGCCATTTCTGGCAGCTTCAATCACGGCCTGCTTCTGCATATCATCCAACTCGATATGCTCAGCTGCCTCAATCTTAGCAATGACTTTCCCTGCCTGAATAGCATCTACTTCGTACTTGATATTTAATTCTCTTAACATTCTTGCTGAATTTAGTTCCAGATAGTAATAATTCGATGCATAGATGATTTCTTCATCGTCAAGTGTCTTAACGATAATCTTTTTGTCAATCGACAAATCCATTAGATGCTTTTCAAGACTCATGGCGGGAATTCCCAATAGCTTAAGTGTCTTTTCCTTTAACAGTGCTGCCGGCAGATAGGTATGACCGGCTAAGATTCCCTGCATGAGAATATAAATAATCCCGCTGCGGATCCGGTAATCAGAATCACTTCCAATGCCTGCTTTAGCGGCGATTTCATCGGCCAGTTTAAAACCGATGCCATGGATATCATCTGCCAGTTGATATGGGTTCTCCCGGATAATATCATACAAACGGCTCCCATATTGATTAAATATCTTCACGGCATATGCTGTTGTGATGCCGTATCGGGTCAAAAACATCATCGCATTACGCATATCCTGCATTTCATGGAATTGGGCATATATATCCCTGGCCATCCGATCACTGATACCTTTAATCTCGGCCAGACGTTCCGGCTCTTCTTCAATCAGGGTAAATGTCTTTTTGCCAAACTTTTTAACAATACGCTTTGCCAATGCCGGCCCCAAGCCTTTAATCGCGCCTGAACCCAGGTAACATTCCAAAGAATAGATATCTTCCGGCGCCTCGATAGAATATCCGGCTATCTTAAACTGCTGCCCATAAACTGCATGTTCCACATATTGCCCCTCGGCCTTTATGTATTCTCCTTCTTTAATAATAGCCAGGTTTCCGATACAGACGACTTCTTCTCCCTGGCTCATAATGTTCATTACCGTATAGCCATTCTCAGAATTATGATAGACAATATGCTCCACCAGACCTTGTATCTCTTCCAATATTCCACCTTCCGTTTCTTTACAGATTCATCTCTTCAACAAATTCTGTATAACGGCCTGTACCAATAGCCACCACAGACAAAGGATCATCAACTGTGCTGGTACGGATTCCTGTCGCTTCTTCAATTAATTCTTCCAAACCATAAAGCTGGCTCCCGCCTCCGGTAAGTAATATGCCTCGAAGTGCAATATCTGCCGCCAATTCCGGCGGTGTATTTTCCAGGACCTGATGAACACCTACAATAATGGCTGATGTGGCTGCTGAAAATGCTTCCTCTGTCTCTTCCGAAGTTAACTGGATAATTTTAGGCAGTCCAGTCAACAGATTACGCCCTCTGACTTCCATTATTTCAACCTCGGGGCGATGGAAAACCGAACCAATCTTCATCTTAATCTCTTCAGCAGTACGCTCGCCCACTAATATATTGTGTTTCTTCCTTAAATATTTAATTAAAGCATCGTCAAAATCATCTCCACCTACTTTAATGGAAACGCTTACCACGGTATCATTCATAGAAATCACCGCAATATCTGTCGTTCCGCCGCCGATATCGATAATCATGTTCCCTGTGGGCTTTGAAATATCAATACCGGAACCCAATGCCGCCGCAATAGGCTCTTCAATGATGATGACCTCTCTGGCTCCGGCCTCCATCGTTGCATCTATCACCGCCCGCTTCTCTACTTCCGTTACCCCGCTGGGAACACAGACACTGATTCTTGGCTTGCGAAAAGTCTTCTTCCCTACCGCCTTATTAATAAAATACTTTAACATCTTCTCCGTGATTGTATAATCTGAAATAACACCATGCCTTAACGGCTTAACCGCTACAATATTTCCCGGCGTCCTCCCAATCATAAGTCTTGCTTCTTCTCCGATTGCCTTAATCTCATTGGTATCTTTATCATAAGCCACGACCGAAGGCTCTTTTAAAACAACGCCCTTCCCGCGGATATATACAAGAATACTGGCAGTTCCCAAATCTATCCCAATATCTGTTGCTGGCATGAAAATACTCCTTTCTGCATTGAAATCATTTTGCGATTTTCAATGAAAACTTCATTAATCAATTAGTATTATTATAACTGATTTACAGAAAAATACCATACTTTACAATTTATTTTTTTATATAACGTATTGAAAGCTCATTTTTAGACTCATATTTATAATCATTCCCTGCTTTGAATTCTTCATACATCGAGAAGGTATTCCATTATTAGATGACAGTGTTACACAATACCAGTCTTATAGCGACTATCAACTTTGATTGGTGCGATCTTGTTTTTAAATTTAAGCGTCATATCCATGCTGATTAATCATTTTTATCTGTAATCTTATATACCCTCCATTGGCAATGGAGGGTATATAAGATTACATGCTATCACACTCTTAAGTTAGTTTTATATTAAATTTTCCCAATCACGTCTTACATACATAATTCTTACAATATATACGATGTCATTTTCTATTTGATAGAATATATTGTAGTTTTTGTAATATGTCAAACGTACTGCAAATTTTCTAATAAAATCCTCTTTTACAAGCTCATGTTTTTCTGGCAATTGATTTAATTTTTCAGCAACAGTAATAATTCCATCTATCGTATCTTGAGCCGCCTTAGGGTTTTCTAAATCATAAGCAATATACTTTTCAATTTCATCTAAATCGTCGGCTGCTTTTTTAGTTAACCTTACTTTATACAAGGCTCTGGCTCCTTTTCCTTTGTTCTGCTATATTCTTTTTAACATCTTCTATTGATATCGTGTTGCCATCAGCAATATCTTTCAAGCCCAAGCCAACTTCTCGATAAAAATCTAGTTTAGCCTTGTCTGCTTTTTTTGTTTTTCTTTCTAACATCTCGCACCTCCTTTTATACCATGATTACAATACAACAGTTACAATTGTAATCTTGAGAACTTCAATCAAACATAAGATTGAAAAGTTTAATAAAAGTATATTTTTATTTTATGTGATTTTAAATTTTATGTCAATGAGTTATTATTCGTCTAAATACACCATAGTTATTCTTAATTAAATGGAGTATTCCTGAATTCTTGTTACCGATATAATAGTCAACCTTTGTCGTTGCCTTTCCTATTCCCGAATAGCTGCTCTTATATGTTTTATCAGTTGTCTTTTGAATAGTCTTTATCTTATAATAGTAAGTTTTTCCACTCTTTAGGGATTTGTCTGTAAATGTCAGGAGCGAAACTGTTGCCGCTTTTGTATAGCTTCCGCTTTGACTTGTCGCCCGGTAAATCTCGTAGCCGGTTGCACCGGATACTTTGCTCCATGAAACCTTCAGGGAAGTTGCACTGCTGTTTGCCAGCTTAACACTGCCGGGTACAGCCATTAAAGCCCTCGGAACTATTGTGGCATACCCACTATATTTTTTACTGCCGTCAGATTGTGTCTTATAGGATCTGACTTTATAATAATAAGTTTTACCGGCTGTCAATTTAGTATGTACATAGCTTGTTCCGGTTGTACTTTTTATTTTCTTATAAGTGCCTTTTTCAGAAGTTGAATACCACACTTCATATCCTGATATATCAGCTGCTTTCGTCCAGCTGATCTTGATAGAAGTTGTACTGGCTGCTTTAGCCGTAACATTAGCAGGTTTCGGAACAGGCAGGGTATAGGATACAATATCCGTATAGCTGCTATAATAATTCTTGCCTCCCACTGTAGTGTAAGAACGCACTTTATAATAATAGGTTTTTCCAACGGTCAGAGATTTATGCGTATAGCTGTTGCTGCTGGGAGTGCCAAGAGCCTTATATGTTCCAGTTTTACTCGTTGCGTAGCTCACTTCATAACCGGCTGCACCGTTTACTGCATTCCATGAAATTTTGATGGAGGTATCGCTTGCTTTAGCCGACTTCGCATTCGTAGGAACTGGTACTGTCAATTTTTTTGATACTACTGATGTATAATTACTATAGTAATTCTCTCCCTTCACTGTTATATAAGAACGTAGTTTATAATAATATGTCTGCCCCACTGTCAGATTTTTATGCGTATAGCTGTCTTCTGTTGATATCCCGATAACACTGTAGCTGCCTTCCTTGCTAGTGGAATAGCTTATTTCGTATCCCGTTACATCACTGGATTGTGTCCAACTGACTGTTATGGAGGTTACACTTCCCTCAGTCGCCTTTAGATTTGAAGGTTGGTTCGCTTCTTTTTTCCATTGTGCATATAACGTAATATCTCCAGTGCTTCCTTTCTGAATCTGGGTCACTGCATTTTCAAATTCACTGTCTGTATACCATCCAGCAAAAATGTAACCATTTTTAGAGGGTTCATATAATTCAATTGTATCATCATCAAATGTGTATTCCTCCTGATTATTTTCGCTATTTGTTCCACCATCTAAATAATATATAATACTATAGACAGATTCAGGTTCTGTTTCCCATTTGGCATAGAGAGTTATGTCTTCCATTACGACATCATCTTCAAAATTCCATGCTTCCATGAATTGCTCATCCTTGTACCATCCTGCGAAATCACTATTTGAATACACATCTGGTAAATTTTCAATCTTATCGCCACCCTTGACAAAAATATAATTCATATCTACGTAGCCACCTTGTGCATCGAAATTGACAAGGTATATCTCTGGTATGTAACCAAGGTCAAAAGAAATATCATTTTCTTCAGCATATACCTGCGCAGTTGAACCTTCGGTGACGTAGATTGTGACGTTGCCACATGCTCCAAATGCATTCTCACCAATCTTTGTTACTGTTTCCGGTACGTTTACTGCAATTAGTGACTCACATTCTGCGAATGCTCTTTCATCAATTTCTTCCACTCCATCTTGAATAACAATCTGAACAAGTGAACGGCATCTCCAAAAGGCCTCATGGCTAATGCTAGTCACACTGCCTGGAATGGTTAATCTGAGAAGCTCAGTTTGAAAAAATGCATACTCTCCAATATATACAAGGTTTGATGGGAATACTATATTTTTAATATTCGAACTTGAAAATGCATCTTTTTCAATTCTTGTAACACTATTTGGCACCGTATAATTAATGTGTTCTTTCCGATTACTAGAATTCGGAAATTTTATAAGGGTTTCCCCGCTTTCATTGAACAATACACCATCAATTGATGAATAATTAAGATTATTCATATTTACTGTGTAGCTTTTACAGCCAAATCTGTATTCAATTCTCAAATCATTCACGCTAGCCGGAATGTATAAATTATTTATTTCCACCCACATTAGTGCTTGCTCTAACACAGTTTGAACGCCATCCGGAATTGCATAATCCTGCTCCTCATTGAACTTCCCCTCCGGAATGCGGATAAGAGTGGCCATATCCTTTGTAAAAAGAACACCCTCAAGAGATGCATAATTCTCATTTCCTGCATCAACATGAATCGCCTGTAAATCAAAAAAGGGAAAGCTTGTTTCAATCTCTTTTACAGTTGGCGGAATTTGAATCGTTTTTAAACTTTCTACGTTGGTAAATGCCCATTCATTAATTGTGACAACGCCATTCGGAATTTGGTAACTGTTATCCACTTTTCCACTGGGGTAATAAACAAGTACTGTCTTGTCTTTATTAAACAGTACACCATCTATACTTGTGTAATGTTCATTTTCATCATCTATCACTATAGCATTAAGTGATGAACAACCATAGAAATCACCTCCGATTTCAGCTACACTATTCGGGATAATAATCCGGGTAATGGATTCGCAGTAGTCAAATATCCCCGCCTCAATTACTGTTACCGGTATTCCATCAAGTTCACTTGGAATGACAACATCACCGCCAAGACCATCATATCCAGTGATGGTAACCGTACCACTTTGCATCTGATAATAAAATCCATCTTTATACCCCTCACTAAATCCATCATTAGTCGTCACAGATTCGATTTCTGAGCGTTCACAATTAATTGCATCTTCCTTTTCCTTAACATCCGTTACTTCATTCGTATTTTCCCTCTCTAAAACCGTATCTGCTTCCTGCTCCGAAGTAATTTCGCCCTCCAGATTACTTTCATTTTTTTCCAACTCTGTGCTTTCTGTGGCTTGTACCGTCAACACCGTCTGAGAACTGCCAATTGCAGAAGAAACAGCCAAACATACGCACAACAATAAACTTATCATTCTTTTTATTTTCATCAAACTTCTCCCTCCAGGTTATTTATGAATCTATTATCTCTGCCCAGAAGCAGACCACACAAATCTTGCTCTAAGCAGATAGATTTTACCTTGAAACCGCTAACGTATCATAAAACTACCTTCTACTTCTTCGTCCTGGCAGACTCAATATTTGAATAGGCATTCTTATAAGAACCTTGCACCGCCTTCACCTTATAATAATAAGTTTTATTACTGGTTAATTTTGTGTTCGTATAAGACACGGTTGTGACTGTTTTTATCTTTTTATAAGTTCCATTTTTACTCGTTGATCTATATATTTCATATTTTGTCGCACCGGATACTTTTGTCCAACTTAACTTAATGGATGTTTTACTCTTTGTGGCAGCTGTCAAAGTAGTTTTTGCTAAGACTACCTTCTTGGATAGGATACTGCAGTAGCTGCCATATTTCTTGGTTCCATTGACGGTTTTATAGGCACGGATCTTGTAATAATAGGTTTTATTATTTGTTAGGTTCTTATTGGTATAAGATGTAGTCGTACCGGATGTTATCGTCTTTATATTTTTGTATGTACCATTTTTGCTTGTTGCGCGATATATTTCATAGCCGGTAGCGTTTGTTACCTCTGACCAGGACACTTTAATAGAGGTAGCGCTACTATTTGCCAGCTTCACATTTGAAGGTATTTGCATCATTACCTTGGACTTAGGGGCGGTATAAGAGCCATAGACTTTCGTGT